>ERZ1035032.2090-NODE-2090-length-11389-cov-5.874007_pt1 | contig 11389 bp, 10 predicted proteins | sample MGYA00520693_ERZ1035032 | MGnify/ENA primary metagenome ERZ1035032 (study PRJEB33766, sample SAMN09781740) | gut metagenome | biome: gut microbiome | host: Homo sapiens | place: Madagascar | study: EMG produced TPA metagenomics assembly of the PRJNA485056 data...
GACATGGTAACCGGAGCCATACGGATCGACGTCCGGATTGAAAAGGACGAGGATACGCATCTTCTGGTAGCTGTGCAGGACAAAGAACCAGATGAACGGGAAGACCACGACGAATGCAAGAAAAGCGCGTTTCACGAGCTGCATCTTGAGCCCGGAAATATAAAGCATGCCGAATGTAATGGCTGCGAAGACAAGGCTCGTACCAAGGTCCGGCTGGATGAAGATCAAAAGTGTCGGAAGTGCCATCATCCCTGCGACTGGCAGAAGACTCTTCCATGTCTGGAAGCCGGATCTGTCATGCGCCATGAGCCTTGCCAGACAGATGATCATGATGATTTTTGCAAACTCAGAAGGCTGCAGCGTGAAAGGGCCGAGCTGGATCCAGCGCTGCGCCCCGAGCGCACTCGTCCCGGCGAATTTGACGACCAGAAGCAGGATCGCATTGATGCCATAGAGGATAGGGACGAAGCGATAGAGTTTCCTGTAGTCAAAATAGAGCGAGCCCCCGGCGATGATAAGACCGCCGACAAAAAAGATCCCCTGCTTCATGACGAAGTCATACTGCCCCGGTTGTCCATCCATATTCGCATGAGTGGCACTCGCAATGATCAGAAGACAGATGACACCAAGGCCCAGGACAGCCATCAGCAGCGTGCTGTCGATGCGCCGCCAATACCGAATGAGATTCATTCTGCTATCTCCTCCTCTGCCATTTATACGAGCGGCTGCCGGAGTGCCAGGAAAGGCCCACCGGTGCCGTCTTCACAGGTGTCTTCTCCCGCGCATTCTCCGCCTCTGCTTTCCGCAGGACTTTCTTCCAGCGCGGAAGCGGGATCTGTTTCTCTTCTTTGTACGATTTCCAGAAAAGAGCGAGTGCTTCTCCGAGCGCCCCTTTTTCGGAAAAATCCGAAAGCTCTCCCTGATGCGCGAGACGGTCTGCCTCCTCCGTATACGGGATGATAGCAGAGACGGACTCTTCATCGAGGGTCTCTAGCATATCCGTCAAGGAGATCTGCGTATCCCCCGAGAGGGAGAACTGGTTCAGCACATAGGTCATGTACCGCTTGCGCGGTCCCGTCATGAGACGCTCTGCATTCCGCTTCGAGGCCCAGGACGGCGCCACGACGAGGAACATATGATCCGAGAGGTGCTCCGCAAAGCGGATGCCCTCCCCTCGCCCCGCCGGACAGTCGAGAAGGATGTAGTCATACTTATCCTCCACGTCTTCCAGCACGGTATCCATCGCCGCAGGAAAGACGGTCTCCCATGTATCATTCTGCGCCGCCGGCAGGAAATCCAAATGGTCATTCACTTCCAGGATGACATCCTTCGCAAAGCAACGGCCTTCCGCTAGATCCATCACATGATAGAAGCACTCATTTTCCAGCCCCAGCACGAGATCCATATTTCTCATGCCCATATCCCCATCGATGAGGAGCACCTTCTTCCCCCTCCGGGAGAGGAAGATCCCCAGAGCAGCGGTGAGGAGCGTCTTCCCCACGCCGCCCTTACCGGAAGCAAAGGATACGATCTCAGCCATTCTTTTTGCCTCCTGCCTTTGCCTCATCCGCTGCCTTCAGCTTTGCCGGCGAATAATCTCCGATATGGAAATAGGCATCCATCATCTTCTTGACGACCGGTGCCGCGGACTCCGAGCCGAAGCCGCTGTGCTCGAACATGCACAGGATCACGACCTCCGGCTTGTCGAAAGGCGCATATGCCACGAACCAGCCGTTATCGAGACCATTCGTTTCCGCCGTACCAGACTTACCGGCGATCGAGATCGGATAATGTTCGAAGATCTGTCCGCCTGTCCCATCCTTGCTCATGACCATCCGAAGTCCTTTGTGGATCGCATCAAGCGTATCCTTAGATACCGGAAGCGTCCCCACCTTCTCCGGTGAGAAGATCTTGAGCGGTGTCCCATCCAGCTGATCGATGCGGTTCACAAGGTATGGCTGGTAGCGGAAGCCGCCATTGGCGATCGCCGAGTATACCATCGCCATCTGCAGCGGCGTCGTCAGCGTGAAGCTCTGTCCGATCGCGGCATCCATCGTCTCCCCGAGGTACCAGTCCTGCTTGAAAACTTTCATCTTGTAGGCTTCGCTTGCGACATTGCCGTCCGATTCACCGGCCAGGTCGATGCCTGTCGTTTTCCCAAGGCCGAATTCCTCCGCCATACGGGAGATGCGGTCGATGCCTGCGCGGCGTCCCATTTCATAGAAATAGACATTGTCCGACTTTTCGATCGCTTCATAGAAATTGATCCATCCGAAAGCTTCGCCCTCAGAGTTTCTCTTATCGACGAGCCAGTGCTTGCCGTTATCAAAAATGCGTTCCTCCGGTGTCGTCACCTTCGCTTCGAGTGCTGCCGCACCCGTGATGACTTTGAAGAGCGATCCGGGCGGATACATCGACTGGATCGTGCGGTTCTGCATCGGATGATTCTTATTATTGACGATCTCATTCCAGTCTTTCGAAGAGATCCCCTTGCTGAAGCGGTTCGGATCATAGCTCGGCCAGCTAGCCATTGCGAGGATCGCTCCGCTATTCGGATCGACAGCCACCGCGGAAGCCCCCGTCGGCATGACACCGCCATGGACGAGCGTCTTCACCTGTGCTTCCATCGCGTCCTCTGCCGCTTTCTGCAGATTCGCATCCAGCGTCAGACGCACACTGTTCCCCGTGACGGACGGCGTGCCGCCCACATAGCGGACAGGCTGCCCCGATGCATTGACCTCGACCGTCTTCGAGCCATTCTTGCCTTCGAGATAATTGTTATAGCGGTGCTCAAGGCCCGCACGACCGATCAGTGTCGTGGTCTTGTACGGATTTCCTTCCGCGTCCCTGTCATCCGGCCCCGCTTCGCCGACATAGCCAAGGACCTGCGCCCCCGCATTCCCCAGCGGATACACGCGCAGCGGATTCACTTCGATTTCGATGCCGGGGAATTCATCCTTCTTCTCTTCGATCTGCGTCGCGACATCGATGCCGACATCGTTTGCCAGATAGATCGCTCCGAAGGCCAGCTTATTGTCTTCGATCTTTTTCTTGATATCGGCAGTCGGCACATGAAGAAGCTGCGACAGGCGGCTGAGCGCCTCATCCGACAGCGTATTCCCCTTGCGATCGACCGGCATGACGACGCTATATGCCGAGCGCGAGCCCGCAAGGATCAAGCCATTCCGGTCATACATGACACCACGCATCGCCTGCATGGGAAGATAGCGGATGCGGTTCCCATCCGCTTCTTCTTTATAATACCCGCCCTGAATGACCTGCATATAGAAAAGACGCAGTCCCAGGACGAGCAGGAGGAAGATCGCCGCATAGATCATACGCGCATAGCGGGACTCCTCGGTATTTTTCAAAAGCCCACTGAGAATCGAGGGCACATGCTTATTCACCACTTCGGTTCTCCCTCCCGTTTCATGGCCCATAGCGGCCTGTGAAGAAAGAGCACGGCTACTCCATTCATGAAGGTGGTGCTCATCACAAAGTACAGGATATAAGAAATCGAGAAGACATGGCTGCCGGCTGCCAAAAGCACTAGCCATGACAGCAGTGCATAAAGGAGCGAGGCCAGCGTCATCGCAAAAAGCGAAATATACCAGTGACGGTTGTAGCGCTTCCTGCCCAAAGCGAGATACAGCGCTGCGATCGCCAAGTATGGCAGGAGGTGCAGTCCGAAAAGATTTCCCGTCACTAGATCCGTAAGGAGCCCGCCCACGAGCGCAAGCGTCATCGCCGTCTTGTTGTCAAAGATCAATGTCGCAAGGACGATGACGACCAGCCACAGATCCGGCTGATGCAGCCCCGAGAAAAAGAATGGCATCACCGAGGACTGCACAAGAAAAACGAGAAAGCTCAAAAAAGCCAGTGCATAGCCACTCATTCCTTCTCACCTGCCTGATGTTTATTGGGATTCATCGGCGGTTCCTTTTTCGGCGGCTTCACCAGGATACTCTCTGGCGTCGCCCTCTGAATATGGTCCGTGATAATGAAGACCTCTTCCAGATGAGAGAAATCAGCCGCCGGAACAATGCGTGCCACCTGCGTGCCGCCGATGGAGTCAACATCCACCTGCTCGACGGTACCGATGACCATCCCCTTCGGATACACCCCGCCATAGCCGGATGCCACGATGGTATCCCCCTTGATGACATCAGCCTCACGCGGCAGATTCACGAAAGAGAGCTTGCCCGGCTCACTGCTGTTTCCGGAAACCATCGCCACCACGCGCGAGGCCGGACGCGCAACGATACCGCCCACCGATGTACGCGGATCCAGAAGGAGCTGCACACGCGCGGAGTTCTCATACACTTCACTCACAAAGCCCACAAGACCCGTCGGGACGATGACAGGCATATACTTCTTGATGCCGCTGTCACTGCCGCGGTCTACGACCAGCGTCTGTGTCCATCCCCCGTAGTCGCGGGTGATGACAGAAGCCCCCGTCAGGTGGTACTGTTTATAGCCCTGCTTGAACGAAAGGAGACTCTTCAGTCGGATATTCTCCGCAAGGATCTCGCTGTACTGAGCCTGCTCCGCGCGAAGACTTTCATTTTCCTTCCGGAGCGCATCCAGCTCGTTCCAGTTCTCCCACGCGCCCGAAAGTAAGTCAAGCCCCTGTGTGAAAGAAAGCGCCGTCCTGCTCGCGGTATAGTTGAAAGGAGCCGCACCGATAGAGAGCGGCTGCGAAATGAAAGGGATGTACTCCCTATGCCGCCAGAACCAGCCGCATGCGCCCATGAAAACAAAGAGGGCGACCGCGGCGGCCATCTTTTTTCTGCCAAAGAAAATCACGATCAAGCGCCTCCGTAATATTTTTCACCGTTCTCGATGAGAAGCGGCAGATCCTTATACATGCCAAGAGCCTGATAGCAGCCCATAGCCAATACCTCCCCCGGCAGAGCCGGCACGAAGACCGGCATATGAAGCTCTCCGGCGAGCCAATCCTTCAGCCCGTCCAGAAGCGCACTGCCGCCGGAAAGAAGCAGCCCATTCTTCAAAAGATCGCCCGCCATCTCCGGTTTCGCCTCGCGAAGGACACGGCGGATGAGCTTCAGGACAGGCTGCAGGATACGCTGCATCACCGGTCTTAATTCCTCCGTGGAAAGCTCCACCACCACTTCCACGCCATCACGGATCCTGCGCCCGCGGATAGTGAATGTCGCCTGCCCATCCGCCGCTTTGAGAGAAATCACTTCACTCTTCAGCTTCTCCGCCTGATCCAGCCCGATCATGATCTGATACTTTTCCTGCAGATACTGGCAGATCCCCTTATCGATATGATGCCCGCCGAAAGGGATCCCCTCCTGCGTGACGATCCCTCCGCAGCTGTAAAGCCCCGCATCAGCGACATCACGCCCGATGACAAGAGAAAAGATCACAGACGGTGCCAGCATATCCTTCCCTGCCCCGATAGCCGCAGCCGCCGGCGAAGGAAGAAGGTACACATGCTGCGCGCCGGCGTGGATCAAAGCATCCACCAGCGCATGCCGCGTGACCGAGCTCGTCTCGCCCGGAATGGAAATCATCACCGTCGGACGCGACACCGCATGATGAAGCGATTTGCGGATAAAAAAACGAAGCATCGCCTTCGTCATATCATAATCAGCGATGACGCCATTCTGTACCGGCCACTCCAGAGAAATATTCTCCGGCGCCTTGTGGTAATGAATGAGCGCCTCCGTGCCAAAGCCCAGTACATGGCCGTCGATGTTATCCACCGCGACCGTACTCGCTTCAGCAAGGATCACTTTATTTTCCCGGTAGATACGGACTTGGGACGAGCCCATGTCCATACCGATCCAGTTCGATAGTCCTCGAAACATTTTCATGGTAAACCCTCACGATATATAAAGGCCGGTACAGAGCTCCCCACGGTCAAAGACCTGTGAGATAGAGCGAAAATCCGCGGCGCATCCTGAAGCGCAGCCCCTATCTCTGTCCGATGTATTCAAATGAAACGTCTTATTATTATAGCATGTTTACCATGGAGAATACAGTAGAAAGAGACGGTTTGGAACCACCATAGCCCAGGAAATATATGACGACGAGCCATCGGACTTAGATCAGGGATTTGCTGCTAAAACAAAGGAAAAGGCATGATAAAAAGCCGGGGCATACCGCCTCGGCTTTCTGACCTCCTCAAAGGTCGATTTCCCCCATGTATTACCCCCATTTTCATGGGTGCGATTGGGTGAATTTTATTTTATCCGATATGATCGGGTATATTCTGGTGCGTCTAGAGGGATTCGAACTCTCGACACCTGGTTCCGGAGACCAGTGCTCTATCCACTGAGCTATAGACGCTTAACAAGCGTTATTATAGCATATGGAGAGAAAATAAGAAAGGGGAAAAGATGTCTCGCTTTTGCCCGACAGGAGGATACGAAGCAGATCCCGCTCTCCTCCAGTGCCGGATCCTTCAAAACTATTTTTCTACAAATACTCTCGGGATGCGCTTCAGGTCGCACATGATTTCATGCGGGATGGTCTCAGCCGTAGCAGATACTTCATCGACAGTGATTTCTTCCTCTCCCTGCTTGCCCATGAGGATGACTTCATCGCCGGGACGGACTTCGTCATCGCAAGCGACCATGAACTGATCCATGCAGATGCGGCCGACGATCGGGCAACGCTTGCCATTGATGAGGACGACGCCCTTATTGGAAAGGCTTCTGTGCCAGCCGTCCGCATAACCGATCGGGACAGTCGCAGTCTTCATATCCTCTTTGGCGACATAGGTACCGCCGTAGCCGATGGCTTCGCCCTTATGCAGGATCTGGACATGGGTGACATGGCTCACGACGCTCATCGCATACTGGAGGTCGAGCTTGTTCGTCATGACGTCCGATGGCTGCGGCCCATAGATGATAATGCCCGGACGGGCAAGGTTATGCCAGCTTCTCGGGATATCAATGACACCGGCACTGTTAGCGGAGGAGATCACGAAGGTTTCATCGACCGGCATGTAGGAGATCGCTTCATCGAAGCGGTCAAGCTGTTTCAGTGCGGCATCCTTTTCTTTGTGGTCCGCTGTCGCCATATGGGTGAAGGTGCCATGTGCATGGATGTGCGGATAGGCTTCGAGCTTTTTGAGGAGCGCAGGTACGTCCTCCGGATGAGTTCCGATGCGATTCATGCCCGTATCGATCGGCAGCATGACTTCGATCGTTTTCTTCGAAACAGCGGCGATGGCTTCCAGGGCGTCAAGATCGACGGTATCATCGATCGGCATGATGAGGTCTTTATTCACACCGATAGGCATATCCTCCGGCAGCGGCAGTCCCAGTACATAGATCGGGCAAGTGAATCCGGCGTCGCGCAGCTCCGCTCCTTCTTCCACACGGGCAACAGCAGCAGCGACGTAGCCTTCCTCGAGGGCGATGCGCAGCGTTTCCTTCGCACCATGTCCATAGGCATTCGCCTTCACGACAGCGAGCACATTCACTTCCTTCGGCAGATGCGCGCGAATGACCTTGAGATTGTGACGAAGCGCATTCAGATTGATTTCCATGTAAGAAACCGGCATTTGTATTCCTCCCATTCTTTTCTGCCGTTGGCAGAAATGAAAAGCACCGCGCCAAAAGCATCAGGGCAATGCCTGATACTTTGAAGCCTCGGTGCTTCCTTTTATTTTTATGCATCTATCATACCGCGATTGAAAGGAAATGGCAATGGGACCCTTAAGAAAACAAGCCTCCCACAAGCGGAATCCATGCCCATGTCAGGAAACTATAGAAAAGCAGTCCGGCTGCCAATCCCACGATAGCCCCATTGATACGAATACCTTCCAGCTCATGATGCACTTTCGACTCGATGAATTCATTCAGTTCCTCTTCCCGAAAACTTTCCAGGACTTCTATCATAGACCATGATAAGAAACCATGCTCATAGGTGATGATCTCTGCGATCAGATCTCTTCCGATAGTGTCCAGCTTCTGTCTAAATTCTGAGTCTTCTGTAAAAGAAATACTTTGCTCTATAGCTGGTTTCAATTTTTCTGCCAAAGCTGGCACACCCCAATGGTGCTGAAAATCAGAGATCCCCTCGTCGATCCGTTTTTCCAAAGGGAAGGAAGCGAAGAGACCCCGCCCAAATTCCTGCAGCGCCTCCAACGTAGCCGGTTCTTGCAGGAAACGAGCGATCAGAAGATCCCACTGTGACAAAAGCTCCTGATGAAACGGATTGTCCTCCCTTTTCCATGCTTCCATTTCTTCGGCTAAAGCATCCAATGCCGCCTCAGCCAACTGGTCATAATCGATCGCGCCAAACCATTTCCCGAGCGTATAACCGATAGATCCCAAGAAGCCTTTCTCTTCCCGGTCGCCTGCCTTTCTCAGCTGCTCTGCCAGTTTGTGTCGAAGAGATGGTTCCTCTATTTTCCGTTTTCCCTCCTCCAAAAGACGAAGAAGCCATTTTTCCCGATTCATCTCCTGCTGTAACCGCCCTTGCGCGAAAGAAATAAAAACAGGCAGCCATTTCTGCGATTCACTCCGTCCCCAAGTGGCTATGTCTTCTCTATGGCTAGACAGAAATTCTACTGCATAGGTGGCTCCCTTCGCTGCCAATGTTTGAGAAATAGATTCTCTGTGACTGGTAAGCCATGGAAGACATAAATCCATCAAGGAAAGACGGGATATCTTTGCCAGCAAATTCTTCGGGCTCAAAAGGCTCTGATTCATTTCTACCACTTTTTGAATAATCCGATCCCGGTTGGCTGGAACGAGCGGCTTGATAGGGAGAAAATGTTTCCGAAAGAGTGCCTCTACGGCAATGAAATCTGCTGCGCATCCGATACAGCAGGACTGGGCCATGAAATAAACCAGGTCTGTCTCATACGTGCCCTGCCAGGAACTTCCCTCTTTGAGCCAAAGAGAAAACAGCAGAAAAAGCAGTGAAAAGAAACAAATCCCATTGGCCGTTCTATATCGTTTCATTTCTACGTCTCCTTATATTACGGTTGATGATTGATGGTTGTCAGTATGCATAAAAATCCAAGAGTAAAATCTGCCAACTATTGCATCAGTGTTTCCCATAGGAGTGATACAGCAAAAAAGGCCGCTCCCAAGAAAGCTCCCCACAGAGAGCCATTGATACGAATGGCCGCCACATCTTCAGATACAGATTTTTCTGCCAAGGACGCCATCATCCGGCCATCATAACCAGCCAAAGCCTTCTCCACCACCGACGCCGCCATGCGATGCATCCATCCCACATGCGGCCGCACCAGACGTAAGAAGAAGGCATCGAAATCCCGCCGCTTCTCCTGAGCAGAAAGCTGTCCGTCTATCAAAGAAAGTAAAGCCTCTGCCAACCGATGCGCCAGTGGCTCTTTCTTTTCCTGCCACAAGGAAATGAACCAATTCCGCCCTTTACCAGACAATAAGCGACGAATCAACTTCTGCGCAGCACCATTGACCTGCCGCTTCCAAACCTCATTGGTCTCTAGCTGGACGATCATTGCATCATAGGCTTCTCCCATCTTTTGGCGAAGCTCACTTTCCGGATCCGTCAAAGCCTCTGACAAGGACAACATCTTTTCCTGCACCTTTTTTACCATCTCTGCATCCCGATCCTCTACCGCATCCCGGAAGAGGGAATGAAGCCAGCCCTTATCATTATATTTCCGCCAAGCCAAAAGATAGACTCGCTGGATTTCTTCCTGCGTCACCTCAGCCTGCAGAAAGCCCTTCACCTCGGCCGCCAGGGCCTCCGTCAAAAGCTCCTTCTTCGGATAATCGCGGAATGCCGCCATCACCTTGGCCATATGCCCCGCCCAGTCTATATCTGCCGCTTTTCTCTCGATCGCCTCACTGGACATCGTCCATAACGATTCCGCAGGAAATACAGTCAACACCATGTGAATCACATCCGCTGCCAGCTTCTCCGTCAGATCCCTATGGACTGTCAGCCAGTGAGCCACCACATCAGAAGGCACATGCTGGCGCAGGATCTCCGACAGCCGTCCCCTGGTCAGAAGCTCATTCACCACCATATCCTTCGCGATGGATACGATCATTTCCCGATTCTTCGCGATCAAATCCGTTCGCCAGGAAATGCCAAGGGGCCTGCGAAATAAAGAAGTCACACCGAACCAATCGGCAAAACCTCCCACCGCCGCCGCAAAAGACATATGAAACAACCCTGCGAGCCACGGGCTCTCCCCCTGAAACGGAGCTGCCCCTAAGGTAAGAACCACAGAGCTCGCCAGTATACCGTCAGCAAGCCATCGTTTTTTCAAAGAAATCACCACCTCCGATTAGGGGAACACTGATTAAATCGTTGTCAGATTTTACTCTTGAATTTTTATGCATAGCGAGGAATAACCTGACGCGAATAGCGAGCTATTTAAGGAAGGCTATGACGAAGCTATGTATAAAAATTCTTGTAAAATCGGACTCTGCAATTTAATCAGCGTTCCCTTAGATATCACTGGGAAAACGCTGATTAAATCGCAGAATCAGATTTCATCAGAGTTTCCCTAGTATGCAGTATACACCGATGCACATATTATTGTTCATTGTTTGCACCTAACAACCAATTACCACTTGTCAATCCATCTTTCCAATTCATCCAAAGAATCAATGATAGAATCACAAGCCTTTTCCGTCACCGTATAGGCTGTATCTATAGTATCCACCAGCGCATCCGCCGTTGCCATCAATTTCATCTCAGCCGCTTCCTGCTCCTCTACTGGCAGATTCTCTATTTTCTGATCCACATATTCTCCCACCTTGTCTAATAATCGATCCAACATGGATGGCTCTTCCGCTGCCTGTTTCTCTTCCACCATCTTAGCATAAAACTGCTCTGCCCACTGCTGCAACTCATGCTCATTGTTTTCACTCATGATCGATTCCTCCTTCAGAAATATACTGTATCCGTCTGTGTATCAGCTTTTCTTTAGTATATCCAGGAGGTTGGACAAGGAATGGGTATGAAAATATTTTCTGAGAATTTTAAGGTGGCAAAATAAAAATGTTGCTGCGTATCTGGCATTAACCAAATATACAACAACATTTTTATTGCGACATTGGTAGGCTAAATTTTCTATCTCATATATATTATGCAACCCTACTATAAAACACCTCTTTTGCGTTTTTCCCGATCGCCTTAGTCGTATAAAAATCAAATCCGCCACCAATCGCACCACCAATGACGGGAACCAGCTTCCCTAGATTAATAATTCCTTTAGAGCCAAACTTTGTAATCAGCCGAAATCCCACGGCCCTATTGATAGCTTTAATTACTGTCCCCGGAATCCGATTGATTTGTGCCGCCAGAATCTTCTTACCAACTGCGACGCCTGCATTTTTTAGCACGCCTTCCATAGCGTTACCACAAAGACAAAGATAAGCAAGCGTTTGTACCTTATCAC
>ERZ1035032.2091-NODE-2091-length-11382-cov-4.066831_pt1 | contig 11382 bp, 10 predicted proteins | sample MGYA00520693_ERZ1035032 | MGnify/ENA primary metagenome ERZ1035032 (study PRJEB33766, sample SAMN09781740) | gut metagenome | biome: gut microbiome | host: Homo sapiens | place: Madagascar | study: EMG produced TPA metagenomics assembly of the PRJNA485056 data...
TGACAACACCGCCAGATTATGCTATAATAAACTTGCAAACAACGAGAGGGAACGTTGATAAGAACTCTCGTTTGATTCTCCTGAAACTCCGGACGCGATGCCGGCTAGACGCGAAAGCGGAGATTTCGGGAACAAGGTTATTTTATTTTACTAAATCAAATTTGAAAGGTGGAAACCAATATGAAAACCCCGATGAACGTATTCAACACTGCAATGAAGAAGAAGAAAAAGAACCGCAAGGGCTTCTCCCTCGTCGAACTGATCGTCGTTCTGGTCATCATGGCAATTTTGGCCGCTGCACTGATTCCGTCTTTGACTGGTTATATTAAGAAGACAAAGGAACAGAGTGTGCGTAGTGAGTGCCAGTCTGCTGTTCAGGCAGCACAGACAATTGCTTCTGGTGCATATGCTGCTGGAAACGGTGAATATGAAGTGAATAGCGTGGCTATTAAGTTTTCTGATATTGCAAAAGGTACTGCGATTACGACAGGCACATACAATACTGCGATTGAATTTTTAGCAGAAGTTCCGTCTGGAACAGTGACAAGTGTTACCGTTGATACGGATGGACGCGTTGTAGCTTTGACTTATACTCGTAATAATACAACATCTACATATACAATGAGTAATAATGTTGGCACATATTCGTAATCTAGACGTTTCTTAAGTATCTAATTAAGTAACTAAGACAATAACAAAGCATTCAGCACATTGGGTGCTGGGTGCTTTGTTTGGTTTCCGGCGGTTTTGTCATTCTGTCGTGGTTTTTTCACATTTGTGAAGAGATTGTGTGGAATCTTCTGCTTCATGTATCAGATTTCACGGAAGCACCCCTCAGTCAAGCCTACGGCTTGCCAGCTCCCCTAAAGGGGAGCCTATAATACACAAAGGGGTGCCTGATAATAAAGCCTCCCCTTTAGGGGAGGGGAACCGTCGTTAGACGGTGGAGGGGTTCTTTGTGGAATCTTTTGCATAATGTAAAAGATTTACGGAGTTACCCCTCAGTCACCTGCGGTGACAGCTCAGCACAAGGCACGCCCTGCGGGTGCCCTAAAGGGGAGCCTATAATACATAAAAGGGAGCCTGAACAAGCCAAGCTTCCCTTTTCAAGGAAGGCAAAAAAACCACACCAAAAAGAGGTGAATACAGTGCCAAATTACAAATATCGTGCCACAGCCATGAGCGGAAAAATGGTGCGTGGGACGCTTGCTGCTTCCGATCCGGAGGCACTGCTGAACGAACTGAAAAAGAAAGATCTGTTCTTGCTGGACTACACCCAGACCAGCAAGACTTCGTTCGGCTCTAAGCTGAAAGCCAAGGAACTGACGGACTTTTGCCGCCAGCTGGGCAGCCTGCTGGACGCGGGCGTTTCGGTGATCCAGTCGTTCAATATTATTTCCAATCGTGCCAGCATTTCCAAGTTCGCGAGAAAATGCTTCTCTGACATCACCACCGACCTGAAACACGGCAAGGCGTTGTCCGATGCAATGGCAGATCAGGGCAAGGTGTTCCCCGAACTGCTCATCAGTATGGTGCGTGCCGGCGAGGCAAGCGGTAAGATCGGGGATACGTTTATCAACATGGGCGAGCATTTCCAGAAACAGCAGCGTATCAAATCGCAGGTCAAGGGTGCTCTGGCGTATCCGCTGGTGCTGGTTATTCTGCTGGTGCTGGTCATTATTGTAATGTTTACGTTTATTCTCCCCATGTTCGGCGATATGTTCACCGATATGGAACTGCCGCTGATGACACGGATCCTCATGGGCATGAGCGATTTCCTTACTCATTATTGGTATGTGGCGATCGGCGTGGTGGCGGCAATTGTGGTTGTCTTTGTCATGCTGATGCGAACGCCGGCTTCCCGTCTGGTGATCGACCGCATGATCGTGCACCTGCCAAAAATCGGCAATCTGGTGCGTATCGTCTATACGGCAAGCTTTTCCAGAACGCTGGCTTCGCTGTATACCAGCGGACTTTCCATTTTGAACGCCCTGCAAATCTCGCGGGACACTGTGAACAACAGCTATCTCCGTTCCCAGTTTGACGACTGTATCAAGAGCATCCGCGTGGGCAACGCCCTGTCGCAATCCATTATGGCAATGGACGGCTTCGACAGCAAGCTGGGCGATACCATTAAAGTCGGCGAAGAAACCGGTAAGCTGGACGCAATGCTGCTTTCCACCGCGGACGACTACGAATATGAATCCAGTGCCGCGATCAAGTCCATGATGTCCATTATCGAACCGCTGATGATCGTCATTCTGGGTGTTGTCGTTGCCGGCGTTATGGTTTCCGTTCTCGTTCCCATGTACTCCATGTACGGCAATATCGACGAAAATACCGGTGCGGTCTTCTCGTGGCTCGCACAGACCGCAGGACGATTCCTGAACCGGTTCTAAGAGAAAAAGAGGTGAACTTCCGTGAAGAAAAAAGATGTTTCTGCACACGTATATATTACCAACAGCAAAATACAGGTGCTGATGGGCAGCTGTGTGAAAAATAAATTGCAGGTGGTAAACTGCTATGAAGAACCGCTGGAAGAAGGCTGTATCCTGAACGGCATTATCATGAACAACTACTCTCTCCAGAATACCCTGACGGAAATGTGGCAGAAGTACAACCTGCCCGCAAAGGGCGCGACGCTGGTGGTAAACGGCAGTTCCATTACTGTAAAGCCTCTGAAAGTTCCGCAGATCGCTCCGAAAAATGTGCCCGGTTTTATTCGCGGGGAACTGCGGGATATTGAGGGGATTCAGAATATGCTGGTGGATTATTCCGTGGTGACCCCGAAAAATCCGGACGGCTCCTGTAGTATTCTGGCGGTGGTTTCCACCAGGGAGTTCATCACCAGCTATATCAGCCTGTTCAAAGAGGCAAAGATCGAACTGGAAGTCATTGATCTGGTGCAGAACTGTCTGATCAAAATGATGAAGCGGCTGAAATCTTTACAGGGAAAAACCTATGCCGTGTTCATTCTGGATAAAAATATGCTGATGCAGTGTCTGTTTTCCAATGACAACTTCGTCATGACCCGCCGCAGCCGGATTCTGGCAGACCCTACCGATGAGGGCTTCGAACGGGAAGTGGGGCAGAATATCAACAGCATTATCCAGTTCAACAAGTCGGAACAGACCGGCTCTGATATTACGGACGTTTACCTGAGCGGCTTTCCGGAAGATGTTGTGCAGATCTTCCCGCACTTTGCGGAAAATTTCGGCGTAAACGTGCGGGCGTTTCCGGAGTTTCTCCCTACGGAACTGACTGTTCCGCCGGAGATGAATCCCAGCGAGTACACGGTGCTGCTGGGCAGTATGATACGTTATTCGGACTAAATCGGACAGGAGGAATCCAAAATGGCAAAACTACCAAAAAAGGATATTAACCTGTATCCTCTTGTCGTGGCACCGAAAAAGAACACCATGAAAAAAGGTGCTCTTTTCGGCATACTGGGGACAGTGGCAGTGCTGCTGCTGGGCGGCAGTTATGCCGGTGCACGGATCTACGTCCACACCCAAGAGAATCTGGTTTCAGAAATGGAAACCAAGGCAAACGATACCGCATTGATGGAAAAGATCAACAACGCCAACGCTGTGGCGAATGACATCAGCACACTGCGGACTGCCGGTGATGTTTATACTGAGGTGCGGACTACCATTGACGGGACACAGGAGATCTGCGATAACTTTTCCGAAGATCTGGTGCAGAAGCTGGTTGGCTGTGAGAAAACGGTCAGCCCCAGCAGAGGAGAAATTCAGGTGGCAGAGATCACCGGACTTTCCTATGACGGCAGCACCCTTTCCATTGCGGCAAGTTCGACGAACAGCCAGTATGTTTCCACATTTGTGACGAACCTGACACGGCTGGACTTGTTCTCCTCGATCACCTATGACGGCTATTCGCTTTCTGACAGCGTGTATACTTATACAGTGAACGCCGTATTCAAGTCGGCGGAAACTACTGCAACAGATGCCGACGGCAATCCTGTGGAAACAACAACGGAGGTGGTACAATGACAACGGAAATTACCCGAAAGCAGGCGGTTCTGCTTTCTGTGCTGGGTGTCGTATTGGTCGTTGTACTGTTTGTGCAGCTTCTGATCCGTCCGCTGATGACGAAAGCTTCGGCAGCAAAGGAACAGCTGGAGGTTCTGAACCAGCAGTATTCCGACCTGTTGCTGCAAAGTCAGAGTTATGACCAGAATATTGCCTCACTAAAGGATTGGAAAGAGAAAAACGGAGAGGAAACCAAGAAGCTGTTTCCGCTGAGTGATGCGGAACGGATCGACCGTTTTCTCACCTTTGTGATGAATGAAGCGGGTGTCACTGTCGATGGCTTGAACATTGGGCAGACCATGCAGTATTATATTGACGGTGAGGGCAATCTGGTGACTGCTTCGCCGGACGAGGTAGCTGGTACCACAGACAGTTCTGCCTCCGGAACAGATGCTTCGGACGGCAGCACAGGTGACGGCAGCGGTGCTGCATATACCGCCACCGGTGAATACTGCTGCGACTTTACCTATACGATGGAAGGCACCTATCAGAATATGAAGCAAATGTTGGACTTTGTCAATCGGGTGTCGTTTCTGGGCGTTACTGCGTATTCTTTCAACAGTGTGGAAAAGCCGGCAGAACAGGAACAGGCTGCGGCAAACGGTGATGCGGCAAATGCGGATAAATTTCAGGATTGGTATAATTTTACCATGACGATTACCGCGTACATGTATCAGAGTCCGCTGGAAACAGACTATGCAGATGATGTGGATTCCGACGAAACCACCGAAGAAGCGGCGGAAAAAGCCTTGCAGTCGGCAACAGCAGACATTGCGGCGGAAGAAATGACAACGACCACGATCATAACCACAGCAGCAGATGCTGCATAAACAGGGTGATGCCAATATGAAACGGAAAACAGCACAGCGAAACGGTACAGCGATTTTGTGGGCGGTGCTGGTCATGCTGATGATCTCACTGATCTCGGCGGGGATCATTCTTGTAGACCGTATGTATTACATGCGGGAGCAGGAGGAAAACAACCGCGTACAGGCAAAGTTCTATGCAGAATCCGCGATCACTTTGGTACAGCAGGACATTCTGAAAGAGGGCACGGTGACGGACGAAACCACCGGGGCAACCTATCAGAGCATTTTCGTCAGCGACGGCAACACTGCGGAAACCTTTACGATCTCACTCCCCGATGCGGGAAACTGGAAATGTACGGTAACGGTGAATCACTCTGTGGTCAACGACAGCGAAACCGATGCCAACAAAAGGCGGCTGTCCGGTGAGATCTATCTCACGGCAAAGGTGACGCGAAACACTGCCGGCAGCGGGGAAAAGGAATTGTCAGAAGTTTGTGGAAAGCTGTCAGTTCCCGCGAATGCGACCCAGTGGCGGTGGGACGGCTATTATCAATTGTAAAGGGAGGCGTGACAAAATGCGGAAACTGCGAAAAGGAACCACTGTTGTGGAAGTGGTGATTGCATTTGCCATGATCTCCATGTCCTTTGCAATCGGCATGATCGGGATCGCTTCCGGCTCGAATTTTCTGAACTCCGGTGCGAAGCTGAAGAACCAGCAGCGGAAAAATGCCGCTGTGGATCTGGCGGGAGCTGCTGCGGAAACTTCTGATACTACGATTACAGTAACATATCGGGACCGCACAAACGGGGACGAAAAGACCAAAACTTTTGATGTGCAGAGGCGTTCCGCGGACAATTTCATTCAGTATCAACCGAAACCGTAAGGGAGGAAAGCAGATGCGGAAACTTGTGAAAAACCGAAAAGGTTTTACGCTGGCAGAAGAAGTGGTTACCGTTCTGCTGATCGGCATTCTGGTGGCTTCTGCTTCGGGAATCCTGCTGAATGCCATGCGGATCTTCTGCCAGAATGTCATCATGTTCAATGCCCAGTCCAAGGGAATCGCGGTCATGGAACAGCTGGAAAGTCATCTGGCGTATGCCAAGACCATCGGACAGCAGGAAACAGAAACGATCGCTGCTGATGACGGCTGTGCCCATCAGGTCGTATTGTATGTGGACACACAAGACGGAAAGAGCGAACTGAAAGAAAAAGGGACAATTTACTATTCAGACACCGACAGTGCTGGAACAACGGTCGATCAGGTGCTCTGTAAGCTGGGGACTTATCAGGCAAAGATCCTTGTCCAAAAAGTCGATGATGTAACAGTGACAGTAGATGTGCGGATCTCGCGGAACGATACTGTGTACTACTCGGAAACCAGAATGGTCAAGCTGCAAAATCGGGCAACGGTAAAGGCAACACTGAATGCCTCCGACATATACGACAGTTCTGTGGCAGCTTCGCGGTATTTATACATCGGCAGTCTGGAATAAAACATAGGGCAGCACCGCACAAAGCCCGTCTGACGGCTTTGCACGGTGTCGCTATAGAAACAATAGAAAAAGGTGAGAACATTGCAGAATTTACCCATTGGTGAAGTGCTGAAAGAATATGGCTATATCACACAGGAACAGATTGATCAGGCACTGCAATTCCAGAAGACACAAAGCGGCAAGAAGGTGCGTTTCGGCACACTGCTGCAGGAAATGGGATTTGTCACAGAAACACAGGTTCTGGAGGCACTGGGGAAAAAGCTGGATCTTCAGATGGTCAATCTGGAGGAGTACGAGGTCAATGTAGATGTGGTTGCCAAGGTGCCCAAGCAGCTTGCGGAAAAATACAACGTCATTGCCCTGTCGGAAAACGACAGCCGTCTACAGCTCGCCATGTCTGACCCGCTGAATTTTTACGCACAGGAAGATATTCGGCAGATCGTGGATATGCCGCTGGAAGTGCTGCTCAGTGAAAGTCCGAAAATCAAAAAGGCGATCGAGTATTACTATGCCGAGATCAGTACCAAGCAGGCAGCCAAAAAGGCGAATATTTCCGCAGAAGATATTGAGGTGCCCCAGCTGACGGCAGACGATGCGGACGACGATGTGCCGATCATCAAGCTGATCAACTCGCTGCTGGTGCGGGGATACAGCACCAACGCCAGCGATATTCACATTGAACCGTTTAAGGATTTCACACAGGTGCGTATGCGTATCGACGGTCAGATGGTCAGCTATCTGACACTGGAAAAGGCACTGCACAACTCCATTGTTGCCCGTATCAAGATCATGAGCAACCTGAACATTGCGGAAAAACGTATCCCGCAGGACGGCAACTTCCACGCTGTGCTGGAGGGAATCGACATCAGTATGCGTATTTCCGTTCTGCCGACGACACACGGCGAGAAGATCGTTATGCGTTATCTGGTGTCGGATACCAAGATCGACCACGCCGGTCACTTCGGCATGAACGAGTATTCCTATAACATGCTGATGAAGATGATGTCCGCCCCCAACGGCATCATCTATATTACGGGGCCGACCGGTTCCGGTAAAACGACCACGCTGTATATGGTATTGCAGCATCTGTCCCAGCGACCGGTAAATATTTCTACCATTGAGGACCCTGTGGAAAAAGACCTGCCCAATATCACGCAGACTTCCGTTAATGTGACTGCCGGCATGACCTTTGCAGTGGGACTGCGTGCTCTGCTGCGACAGGATCCGGATATTATCATGATCGGTGAAACCCGTGACGCAGAAACGGCTGAAATTTCCGTGCGTTCTGCAATCACCGGACACCTGGTAGTTTCCACCCTGCATACCAACGATGCCATTTCGTCCATTGTCCGTCTGGCGGATATGGGCGTGGCACCGTATCTGATCTCCAACTCTGTGGTAGGTATCGTGGCACAGCGTCTGGTGCGTAAGGTCTGCCAGTTCTGTAAATACGAAGAACCGGCGACAGCAGATGACATCGCCATTGTCGGGGACGGCATTCCCATGATCACCCGCGGCAAGGGCTGTAAGGTCTGCAACAACACGGGCTATAAAGGGCGTATTTCCATTCACGAAATGGTATATATAGACAAAACACTGAAACGTATGATCGCCAAAAGTGCAGACAGTCAGGAAATGCTGGAGTATGCCAAGAAAACACAGGGCATGCGGAGTCTGCTGGACAGTGCCATTGACTTGGTAAAAGAGGGCGTGACCACGCCGGAAGAAGTTATGAAGATCGCATATTATTCCGACTAATGCTTACAGAAAGGACGGTATACCGCCATGACCATGAATGAACTTATTATGAAAGCACGGGAGAAGAAATGCTCTGATATTCACATCAGCGAGGGCATGCCGGTTTCGTTCCGTATCCACGGGCAGCTGCTGGACAGCGGCTTTTCATTTCCGGCGGCAGAAACACGGGAAATGATCCTGTCCATGCTGAGTGATGAACAGCGGGAACAGCTGGAAAACGGCGACGACGTGGACTTTGCCATTGAAACGCCGGACTATTGCCGCCAGCGTGTCAACGTTTTCCGGCAGATGAAAAAGGTGGCAGCCACGATTCGTCTGCTGAACAACACCATTCCCACACTGGAACAGTTGCAAATGCCGAAAGTGCTGCGGGACTTGGCAGACCAGCCAAGAGGACTGATTCTGGTGACAGGTCCGACGGGAAGCGGTAAATCTACCACTCTGTCCGCCATGATCGACTATATCAACAAGAATCGTTCAGAGCATATCATCACCATTGAGGACCCTGTGGAATATGTTTACGAGTCGGGCATGTCGGTCATTCACCAGCGTGAAATCGGCGTGGATACCAAGAGTTTTGCAGCGTCCCTGCGTTCCGCCCTCCGTGAAGACCCTGATGTCATTCTCGTGGGAGAAATGCGTGACTACGAAACGATTTCCGCCGCTGTCACCGCCGCAGAAACAGGACACTTGGTCATGTCCACTCTGCACACCACCGGTGCGGCACAGACGCTGGATCGTATCATTGACAGCTGTCCGCCCCACGCCCAGAACCAGATCCGGACACAGCTGTCCACGATTCTGAAGGGCGTTATCACACAGGCTCTGATCCCGCTGGCAATGGGCGGCGGCCGTGTGGCTGCTACAGAAATTCTGGTGGGAACCGATGCGGTAGGCAGTTTGATCCGTGACAATAAGTGCTTCCAGCTGGCAACGGTCATGCAGTCCAGTGCGGCACTGGGCATGCACACCCTGAATGCTGATCTGGCACGGCTGGTAAGAGCCGGCACGATCCGGCGGGATGATGCCATTCGGGTATCCAACAACAAGAATGAGATTCTGGATCTGTTAAGTTAAGCGTGTCCGTCTGTATATTTTCGGAGAGGTGAGAGAGATGAAACGAAATCGAAAAGGCTTTTCTCTTGTGGAATTGATCGTAGTGCTGGTAATCATGGCGATCATTGCGGCACTCTGTGCCCCGAATATCTCTGCCTATGTGCAGGCGGCAAAGGTTCAGAATTATCAGACTGTGGCGAATAATCTGGCAGACGAATTACAGACTCAGCTGCCCCAGAGCCGGTACTGGAACTGGGACGAGGTGCAGCGGAATGCGTACGGCATTCTGTGCTCGGACGCCGGAAGAGGCGTGACACTGGATACAGAAAAAAGCACCGATAATCAAAAGGTGTATCAGATCACCGGTGCCAGCAGCGATGCCAATGCGGTGTTTACGGTTTCGCTGACCTATCATGATGCGGTGAAAACCAGCCAGAAAGTGGATATTGCGGTTTCTTGCGACGGGTACGCTGCGGTGCAGTCGGTGCAGGAGTGTAATTTGGTGTTGAAGACGAATTATACAGATGCGAGTGCGTATCCGATGAGTAGCACCACGATCACCACAACAGAAACCAAAGGCTGGGGGAATCTGGACGATAGAGTCAATACCAAATCGTACTGGGAAGAATGGGGAAAAACACATCCCGAGAATGACTTTACAAAAGATGCAACTTGGAGTGGCTGGTGGACACCGGACACCACGATCGTCAATTTGACAGACTATGTTTCCAACAGCTGTAAGTTCGTGCAGTTTGACATGCCCTATTTTTGCGGTTATCATCAAACCAATTGGAATCCTGTCGAATATGTAGGAAGCTATGCCTTTCCGTCTATGTACAGTCTGAATGGTGCAGGCGACGGTGCACAGTATGCAGTTACCAGTTATAGTGACGGTTCCGAAAGTACATGGGAAAAAATCTATATTTACATAGGCGATGACAATAACACAGAAGATCTGAACTTCATTGATAAAGATGCTGACGGAAATGAGATCTACGACAGTGCTGCAATGTACGATCATGGCTGGGTAAAATACAGTGATATTTTTGCAAACGGGCGGGGTGATTTTCGAACCGATGGAAATCCGGATTATATCAGTGCTTTTCAAAATAAGTACGATTCTTCCATTACTGTAAATCCGGACAGTACATTTGTAAATAACACAAAGATAAAATACCGTGTACTTTTACGAACTAACAGCGGTGAGGAATCCAGCCGTGGCTGGCTCTATGTAGAAGGAACATATGCCGGAATCGGAAAAAAGTGTTCTCCGGAAAAGAAAAATTTTCTGGTGTATGCAAATAATGGTTCTCAACTGAATGACTTTTCAGATCGATATGAAGTGGATAAGCAGAGTTGGAATACTTCCATTTATATGGACGTTTCGAAATGCGGATACTCTGTGGGAAATCAGTTGAGCATTACAATTCACAATGTTGATGCCGATAAACTGATCGATTCCATGGAAAATGGAAGAACGGGAGATGTAAGCGTTGGACAGAACAAGTCCTATGATGGATATGACGGCGTAAAATATGGCAGTATTCAACAAAGTTCATTTATTTACGGAAAACCGGAAAACGGCGGGAATTACTGGGCAGAAAAGCCAGATGCATCAGACAATTCTACAGCTAGAATTGTTATTGTCATGACATACAGCCGCTACCCTTATTTGAAATTAGAATTTCTTAGCAGCTTTTGGACATCTGGTGCAACCAGTACAGATGTAGACATTAGCCTGAAAATGGATTACTCCGGCGGAAACTCGTCTGAAAGTACGATCGACAGTTACACCCCCATGCTCACCCTCAACGGCGACAGCACCTACACCAACATCACCCTCGACTGGACGAAGTGCGACTATATCACCAATGCGGGCGAAGTGGGCGTGAAGTTTGTCAAGTATCCGTCCACGCTGAATTATGATGTGTACAGCAAGGATTACACCCTGCTGGCTTCGGATCAGAACCTGAAAACCTTTATGATGAATTCAAACAATGCTGTGACATCGGCTGCTTCGGCGGATAAGATCGTGCACCTCTATTGTAAGGGTGTCAGTCCGGAGGAGATTCAGTGCGAGATCGTTGCTCCGAAAAATACGGCAACGACAACGACTACCACGACTACCACACCTCTGCCGCCTGAAACCGAAACCACAGCCAAAACAACTACCAGCACGACGACTGCGGCTACAACAACAACAACTACAACAA
>ERZ1035032.2100-NODE-2100-length-11340-cov-5.944440_pt1 | contig 11340 bp, 13 predicted proteins | sample MGYA00520693_ERZ1035032 | MGnify/ENA primary metagenome ERZ1035032 (study PRJEB33766, sample SAMN09781740) | gut metagenome | biome: gut microbiome | host: Homo sapiens | place: Madagascar | study: EMG produced TPA metagenomics assembly of the PRJNA485056 data...
TTTCCTGGAGAGTGATCTTTTCAACGCAGGTATGCGCCCGGCAGTCAATGTCGGGCGTATTTTCATAATTAATAAACTTTTTCTAAACAATCTGTCGTTTTACTTTTATTTAACACAAATTTTGTATTTAATTAAAATAGCGGTAATATTATATCGACTGTCAAATTATTTATGCAAGGGGGACAGCTGCTATGGGCAAGGTTAAATCCTTTTTAGACAGCAAAATCATCAAAACCGATGTAGGCGAGGAATCTTATTTAACTTGGCGCGAAACAATTTCATACGCCGTGGGCAGAGGCGCACAGGGTATGAATACCTCGATGACAAGCTCAAAATACGTAAACTACTTTCTCACTAATGTATTATTTAAAAAATTAAAAGATCCTATGGGTACAGCCTCAACTATCAGGCTGTTTTGCGGCATTTTTGATGCGATTAATGACCCGATTATGGGTGTCATCGTTGATAAAACAAGAACTAAGGATGGTCAAATGCGTCCTTATATCAAATGGGCGCCGCTTTTCGTGTCTATCGTTATGATAATGTTCTTTATCGGCAGTGCCGACGCGCCGCCGACACTTAACATTATTTACACAACGGTGCTTTTCGTTTTGCTCGATGTTACATACACCGCGTTCGATATTCCTATGGGCGCGCTTGCGTTTTCAATCACGCCAAACGGCATTGAGCGTACTAAACTATTTGGCGTTTCATCAATCGTTCGTTCGGTACTCGGCGCATTGCCGCAGGTTTTCGTTGCAGGTGCGGCTTGGCTTCCGTTTTTCAGAGACCATACTCCTCAGGCGTATCTCACCTCTGCGATTATTTCGGCAATCGGCATTTTCTTTTTGACTCGTTTGACATATAAAAACACTGTCGAGCGTGCTCATCACGATTCCGATACACCGTCGGTTAAAGAATGTTTTGCTCTTTTGTTTAAAAACAGACCGCTCTTGATGCTTTTCCTTTGCAACATTTTCTTTGTTCTTTGCAAGGTTGCGGAGCAGGTTTCGTTCTATTTCGTTGCCGACCTTATGTTTAACCTTAAATATAATGCGGTTATTGATGTTGTCAAATTCCCCGGCTTTTTGCTTGCAGGTGTATTTGTTCCAAAAATCGTTGAAAAACTCGGCAAAAAGGCTGACTCACGCAAGTTCTATCAGGTTTGCTGTCTCAGTGCAATCGCCTTGCACATTCTCTTTGCGGTGTTCTGCTTTAAAGGCTTGCTCCAAAAGCAGGAGGGCACATCCGTTACACTCCTCACCGGTGTTGTAATCAGCGTTTTCACCTGCCTTACAAGCATTCCGCTCGAGTTTAAGAACCTCATCCAAAAGGAGATGGAGGCAGAAACTGTTGACTATATCGAATGGAAAACAGGCAGCCGTGTAGAAGGCATTATGCTTTCGATTATGAGCTTTACGGGCAAAATCGAGAATACATTTTCCTCCTCAATCGGTCTTGCAATGCTGGGTTGGGTCGGCTACAAAAGCCACACCGAAGGCTCGCTCGTTCAGTCGGCGTCAACAAATAATATGCTGTTCTTTATGACAACACTCCTTCCGGCTGTCGGTTATCTTTTGATGCTTATTCCAATGCATTTCTATAACATCACCGGCGATGACCACCGCCGAATGATGAAGGACATTATGGCTCGCCGTGCAAAAGCAGGCGATGCTCTTGCACAAGAGGAAGTCGCAGAGGAAGAGGCTCGGGAGAAAGAAGAGCAGGAATCTGTTACCGCTCAATAATATCCGATAATCACAATATACACGGTGTTTTTACCGTGTATATTTTTTTTTCGATTTTTTTCAAAAAAACTATTGCATTTATCTTTTCAATGTGCTATTATATCAACAGTTAGCAGTCGCTAACTTACAAGACAACATTAAGTTGTCTATATTTTATAAACGCAAGTTAGCTACGGCTAACTCAAATGGTGTAATATGCTTGAACAATATCTTATCAGAAATTGCTCGCCGACTTTAGCGTCGCTGAAAACAGCCAATTTAATCAATGTTCCGTTTAAAAATTATGACGAATTGATTTCGTCTGTTTCACAGTGGAACGCGCGCCTCAGTCCAAAGGGTGTCGATTTGATTGTGCTCAAGCTCTGCGAAAGCACGGCATTGATTTATGTTTGTCGCAAATGCAATCTGCAACGCGACTTAAACTCCGACGGTGTGCTTGATTTTTTAAAGCTGTACGGCTATAAGTCAACAGATGTCGATTATTGCATCAACAGATTGTCGCAAAGGCTTTCGCTCTCGGCGGATTTTCCGCACGAAGTCGGAGTTTTCCTCGGCTATCCGCTCGACGATGTTATCGGTTTTATCAGCAATCGCGGTCAAAACAGCAAATGCTGCGGCTGTTGGAAAGTTTATTGTAACGAGTGCGAGGCTCTCAAAACCTTTGCCAAATTTAAAAAATGCACAAAAATTTATTGCAAATTATGGTCGCAGGGAAGAAGTATAATAAAATTGACCGTTGCGGCATAACCTATTTGCAGAAAGGATAAATTATGACTAAAACAGCTATTGTATATTGGAGCGGTACCGGCAATACCGCCGCTATGGCGCATTTCGTCGCAGAGGGCGCGAAATCCGCAGGTGCCGATGTCTCCGTTTTCACCGCCGATGAATTTTCGGCAGATAAAATTAATGCTTTCGATTCTGTCGCATTCGGTTGTCCCTCAATGGGCTGCGAACAGCTCGAGGAGTCGGAGTTCGAGCCTATGTTCGATTCCTGCAAATCCTCGCTCAAAGGCAAAAATATTGCCCTCTTCGGCTCGTACGGCTGGGGCGACGGCGAGTGGATGCGCACTTGGGAGGACGATTGCAAATCTTTAGGCGTAAATCTTGTTTGCGACAGCGTAATTTGCAACGATGCTCCTGACAGCGACGCCGAACAGCAGTGTAAATCGCTCGGCGCGGCACTCGCATAATATTCAGTTATTTACATTCCTCAATTTACTCCTTCAAAATTCCTATTGATTGTTTTTGCCGACAATCTTCCCCTATAAAAATTAATACTTACCGCAGAGGAATGTTATAAACCAAACCGCCGTTCTTTCCCAAACGGCGGTTATTTTTTGCGTATTCAAAACAAAAAGCAGATGCCGAAGGGGCACACTACATAAGGAATAAATGCTCAAAAAACAAATAAACAGCGAAATGCTGCGTTAAATTCACAGTGCAGGCGTCGGCCTGCACTGTGAATTATGCCTTGTCTTTCATCTGTTTCTTTGCTTTTTGAGTGCAAAGCAGTTTAAGCAAACTGATTTTGTTCAGTGTGCATTAACAAAAATATGCCAATACTTGCGTATTGGCATATTTTTTTAATAGTGCAATGGGCAAAACTCAGGAAACTTAAACCAATTACTTCCTTATGCAGTGTGCCCCAAACATCTGCTTTATTTGATTTGCTTTTGTTGATTTGTTTGCGATTATTCGCCGAAATCAAAGTATGATGACATAGAGTACCATTTGCCTTTGAATTTAACCATTTCAATGCTTGATCTTCTGCTTTCGCCGTCCTCGTCGGTGATTTTGAGCTTAACAACGGCATATCCGCTTATGTTTTTTGTGTTGTAATAGTCGGTGTCAAACGCAAAATATTCGCTGCTAAACATTTCGTCAAGCTTGTCAATTGCGTCATCGTATTTGCTCGAGCCTTTGTCGTACTTCTTTACATCAAGAATTTCGTATGTGTCCTTTTCGCTGTCCGCATTCAATTCTTCAAGATATTTGATATATGCGTCAAGTGCGTCATTTTCGTCCTTGATTATTCCCGTGTAATCATATTTGTCGGCAAGGTCATCATAGTATTCGTCAATATCATCGTAATACATATCGTCTAAATATTTGTCAAAATATTCTTTTGAAGCTCTGTATTTAACGGCTTTTTCATCGTATGGGAACGAATATTCTATCGCCGTTTTCATATCGTTGCCTTCATACGCTTTGATGATTTTTGTTGCGCTTTTCTTCGGTGAACTTCCGCCGAGTGTAGCAATGAGAACGATGAGAATTACTGCCACTGCAGCAGCTGCGGCGGCAATGATAATTGTCTTTTTGTCCGGTGCTTTTTTAACTTTAACTTGCGTCGGCTGTGTCGGGTTAGCCATCGGGTCAGACTGTGCCTGCGGCTGATAATAATATCCCTGTGCCTGTTGGCTCGGCTCTGTCGGCTGTACCGGTTGTGCCTGCTGTGTGGGTTGTGTAGGTTGAGTCGGTTCTATCGGTGTTGCGTGCTGCTCGGGTGCCTCATATACCGGCGGCTCCGGCTGTGGGGGAGCTATCGGCTGAACCTTGCTGTTGCAATATGGGCAAACGGTAGCACTGTTGTCAATTTCTTTTCCGCATTGATTACAAAACATAAATGCTTCTCCTTTAATATTTGTTTTTTCGACCTTTTTCGGTTAGATAAATATTACCACCTTTGCCACCCCTTGTCAATTGGATAGCTCGATTTTTGCCGCAATTCGCCATAAGTCAAAAAGCACACTCAAAGCCGTTTTGACTTAAAGTGTGCTTTGTCTGATTTTTCATTGAATTCTAATAAATACCGAAAATTGCTTTTAGCGTTTCTATTTCTTCGTTCCAATTATATTCGGCGTTCATGATGCGGGTTGCCGACATGTATTGATTATCACGATAATATAAAGCAACGCTGCCGTCATAGTCGCCATTATCAAGAGCGTATTTAACCACTATGATTTTATCCTTGCCGCTTTTGTAAATAGTATCCGTGTCGAATTTTTCGGGTGTAACTCTGAGTGATGTAACCACATCTTGTTTAACATGTGCAATCGCATCTTTAGGCACATCCATAGCCGGTTTTACATATATGCTGAAAGCACTTACAATCAATATTATCAGAAACACTAACGAGCCTATTGAAATACCCGCTTTTTTATTAGAATTATTATTTGTATTATTTTCCATATTAAACCTTTCGTCAGTTGAATGCATATTGTTGAGCAATAAACTGTAAATCATTTAATGCAGATCCGCCGATTTTCAAACTGAACAGATGTGCTTTTCATTTGTGTTATTTATTCGTTGCTGTATTTATATATCGTGATTTTGTTCGGAGTTTCGCCTGACACTGTGAATTCTATGCCAAAATTGTTTCCTTTATAATCATTTTCATATGTATAAACATTGTCGCCGTCGGAATTGTAATTGCTTGAAAGCTCATCGCCGAATCTCTTGTCCCAATCCGATTTTTTGGAATTTCCGTCCAAACCGAAAGCAGTGTATCGTTCCCGTGTATCGTCGGTGTACTTTATGGCGATGCTGTAAATATTGCTCGTGCCGTATTCACACATAATCACAATGTCGCCGAAAGTGTGCATTGTGTAAGAATCCAAATTTTTTTCAGCCTCGGTTTCATCACCCAAAACCTTTTTGGCATCCTCCAAATCACCAGAAAATAAATTGCTTATATCCGTCTTTTCAATTTGCGCGGATGTTGTTGATTGTTCTTTTTCCGACTCATCAACATTTTTTTGTGATGATACATTAAGTTTATCGGATTTACTGCTTGTGCTTTCTGTTGAAGATTGATTTATATCGTTAACCGCAGAGTTATATCCGGTCTTAAAATCATTCCAATTAGACGCAATGTATATACCGAAAATTGCAATTATCGCACAGACAATAGACAAGACGATTTTTTTCTTTTTATTCTTGCCGGTGCGCTTTTCGCTTTTCATTTCTTCATTATATGTAACAAATTTTGTTGAACATTTAGGGCAATATTGATCGTCATCGTTCAACTCGTTGCCGCATTTTCCACAATACTTCATATTTTTTCTCCTTATGTTTTTATTCTAAGCCCTCAATATTCATTTCACTTAGTGGCTTACCCCATTTGATTTCAGAACGATTTTTGTAATCGTAATTGTATAACCCAATTGTGTTTATATCCATATCAATTAGTGTATTATTGTAACAATTTCCGTTTTTTGATGCGATAACAAAATCAAAACCCATATCAATATTTCCGTTTTGGTTAATTGCTCGATGGTAAATAATATACCTGCCGTAATCATCTTTATCTTTAATTTCTACTTTTTCACAAGTATAACCATATTGCGAATTGAGTTGTTGTGCATAATTCAAAGCATTGTTATCAAGATTATTTGTTGACCCACCGCCGATTGTTGACCCACCGCCGAAGTTGGTGCATAGAAAAACGACCAATACTATAATTATCGGAAACAATATGTGCTTTATTTTACTTTGCTTAGGCAATTTCTTAAAATTTTTGTAGTTTTTCAAAAACTTCAAAAATCTTACCTTAAAAAATATTTTGATTTTTTCAAGAATGTTATTTATTTTCTCTTTGTTTTCCGGCGAATATAATTTTGCTTCTGTTTGATTTTTAAGCGTTTTTTGCTCCGCAGGCAACGGCTGTTGCGCCGCGGTCTGTTCGCCCTCACTTCCATTCACTGCCGCTACGGCAGTGCCGCAGTTTTGGCAAAAGTTGTTGCCGTTCGGAATCGGTGCTCCGCATTTTTTACAATACATGTTTTTTCTCCTCTGTTTTATTTTGTCTGCTTTTGCAAGCGTGTTTTTGTCTGCCGAGATAAATATTTTTGCAATCTGCACAAAAATATCAATCAAAACAGTCTATTTATAGACTAATAGTATCATATATAGCCTATTATGTCAAATCTTATTATTTATAATTAATTTGAGCACAATAAATAATAAGGAGGTAGGCTTATGGACACCTATACAGCCGTTAAAAACAGAATTTATCGCCTTTGTGAGGAAAAGAATATGTCCGTCAACAAACTTTCTACAGAGGCAGCGGTTCCTGCGTCAACCGTTAAAAATATTTTGTACGGCAAAAGTATAAATCCCGGCATAGTTACAATCAAAATGCTGTGCGACGGCTTCGGCATCACCCTTACGGAGTTTTTCGATACCGAGGAATTTAAAAGCCTCGAACAACAGATTAAGTAACAATTAAATTATACATTTTTTTGCCACTCATTTCTTATGCTGTCGGCATAATACAAAAAATATTTAATTAAAATAAAGTGCTTTTGCAAGAACGGCAGGAGCACTTTTTTGGCGTATTGACAATTCGGTTTTGAGCGTGTTATGATTTATAGCAAATGGGGGGTGCTCTTGTGGCTAAAGATACAAAAGACCTTGAGGAAGAATTAAAATCATTTTCCTCCTTCAAATCGTTTTATGACGCAAACAGTGATGCTATCGCCGAATGTTCGCTTGCCGATTATCTGCAAAACATAATCAATCAAAAAGGGCTTAACAAGGCGCAAATTGTCGAAAAATCGGAAATGAGCGAGGTTTATGCCTACCAAATCCTTTCGGGTGTGCGCAAACAACCAAAGCGCGAAAAGGTGCTTTGCCTCGCATTTGCAATGGGCTTGTCGTTCGACGAAACACAAACAATGCTTAAAAAAACGGGCTATCCGACTTTGTATGCAAAAAATCCGTTCGACTGCGTTGTGATTTATGCGCTGTGCAAACACCTCGGCGTTGTCGAAACAAACGAAATTTTGTTTGAATACGGTCAGGAAACATTGGGGTGAAAATGTATGAATAATATGAGATATTGCCCGAACTGCGGCGCACCGATTCAGGACGGAGCACGGTTTTGCCTGCATTGTATGACCTCGTTCGAGCCGAAACAAAAAATTCAAAAACAAAAAACTCCGCTTTCAAAACGGAGAAAAACGATAATTGTCATCATCAGCGTTGTGCTTGCTATTGCCGTCGCGGCAGGCGGTATCACCGGCGTTTATTTCTATCAAAAACATTCGCCGGTCTGCACCTATTCAAATTTCACCGCCGCAATAGTCAAAACAAGCGACAGAATGGGCGCCGACGATTTGTGGAGCGTCAGCGATTTTAAGGATATTATGTCATATGAGGACGAAAATACTGTCCGCTATTCAACAAAAATCAATCTCGGCGACGCTTTTCTTTCCGTATTTTTCTATAATAAGGGCGAGCGAATCAACGCCTATATCTGCGATGTTGATGAAAGCCGAGTCGAAGACGGCAAAAAAATGCTTGTCTGTGTTGCGCAAGCCGCTTGCAACAACTATTTCAGCGACATAGAGGAAGTTATGAACGACAGAAACAACTATCCCTTTGAAACGCTGACAACCTCGCCGCCGTTTGATAAATATTATACCGATCTTTTGGAGCGAACGGAGCAATATAATACCGATATTAAAAACGGCGCAAAATTCACTACGCAGTATATCGGCATCTCTGCTATGGATAAATATGTGATTAATTATCTTCAAACCGAGCGGCAATATTCCGACAAAACGCTTTACGATTTGTCAATTACTATTGAAAAGGCATAATTATGACCTGTGACGATTTTTTACAAGGCTTAAAAACAGAATATTCGTTTCAAAAACTTCTTGCCGATAAAAACGGCGGCAGGGCGTTTGTCGTAAAGCATAAAACCTTAGGCAGAAAAATGGTTGTTCATTGCTTTAATACGCCCGTTCCCGTCTACGATATGCTCAAAATGATTGATTTTGAAAATCTCCCGTCGGTTTATGACACTTATTATTTCCCCGACGGTCAAATCGTGTTTGAAGAGTATATCAACGGTGTTACAGTCGCCGATGTCCTCGAAAACGGCGTTTATACATATTCGGGCGCCGCAAAGGTGATTTCCTGCGTTTGCGATGCCTTGTCGGTCCTGCATGCAAACGGTTTTGTTCATCGCGATGTCAAACCGCAAAATGTTATGATAAGCGACGATTCAACCGTCAAGCTGATTGATTTCAACGCCGCTCGCAAATATTCGCGCGATAAGAACAGCGACACCGTGCATTTCGGCACAGTCGGTTACGCCTCGCCCGAACAGCTCGGCTTGGCGCAAAGTGACGCAAGAACGGATATTTACGCCGTCGGTGTTTTGCTTAATGTTATGCTAACAGGCGAGCACCCGAGCAAAAAACTTGCACGCGGCAGGGCAGGGCACATAGTTTTAAAATGCACTCAAATCGACCCTCAAAAGAGATATAAATCGTCTGATGAATTAAAATTCGCATTGTAATCAAATAATAAAAAAACAGCGTTGACTTCCTTGTTTCGTCAACGCTGTTTTTGCTATTCAAAATTAACCAAACCATATATTTGCTTTATCCCTCTGCCGACATCCTGCGGCCTGTGCGCATCGGAGCCGGGAGAGAATTTCACTCCGTATTTCTTTGCGATTTTCAAAAATTCACCGTTAATGCCGGGAGCTTTTGATGTGTTCATCTCGATTTTTACATTGTGTTTTATTGCGCTTTTGCACAATTTTTCATAATCTTCGCTCAAATCGTAATCGGGATAAATTCCGTGGCATCTTATCAAATCGGGATGGGCGATAATGTCAAAAATTTCGCTCTCAACAAGCGTGTTCGACATTTCGTAATACCGCTTGTAAATTTTATTAGCATCCCGTGAGAGCCATTGATATTTGCGCTGGTTGAATGTCCAATTGTCAACCCAATGCACCGAGCCTAAAACAATGTCAAAATAATTGTCCGCCAAAAGTTTTCGTATTTCGTCCTCGTGCTGTTCAAACCAACAAACCTCCATGCCGAAGTTGATTTTAACAGGGTATTTCTCTTTCCTGATTTCGTCAATCAAACGCTTGTATTCGTCAAGGCTGTGTGCCTGCGCCGCCTTGCCCTCAAACCATCTCTTTTGATAAAGGTTGTAGTTCTTTGCCTCCTCAAATGTCGGGTGAAATTCCTTGATTCTGATTGAGTGCTCAAGCAAATTTATTTCGTCAATATTCATTTTTACGGCAGTGTCAACGAATTTTTCAATCCATTTTTTCTCATACGGACCCTGCTCAATGTGTATATGTAAATCTTTCATATTGCTATTATATATTAGATACTTAAAACTTTCAACAAAAAATTCTTGACATATTCGCCGCCATTCGTTATAATACTATTCGCAGAGCAAATGGCCCGGTAGTTCAGTTGGTTAGAACGCCAGCCTGTCACGCTGGAGGTCGACGGTTCGAGCCCGTTTCGGGTCGCCATGGGGCGATAAGATTTTGTCTTGTCGCCCGCTGTTTTTTGCTGATATGGCTCAGGTGGTAGAGCGCGTCCTTGGTAAGGACGAGGTCGGCGGTTCAAGTCCGCCTATCAGCTCCAAGCAACACTTCGGTGTTGCTTTTTTCTTTTTCTTTATGTTGTCAATAATTATCCGAGGACTTGAACCGCCGACAAGCACTCCAAATCTTTGATTTGGGAGAAACAGTCCGGTGGACTGTTTCGTAGTGCGTCGCTCTTCCTTCAGAGTCCGCCTATCAGCTCCAAGCAACACTTCGGTGTTGCTTTTTTTCTTTTCTTTTATGTTGTGTCAACAATTTTTTGCATAAACGAAAAAGACCGCCGAGGCGGTCTGATTCGGAAACAATACTCTGTTTTGCTTCGCACTTCTTAATTAATATATATGCGTGCAAAATCCGTATTATTCCTATTTCTTTAATCCGTATATCAAATCTGTCGGGTCCTTAAACAATTCGATAATCGGCGGCTCAAAGGTGAACAGCCAAAACGCAATCATCGTCACAATCATCATTGCCGCGCCGATTCCGTTCGGCAGTCCGTTGCCGATAGAATTGTTGATTAAAAAATAGTTCAATACAAATGTAATCAAAGCTCCGACAAAAAATGATGAAATATTGACCCATTCGTTGTTTCCGCCAATCATTCCGTTAAGCGTGTAAAAATAGCAAAGCGTCGCCGTCATACCGCATACAATCGAAATGTAGCTTGCAAAAAACACATTGAATTTGCTGTTCTTCAGCTTTATATACATATATACTGTATAAATGGCAAAGGGGAAAAACAGCAGTTTTAAATGTTCCCACGGGCTTTCATTCACAGGGCAAAATATTCCCACAACAACATTTTTGCCGAGCCAATCATACAAAAAATGACTCAGCGTTCCGACAATGCTTACAAAAATGAATCCTATAGCCTCAAGCTTAAATAATTTTTTGTTCATACTATATAATTATGCCGTTTTTGCCCGCTTATTCAATTTTTGCTGATATGCATTTTGCTTCGTCGTTCAGTGTTGTATGTTGTGTCTTCATTTCTTGCGCTAACCTAAATGCATAACTGTCTGTTAATCAACTTTTTGTATTTTTCTATGAATAAAATAACGCTCTGTTTTAACACTTGCATGAAACATACTAACGCTGTGCGTTTGTCCTTTTCGAATCTCTTTTTTTACATCAAAAAAGACACCCAAAAATGGGTGTCTATTTTGGCGCAGAAGGAGAGATTCGAACTCTCGCGTCGGTTTCCCGGCCTACGCCCTT
>ERZ1035032.2101-NODE-2101-length-11338-cov-9.596827_pt1 | contig 11338 bp, 11 predicted proteins | sample MGYA00520693_ERZ1035032 | MGnify/ENA primary metagenome ERZ1035032 (study PRJEB33766, sample SAMN09781740) | gut metagenome | biome: gut microbiome | host: Homo sapiens | place: Madagascar | study: EMG produced TPA metagenomics assembly of the PRJNA485056 data...
TATAATTATTTTGCATTTAAATATAAGTGCAGGGCGTAGTAACCCTTTATACTCATAGTCGTTATGCATAGCGACTGAAAAAATTATATGCCGATTTCCGTTGGACGGATGTCGGCCTAATAAGGTTTCGGCCAAATAAGCCGAGCCGTTTATGAGTATACGGTTTACTAACATCCGCCCGCTTTTGACAGCGGGTTTTCTTTATACAATAAAACGCCCGAAGAAATAATCTCGGGCGTTGAATTTTAGCAGTGGTTTTATTGTATCGGAGTACCTTCTACCAGCATTGTAAGATTATATGTAAACAATTTTACGGCGATAGACATCAAGATGATGCCAAAAGCTTTTTGGAAAATGCAGATAATTCCCGGAGAGAGCATTTTTTCCAATTTTGGAGCCATTTTTAAGCCAAGGTAAACAATAATTATATTGAGTATAATGGCTAAAATAATGTTTAAATCTGCATATTGTGAACGGATTGAAAGAATTGTTGTGAAAGAACCGGCGCCGGCAATAAGCGGAAATACAATCGGTGTGAAAGTTGCATCATTGGCCGAATATTTGTTTTCATGAAAAATATGCACATCCAAAATCATTTCCATAGAAATTATGAAAATGATGATTGAACCGGCGATAGCAAATGAGGAAATATCCAGACTGAACAGCTGCAAAAAGGCATTTCCCATATACATAAAGCCTAAAAATAAAATCAGTGAGATTATAGAAGCGCGACCGGCGTGAATAGTGCGTCCGTCTTGTAACAAATTCAAAACAACAGGCAACACACCAATAATATCAATAATAGCGAATAAAACAACAAACGCGCTCAAAAACTGCGTGGTATTGTATGTGCTTAAAAAAGCGGTTAAGGATTCCATTTGAAACTCCATAAATAAAAAAAGAAAAACGGCGATATTGTTCATATCGCCGCTGTTCTAGCAAACTAAATTTAATTAGTCAATCTTTTTTGCTTCAATGCGCATTTTGTAGAAAGAACGCCATACAAAGATAACGCCGATTACAAAGAATATCGCACCGATGGTCGTTGCCAAACATTCGGATTCAGCTGAAACTTTTGCGGCCATTTCAGCAGCCAGTAAACCAAACAAAGTTGTAAACTTAATAATTGGGTTTAAGGCAACCGATGCAGTGTCTTTGTACGGATCGCCGACTGTGTCGCCGACAACTGAAGCAGCATGCAGGTCTGTACCTTTTTCATTAAGGTCAACTTCTACCACTTTTTTGGCATTATCCCAAGCTCCGCCGGCATTAGCCATATACAAAGCCTGATACAAACCGAAAATAGCGATTGAAATCAGGTAGCTGGCAAACAATTCCGGACTGAAGAACGCAAAGGCAATGGCAAAAGAAAAGATAACGATAAAGATGTTAAACATACCTTTTTGCGCATATTGTGTGCAGATTTTAACTACGGTTTTAGAATCTTCTACCGAAGCAGCCTTCTTTGTATCTAATTTAATATGCTCTTTAATATAGTTTACAGCACGGTAAGCACCGGTGGAAACCGCTTGAATTGAAGCACCTGAAAACCAATAAATTACAGCGCCGCCCAAAATCAAACCGAGCAAAACGCGGGCGTCAAGCAGGTTTAACTGCAAATGCAGCAGCAATATGATAGAAAAAATCATGGTTGTGGCGCCGATAACTGCCGTACCGATTAACACCGGTTTAGAAGTGGCTTTAAAGGTGTTGCCGGCAGAGTCATTAGCTTCAAGCAAATGCTTGCCTTGTTCAAAATCAGGTTCAAAACCATAGTCTTTTTTGATTTCTTTGCTGATACCTTTAATATCTTCAATCTGCGAAAGTTCAAACACAGATTGAGCGTTATCTGTGACAGGGCCATAGCTGTCTACGGCAATAGTCACAGGTCCCATGCCGAGCATGCCGAAAGCTACCAAGCCAAAGGCAAATACTGTAGGGTAAATCATAATTTCGGATAAATCGCCCAAAGAGGTCAAGTAAGCCACAGCCATCAAGCCGACCATAACTACGCCTTGCCAAAAACCGGAGAAGTTACCGGCAACGATACCTGAAATAATGTTCAGTGAAGCACCGGCTTCGCGGCTGGCGTTTACAACTTCTTGAACATGCTGTGATTTAGAAGATGTGAAAATCTTAGTAAATTCCGGAATAATGGCGGCCGCCAAAGTTCCGCAGCTGATAATTACAGACATTTCCCACCAAATATTTGAACCAAAGCTTTCTTTTGGCAGCATCAAATAAGAAACGCCGAATGTCACCATAATGGAAATTAAAGAAGTCAGCCAAATCAAGCTGGTTAATGGAGCTTCAAAATCAAAAGATTTTTTGTTGCCGTAGATTTTTTTAGCAATACAACCGTTCAAGCCATAAGCAACAACAGATGTAATAATCATCAAAACGCGCATTGCAAAAATCCAAGTAATTAAACGGGCTTGCAGTTCCGGAGCCCAAATATAAGAAGCAATAGCGCCGTCGGCAGAAATAGTCATACCGGCAGCCAAAACGATAAAGCTGATTAAAGCCACGCCGGTTACGCCGTATGTTTCAAAACCGTCAGCCGTCGGGCCGCAGGAGTCGCCGGCATTGTCGCCTGTGCAGTCGGCAATCACGCCTGGGTTGCGGGCATCATCCTCATCAATTTTGAAAATAATCTTCATTAAGTCAGCGCCGATATCTGCGATTTTGGTAAAGATGCCGCCGCAAATACGCAAGGCGGAAGCGCCCAGAGATTCACCTATGGCAAAACCGATAAAGCAAGCACCGGCAGTGTCGCGCGGAATAAATACCAAAATGAACATCATCATAATCAGTTCAACGCAAATCAGCAAAACGCCGATAGACATACCGGAGCGCAAAGGCAGATTCATAACCGGATAAGCTTTGCCTTCCAAAGATGCAAAAGAGGTGCGGGAGTTAGCATATGTGTTGATGCGCATGCCAAACCAAGCAACGCTGAAGGAACCAAGAATACCCAAAATTGACCACAGCAGGATGTTTAAAACTTTTAAAAGCGGTGTGCCGTTCAAAACAGCAAAGTAATAAACAATGCATGCGCCGATAAACACTTCTAATACCAGCAATAATTTTGCTTGCTGTTTCATATAAGTGGTGCAGGTTGCATAGATTGTTTCCGAAACTTTGAGCATAGCTTCATGAGCCGGCATCTTTTTAATGCGGAAAAATTCCCACAAGCCGAAAAGCATTCCCAACAAACAAATCAGCATACCGCACAAAAGTAAACCGTTGCCGGAAATTTCCAAACCAAAAATGCTGTAAGTAGCTTTTGACAAAGACGGAATTATCAAATCTAATTCCGAGGCATTAGCGCTACCCACGGCAGAGAGTGTAAAGGCCATTGCTGCCAACGCAGCTTTGCCGATTATATTTCTGCAGTTTAACATATTGTAATCCTCTAAAAATTATTGAAATGACCTCAAGTAAGTTCTCCCTTACCGGTCCGGTAAGCATAATCCTAACCCAAAAGAGTTAATTATTCACTATTATTTAGTATAAAATAGCTAAAACGTGGATAACTTTTCAATACGAGTCGATTATATCTTGTTTTTCTGTCTCCATATAGCTGTGTCCTTCATTGTCGACAATCTGAATGTTAGCGCCGGCTTTCAGCAGCAGAGTAGCAATATTGTCACAGCCAAACGCCGCGGCATAAAATAAAGCTGTGCGGCCGTTGCGGTCTTTTTGATTGACCTCTGCATCGGCTTTCAGCAGCAGTTCGACCAACGGAAGATTTAAGTCGCTGGTTGATGCGCTCATCAGCGGAGTGCCGCGAGGCGTTTCCTGATTGACGTTGGCGCCGTTGTCTATCAGAAGCTGCAGCAAATCTTGCGAACGCTTCAATAAAAAGTTTTGATGTTTTTTAAAGTTTGCCTGCTGAATTTCTTTGGCAACATCGCTGTTTGCATCCGGCTGCTGCGGATTATTCTGCATTTCTGCAGCCAAAGCGGTGGCAACAAGCAGCGGCGTCATACCGTTAGCAGAAGGCTGGTTTACATCGGCGCCGGCGTTTATAAGCGTTTTAGCCATATCCAAGTCGGCATAATGCGTCAGCAAATAAAACAGCATAGTATTGCCGTCAGCGTCGCGCGAATTGACGTCAAGTCCGACGTTTATCAATTTTTGCAAAGCGGCGGTGTCGCCGGAATCTAAAATTTTTTGCACAATAGCGTCATCAATTTCTTCAGTCTGATTTTCGGCATGCGAAATGCCTGCGATAAAAAAGCTTAAAATGAAAAACGGCAGAATAAAATATTTCATGGCAGCCTCGATATTGTTGCGAATATCAACAATGTAACACGATAAAATCAAACAGGCAACCTTTAAAAAAACGCCGCAGATAATATTTGAATATCAGGAGGTGTAAAATGAAAAAGAAAATGTCAAAACCGCTTTATATATCGCTGCGAGGCGGCAGCAAAGATTTTCATGTGCGTGTAATTGAGGAGGATAGATTAGTACCGACGGTGCAGCTGCGGGATATTGATTTTGACGATGATATGCATAACTACGGCGATTCGGAAAATCTGCCGGAAAGCGACCGTCTGATGGTTTGTCAGCAAAAAGGTGTAAAACAAACGCATTGCAATGCGGAGTGATTGGACATTATATAAAAAATTATCAAATAATTCTCTGCTTTTTTGCCAAATTGTTTCGCTGTGGAGTGGTGGCGGATATACATATACAACATTATCCGACTTATCAAATACAGCTTCGTATGAACAGTGCGACAATGGCTGCGGCACCACAACCTACCGCTGCAAATCCGGCTACACCTACAGCAACGGCAAGTGCAAATACAAAGATGTTGATACTTGTACCTACATATATTTTGAAGCTACCGGAAGCAACACTTGTGGAACTACCGGTAATTTGGATAAGGACAATTCATGCAAGCGTAATACTTGTTGCTTTGTGGGGCTGTCTGGAGTTGAATCTATTGATATAGGAGACGGCAACAATTCAGTTATGCCTATTTATAACAAAATCAGCAACAAATCTAATTCTTGTGTGAGAAATAGAACAACCTATTATGAAACATTGTGCACAGGTACGCCGGAAGGTCGATGCAGTAAAACTTTTGTACCGAACGGCTGTGTAAGCAACGGTTATAAACATGACTATGAGGTAAAAGGCACAAGATGGGGAACCTGTGGCTGTGATACGACAAGTGGACAATATGATACGTGGGATGCTTGTCGTAAAGCAACAGGAAAAGGATGTACGAAAGCAACGTCTGCGTCTGATAGTTGTTATAAAACTTGCGAATCACAAGGTTACTTTTCAACAGAAAGCGCATGTAAAGAAAATCTGCCTAGCGGATACAAATGTTTATATCCAGGTAGTGCAGGCAATGCAAACTGCTTTACTCGTTATAAACCTGGATTTGCTATCCGTTATGCCGAAACTCCTAATAGAAAATGGACATGCGAACCTATTGCTTATGGAGGAGCAAATATATACCAAACATTCCGAGCTTGGCTGGAAACAGTTATAACATCAAATGGTCACCATCATCCGGGTGGAAAAGCTGAAACTATTGATGGTCATAAATACGAACTATCTGATGATAGTGAACGTCGTTATGAGGCTGGAACATACTATGTTTGTGCTGCTCGTCATTATAATGGTGTAGGAGGCATTGTTCATATAAGTAAAACTGTAGTGCAATACACCCTAGGATCATATGGAGCAAGCCCGGCAACATCTGTTTGCTTTGCTGGTGCAGGATCTTCTCACAACCAGGGATGTCAACTGTCTACCTATACTGGTGATGGGTATTACTGTAGGGAAGTAACCTTTAAGGAAGGTGGACTATACTTGGTGGCTATGTATGGTGACTATGTGCAGCCTGTCGAGACATATGGTAATCGATATGAATGCCATAACTACTAAACAATCAGATTATTTCAAAGGAGGTATTAAATAACTTAGAAATATCAGAAAAGGCGGGGATAAATCCACCCCGCCTTTTGTGCTATTTTATCATCAGTAATAATCCAATCCTTTGTTATCGGACAGAACTTTCTTGCATTGTTCGTAAGTGATTTCTTCTCCTCCAACAGAACCACCTCCAAATCCATCTGTTATAAGAGAATACGGAATAAACTGCTGCATATACAAGTATTGTGTATAATCTAACTCTTTTTTATGATCACATAAAGTTTCCGGATAATAGTCACTTGTTGTCATATTTAAAGAATCCCGTCCTACACAGCATCTGTGTCCGCGGTAGAGCCAGCCATACCATGCTCGGCATGAGTAAATTTCTCTCGCTCCTCTTGTTGTGCAATAATACGAATAATCGTTAGGACATTTTTTATCCCAATATTGCTCTATAGCATTAAATTGGTCATACAGCTTTTCAGCCACTATAGCCGCTTTTGTAGAAGCGTAACAATCGTTAGTAACATCACGGGTATTTGGATAAGTCCAATCCGGTTTATGATTTTCTAAAGTGGCCGGGTTATAAAACACCCACAGTGTAGAACGATCGCCGGTAATTCTCATGTTGTCGTCAGTTGTCATCGGTACATAATCAACTGCAACATTATGAGCTGAGCAGGCACCTTTTTGATTAACATACATATTGGCTATAGAAGCGCAATTATCAGAGCCGCAAGAAGTAAACGGAGAACCTACGCCACCTACGCCAGGTCTTACCGGCTCATAAGACATTGTGTTAGCCGCATTGATAATATATGGCTTGAATGGATTGCTGTCTGTCAAGGTCTGGCGAATTTCTTCAATTTTAAGCTTTTCCGAAGCATCCAGTTCATCATAATTATCAATTTTTGAAACATCAGACACATCTATAGTACAATACTGCATTTCACACAATACTGAAGAAACTTTATTATACTTAGTATAAGGCGTATCTGTATAGTCAATAGCACTTCTTAATTTATAATATTTAGAATACGCCTTATAGCCGTAACTCATTTGGTTATATCCATCATTCTTGTAAGAATTAGATAATGTGCTGCCGACATTTGGAGTACTTGACATAGGTATAGCATACTCCATATTGGCATTTGCAATTTCAGCGAATTGATTTTGCATACTTCTAAATTGTGAATTGTTTTTGTCTTTGACAAATATCATAAGTTTTGCATCGGCACCCGATGATGCTACATCAGGACAAAGCTTGTTGAAAATAGGCGCAGTACTTGCACTGCATTTACACATGCTTCCATCCAAACGATAGCTATAATTGTCGTTGAATTTTTCCGGACATGAATATGCTGTTTGAACTGTTTTTTTAGTGCAATAATAATAAGCATTTCCATATTCATTATCATCCGAAAAGTCGCCGATGGTCATTTCATCACCACTGTCACAAAATTGATATGGACATGTCGGGTCGCTGTTATCCTCATCACAATTATCATCATTTTGTGGACAATAGCAGTATCCTTCGTGCAATATACATTGTTTATTACAAGTTCCGTCTTCTACGTCGGAGATAAAAAAGAATCTTAACTCCCTATCTCCTGTAGAAACAGTAGTGGTTGCCGTTGCTGCAATATCGACACAAGTCTGCGGAGGTGTTATGCACTTGCCGTTGCTGTAGGTGTAGCCGGATTTGCAGCGGTAGGTTGTGGTGCCGCAGCCATTGTCGCACTGTTCATACGAAGCTGTATTTGATAAGTCGGATAATGTTGTATATGTATATTCGCTGCAGTCTTTCGGCGTGCATGTTTCAGGTTCAGGATCGCAAGTTCCGCAAATATTGTTATCAGAATCCTTGTCATCGCCGGGGTGGAAAATGCCGCCTTGTTTTCTGCAGGCAGCTTCGGTCATATAGGTTTGGCTCAAAGTGTTCCAATAAGAACAAGGATGTGGTGGCGTACCATTTTCGCAGGTTCCGCAAGCCGTGCCGTTTTTCTCAAATTTCCCGTTCGGTTTAAATCTTAGATTTTGGTTTTTGCAGGTTTGCTCCGTTTCGTACCCGGCTCCCTTGCAGGTTGGTATATCCGGAATGCTGCAATCGTCAACTTTCCAGCAGTTGCCGCACGGAACACAGCATTTGTCATGATTTGGAGCATTTTCGGCTGCTTTATCGCAGTCCGATTTAGACATTGAACAGGCCAAGTAGAAGCAAAAGCCTTGCTTTTGAACTTCTTCACATTCGCCTTTTTTCAAGTTTGCTTCAGCACGGGTTTTGTAGGTACAGGTAGAACCGCTTCCATCTGTATAGCCGTAATTTACGCCGCCGCAGTTACCATCGGGTAAAAAACACACCGTCGCCATGGCTGAAAAGGAACAAAATAGCCCGATACTCAAACCATATACTAACGATGTCAAATAACGTTTTATCATTTTGACACTCCTAATTATATCATCACACTGCGGCGACAACCAGCGTTGTTCCGCTTGCGGTAAAATGTCCAAAAAACAAAGGCTTTCAGAACTCCCCAATTTTTACCGATTTTATCATAGCATGAAGTTCTGCTTTTTTCAAGAAATATAAAGTGTGAGGCTTAAATATTCATATATTTGTCACAAATTAAAAAAAATGGCGTATCCGGCGAGGCTCGAACTCGCAACCTTCGGCGTCGGAGGCCGACACTCTATCCAATTGAGCTACGGATACTTTTACGATTCGTGATAATTTTTCATCTTTTTACATAATTTTACTTGACTTGTCAATGAAATGAATGTATTAACAAGCAACAAATAATGTTGAATTTTAACTTTGAGGATTTATAAAATGGCTAAGAAATGTGATATTTTGGGCACCGGCGTTATGAGCGGCAACAATGTAAGCCATGCTAACAACAAAACTCGCCGTCGTTTTTTGCCTAATTTACAAGTTGTATCTTTGTTCAGCGAAGCTTTGAACAGAGTTTTCAAATTGAAAGTTTGCTCTAAAACCCTGCGTTCTATTGAACATAATGGCGGTTTGGATTCTTATTTAGAGAAAACTTCCAATACTAAATTGACTGAAGAAGCTAAAAAAATCAAAAAAACTATCGCTTCTAAAAAAGCTGCTTAATTTTGAGTAGATTATAAAAAAAACTCCGATATCTTAGGTATCGGAGCTTTTTTGTTACTGAAAACACATCGGATACAGAATGTAATACAATGTTGAAAACATCAAAATTCCGCAAGCCGTTGCAATTACCGTTGTTGCAAAATGGCTTAACATCTTCTGCGTAATCTTTTTGCTGAATGTGAACAGCGTTACAATCAAATAATACAGAAATTCTAAAAACAGAATCATAGCGAAAATGGCTACGCATATTGCGGATAAGACTACTGTGCCGAAAACTATTGTGAATCCAACTGCCGCGCTTGCGTCCAGATAGTTCAAAATCAGCTTGCCGCAGCCCCAGAGTAAAGCACAGGTCAAACAAACTCCAATCAGTGCAGGCAGAAAATCTGCAGTTAATGCAATATACCATTTTGTTGTTCGGCTTGCTAAAATCGTAAAATATACGAATAAGCAAACAAGCAGAGCCAAAAGAATATACGAACCGTAATTCAGCATGCTTATATATGCAAGTACACTTGCACAAAACATTCCGGCAACGCTTCCGCCAAAAATCAAGGAAAATTTTTTAACAAATTTCATAAGGCAAAAAAATTAAAAGTTAATAATTAAATTTCAGCATCAGTATACGAAAATTTTTATTTTTTGTCAATAAAATCATTGCATTTAAATTTTATAAAGCTATACTAAAATTATAAATTATATTATTAACGCTTTAATTTTTATGACTTATGGAAAATAAAGGTTGGAACCAGATTCGTTTGGTAGTTGGCATTATCGGTGTTTTTATGCTGATATTTTTGCGCCTTTCCGGAGTGCTGTCGATAATTGATACTTGCTTGTGCGGGTTGTGGTTTGCGGTGTTTGTGCTTGCAACCAGAAATTTGCAGTGTTTGCCTTGGACTTTTGGCTTTACGGTGCTTTATGCATCGTTCTTGTTCTTGGGATATCATTTCCCGCTGCTTGAATGGGATGCGCCGTCACTGAATTTTATGCCGAAAGCGGTGTTATATGGTAATCAGCTGGCGATTTTGCTTGTAAATGCCTTTTTCTATTTTTGTGGCGTTGTGGCTTTGATATTTTTGATTTGCGCCGTTCTGAGCGGTTTTGACTATTTCAAACAATGTCAGGCCGACCGATAAATAAAAAAGGAACTGATTTTTCAGTTCCTTTTTTATTGTTTTGTGCATAATCAGTCTTCTAATTCGCCGACATACATGCCGATAGAATGTGCGGCCTTTACGCAGTCGCTGTGGGCGTCCAAACCTGTTGTGCCTGCAGCAACAACTTCATCTAAAGTAAAGGAAGTGATTTTGCCGTTGCTGAGCGATACCATGCGGTCGGTGTGGCCTTCTGCCAGCAAGCGAACGGCTTCGGCAGCCAAAACTACGGCTAACGTACGGTCAAAAGATGTTGGATTACCGGAGCGCTGAACATGACCTAACTTGGTAACGCGAGTTTGAAAACCTTTGTAGTTGGCGTTAATCAGGCTGCTCAGGTAATCGCCGATACCGCCGTTGATTTTTTCGCCGACCATATTTACGGCGCCGGTAACAGCTTCGCCTTTTTCGGTTTTAACACCTTCGGAAACCACAATCAAAGCGCTGGTGCGGCCGCTGGCTTTTACTGCTTCCAGCTTGTTAATGATTCCAGCCAAAGTATATGGAATTTCCGGAACCAGACAAATATCGGCAAAACCTGCAATGGCGGAATGCATAGCCAAGTGTCCGGCATCGCGTCCCATAACTTCCAGAATCAGAGCACGGTGATGCGAGCGAGCAGTAGTCATTAAATCGTCCAAAGCGTCTGTGCAAACCTGACAAGCAGTGTTGAAGCCAACTGAAAATTCTGTCAGCGGGGTATCGTTGTCAATGGTCTTTGGAATGCCAATCATTTTTACGCCGGCCATTTTGCAATAGGTGCTGACAATGTTCATACTGCCGTCGCCGCCAACAACCACAACAGCGTCCAAACCAAGTTCGCGAACGCCTTCGCCAAAGCGTTGAGCCAAAACTTCTTGCGATTCTTTTACGCCTGTGTTGAGCGAGCCCAAATAAGAACCGGCCAATCTTGGCCAAGGGGTGCTGCTGAAATTGTTTTCAGTCAAAATTTCATACGAAAGCGGGCGGTTAGTCAAACCGTCGGTGCCGTCATGAATGCCATAAACCGTCCAGCCTTGTTTGGTGGCAGCGTTTACTACAGCCATAATTACAGCATTAAGTCCGGCGCAGTCTCCGCCGCTGGTTAAAATACCGATTTTTTTGATGTTATTCATATAAAAACTCCGTTTTAAATTATTGCAATCAGTCAAAAAATAATGTATAC
>ERZ1035032.2104-NODE-2104-length-11329-cov-4.771510_pt1 | contig 11329 bp, 11 predicted proteins | sample MGYA00520693_ERZ1035032 | MGnify/ENA primary metagenome ERZ1035032 (study PRJEB33766, sample SAMN09781740) | gut metagenome | biome: gut microbiome | host: Homo sapiens | place: Madagascar | study: EMG produced TPA metagenomics assembly of the PRJNA485056 data...
ATAAGCTGGTCAGCCTGCATGAAAAGACAGGTGAGGCGCAGGCCGGCGCTTATAAAAAAATCTATTCGGTAGACAGAGGCAAACGTGTAACCCTGTTCGGCAGGGAATGTATTGTGTATGATAAGGAGTGGTTTAATCCGCCCGAAAACATTGAAGAAATCGGCGGTATTCCGCATGAAATATATGAAACCGCGGGTTGCGTAGACCTGCTTGATCCGCGTGTGAAGGTGATGGACTGGTCATGGCAGAGTGAAAAAGATTATGTGACCGAGCAGCTGAAAAAGGGCATTTGGACAATTTACGGCAACTTAGAGCCGAGCCTTCTGATTGACTGGCGCGGAAGGGTAGAAGCAGGCATTCGCGGCATCAGCGTTTCGTGCTGGTGTCAAACAGACGAAATCCATATGCAGAAATATCCGACTCTGTTTGAAATCGGGTATGGTTCGCTGCTTGTTTGGAACAAAACATTTAATGAAGACAAATTTGCGGATTATGTATTCTTGACGGCACACGATTTGTATCGCTGCCGCAACAGAGAAATATTGCAGGCACCGCATATTGAAATTACCCATACATCGGATGTTGTGTGGGAGAAACGGAGCTATCCCTATCCGGCGGCCTATGTTGAGGCACAGGATATTCAAATGGGAGAATATGTGATTCGCTATGAAGACGGAGGCGAAGAACGCGTCCCCGTGCTGTTTGGCTCTAACATCGGCTTGTCCGATGTCAGCCTGTTGCGTACGGAAAGCAAGCGGTTTTATACATTGGAAACAGATGAACAGCTGCGTTATCCGGCAACCGTCTGTGATTATATCAAGGAAGGCGATACTATGTGGTATTTGATTGCACTGCCGGCCGAGAAAAAGGTGAAGGATGTTACTTTTGTACCCGGCGAGGGACAGGAGCATCATGTGCGCATTAAGGAAATTCGGCATGTGGGGTGCTGAGCAGACAATTAAGAAGCGGACTCATGGAGGGAAGCAATCGTGTATACAATGTTAATCGGCAGTGATTTGGTGCCGACAGAAACGAATTATGATATATTTGCGGCAGGGGATGTACATCAGCTGGCCGGGGAGGCGCTTTTGGCCGAACTGCAATCGGCGGATTTTCGGATATTTAATTTAGAAACACCGCTGACGGATACGGCGTGTCCGATAGCAAAATGCGGGCCGAATTTGATTACACCGACACGGACACTGCCCGGCATTAAGGCATTTGCGCCGTCTTTATTGGCGCTGGCCAACAATCATATTTTGGATGAAGGCGCGCAGGGGCTTGCCTCAACCATGCGCCTTTTAAAGGAAAACGACCTCCCGTTTATCGGTGCGGGACATAATCTGAGCGAAGCACAGCAGCCGTACATTTTTGAGGCAGAGGGCAAAAAAATCGGCATTTATAATTGTGCCGAGCACGAATTTACCATTGCAGAGGCAGATAAGCCGGGTGCCAATCCGTTCGATTGGCTGGACAGCCCGGATCACATTGCAGCTTTGAAAAATGAGTGCGACTTTGTTGTGGTGCTGTATCACGGCGGCAAGGAGCATTACCGTTACCCATCGCCGCTGCTGCAGAAGGTGTGCCGCAAGATAGCGGATAAGGGTGCCGACTTGGTGGTTTGCCAGCACAGCCATTGTGTGGGCTGTATGGAGCGCTATCATGATTCTGTGCTGGTGTATGGTCAGGGCAACTTTTTGTTTGATGATTCGGACAGCGAATTTTGGCAGACAAGCCTGTTGGTGAAGGTCAGCTTCGGCCGTAAAACAGACGTATCGTTTTTGCCGCTGTGCAAGCGCGGCAACACGGTTCGGCTTGCCGAGGGGAACGAGGCCGAGCAGATTATGTCAGGTTTTGAAGAACGTTCAAACGAGATTCGGCAGCCGGATAAAATTGCACAGCTTTATCGGGCATTTTGTATGGAGCATAAGGATTGGTATTTGTATGCGCTGGCCGGCGGCGAAGCCAATCTTGGGATTCCGTTTACGGATTTTAAGCCGCAGTACAATCAAGACAGTTTGCTGATGATGATTAATTATCTGACCTGCGAGCCGCACCGCGAGCTGGCGACAACCGTTGTGAAGGCGCTTGCGGCGGCAAGCAATAAAAAGCTGAAATAGGAGAGAAAGCTATGAATCGCAACCAAGATCCGGTTAAACATACGTTGGAGGAAATCAAAAAAACAGAGCCGTGCCTGCGGTATCGCGGCGGCGATTTTGCCGCATGGCAACAAAAATCGCGCATGAAGCTGGCAGAGCTTTTGGGGCTGCCGTTTGTGCAGTGCGAGGATTTATTCACCGTGGAATATGACACGCAGTGCGAGTCATATCGTGAAATCCGCTTTACGTTTCAAAGCGAAGAAGGTTATTTTGTGCCCTGCCATTTGCTGATTCCGCGCGGCGCAGAGGAGCCGCCTCCGGTCGTTATCTGCTTGCAGGGACATTCTACGGGCATGCATATTTCCCTCGGCAGACCCAAATTTGAAGGCGATGCGGAGACCATTTCGGGCGGCGACCGGGATTTTGCGGTCGGCGCGCTGCAAAAGGGCTTTTGTGCGCTGACGGTCGAGCAGCGCGGCATGGGCGAGTGCGGCGGCACGCCGGAAGGGCCTGCCTGCCACGTGCATACCATGGCGAATTTGCTGATTGGCCGAACAACCATCGGCGAGCGTGTGTGGGACATCAGCCGCGCGATTGACATGCTGGAGCAGCACTTTGCAAAAGAAGTCGATCGGGATAACATCATTTGTTTGGGCAATTCGGGCGGCGGCACAACAACGTTTTATGCGGCCTGCATGGATGAACGCATCCGCACGGCCATACCCAGCTGCTGCTATGCAAGCTATGATGATTCCATCGCGGCCATGTTTCATTGCACCTGCAATTTTATTCCGCAAATCCGCAAATATTTTGATATGGGCGACTTGGGCGGCCTGATCGCGCCGCGTACGCTCATTTTGGTTTCGGGAGAAAAGGATACCATCTTCCCGATTGCATCGGCACAAAAATGCTTCGCCGTTACACAATCGCTCTACGAGCTTGCAAACGGCACTTGCCGCCACGTTATCGGCTCCGAGGGACACAGATTTTACTATGACCTCGCTTGGGAGATGTATGAGGAGCTGCAACATTAAAATTTGCTGCATGATTTGATAAAACGTAAAAAAGTATGGCTGAAAGAAAGCTTACATAACTCTCTTTCGGCCATACTTTTTGAAAATCAATTAAGGGTATGCCTATGTGCTCCCGTTTGCAAGGGTCAGCCGCCGATGTTATTGAAACATAGCCGGTACAACGACTTCGTTATGATGGGTGAGGCGCTCTGAACCGGTGCTTGTAATTAAGAAGGTATCCTCTAAGCGGAAGGAACCCCACGGCATGCCTTTAAAGTATACATCTGTACAGATGGTCATATTCTCCTTCATTTCAATAGGCTTGTTGGCCGAGAAGAAGGGGAATTCACACTCCAAAAGCCCCAGTGAATGGACGGAACCGTAGGGGCAGTATTGGTTATAGCCTGTCTTTTTTAGATAATCCATATAGATTTGGTACAACTCAATGGAGGTGACGCCGGGTTTCATTTGCGCTTCGACCAGACGCATGGCCTCGAAAGCCGTGTTGACCGCCTTCTTAATTTCCTCCGGTACAGAGCCAAGCACAACGGGTGTGCAAATCATACCGTTATAGCCCTCGTAGCAAGCGCCGGCGGCAATGTTGATGATTTCGCTTTCTTCCACAGCGCGGCGCGTGTTGCGGTTCATACACAGGTGCGAATTAACGGAACCGGTGGGCACCATGGGGGAGAAGAATTGTACATAGCCCTCTGCGCCCAGGCACAGCATTTTATATTCCAAATCGGCAGATTTGGCTGTGCCAAATCCATGCGTCCGTATTGAATCACAACGTTTACATCGCTGCGAAAACGCAGGGAATATTGCTCTTGCCGATTCAGCACAACGCCGCCGATTTCGTCCGGATGATCCATCCGCAGGCACTTAATACGTTCGGCTTCGACCGTGATTAAAACGTCCTTAACCGGCGGCTTATCTTCATAATAAACATCCATATAAACGTGAGCCGGAGATTCGCTACAGTTTAAAATCATCACGGCTTCGTGACCTTCAAAATTTCCGTTTTTAACCTCGTTTTGATATGGCAAATAGCCATCTGCGATGTACCAGGTCTTTTTACCGCCTTCCATCACACATCTCTCCTTTTTCAAAATTATTTGTGTTACTCTTTAACAGAGCCGATCATAACACCCTTTACAAAGTACTTTTGCAGGAAGGGATAGACCAGCAAAATCGGCAGTGTTGCAACCATCATAACGGCGTACTGAATGGTTTCTGCCATGGTTTCGGTGTCAGTGCCCGGCGTCATCCCCTGTGTGCTGTTGCGGATAAGAATTTCGCGCAGAACCAGCTGCAGCGAATACAGATTTTCGCTGCGCAGATAAATCATGGCGTCAAACCAAGCGTTCCAGGTATCGACTGCGTAATAGAGCACGCAAACCATAATGGTGGGCACAACCAGCGGCACTAAAATTTGCACTAAGGTAACAACGCGGTTGGCTCCGTCTACAATGGCGGCTTCCTCCATGCTGGGCGGAATACCGGCAAAGGCCGTCCGCAGGATAATCAGATTATAGGTTGTGAGCGCTGTGGGGATAATCAGCGCCAGCAGCGAATTATCCAAATGCATGGATTTGACGTTTAAATATCGCGGAATTAAACCGCAGTCAAAAAACATGGTAAACACAATCATAATGGTGAAAAACGGCACAAAAAGCGCGTTTTTGCGTGTAAAAAAATAAGCGCCGATGATGGTTAACACCATGGAAAGGCAAAGCTTTGAGACCAATACGATTAATGTGTTGCAAAAGCCTGTGATAATTTGCCTGTTTTGAAACACAATTTTATAGGCCGAAAGCGTAAAGCCAACAGGATGCCACAGAATACCCTCGTGTGCCATAAACTGAGAGACAGCACTGAAGGAAGCAAATAAAATATACAAAAAGGGGTAGAGCGTGACAAGCATAAGCAGCAGCATAAACGTAACGTTAAAAAAGCCGAATACACGTTACCCCGGTGTTGTTTTCATAAAAATCCGTTCTCCTTTCAAACAGTGCAGGCATTACCAAAGGCCGTTGCCGGACAGCTTTTTGCTGAAGGTGTTTGCAATGACCAGCAAAATAACGTTGATGACCGAATTAAACAGCCCGACCGCGGTAGAAAAGCTCCAGTCGTATTCCAAAAGACCCTTACGGTATACATAGGTTGAAATAACATCGGCCGTGGTGTAGGTAATGGGGTTATAAAGCAAAATAATTTTTTCGTACCCGATGCTGAACAGTCCGCCTATGCGCAAAAGCAGCATAATGAGAACCGTTGGCAGAATGACCGGAATGGATACGTGCAGAGTTTATTTCCAGCGGCCTGCACCGTCTATCACGGTGGCTTCGTACAATTCGGGATTGGCTGATGTTAAGGCGGCCAGGTAAATGATGGAATCCCAGCCGACGTTTTGCCAAATTTCCGACAGCAGATATACCGGCACAAAGCACTGTGGCTGATTTAAGTACGAAACGCGTTCGGCACCGAACAGTACGGCAATATCGTTAATAATGCCACGATCGGCCGTGAATTTGGTGACGATGCCGCACACAACAATCAGGGATATGAAGTGCGGCAGATACACCACTAGCTGAACGGTGCGCGGAAACAGCTTTCCGCGCAGCTCATTCATGCACAGCGCCAGCACAATCGGCATGGGAAATACAAAAATGATGGAGCTGACACTGATGATCAGTGTATTTTTAATCAATCGCCCGAAATAGGGGTTTTCAAAAAACTCCGTAAAGTGACTGAAGCCGACCCAAGGGCTGCCCATAATACCCTTTGTTGGTGCGTAGTCCTTAAAGGCAATTAAAATGCCGTACATGGGCTTATAGTAAAATAATACGTAAAACAAAATGACACCGGAGGCAAGAAGATATAACCCACCGTTTTTTTTCATGTCCTTTATAAACCGTCCCTGCTTTTTAGGCCTTGCAGCCGATAAAGCGGCGGTTTTGGTAGATTGCTGCATATGAATACCTCATTTCAAAAAAGTTTATCTGCCTTCGTAACGCGCCAAGGCGGCGTTGTATGTCTCCAGCACGGATTCGATGCCGAAGCTCTTTAACTGCGAAACAAAGGTATCGTAGTTTTCGAGTGGCTCGAAGCCCATGATGAATTTAAGCACCATTTCATCGGTTAAGGTGTTAATGTTATTCATGGCTTTGTTTATGGCTTGACTCTCTTCAACCGTAAAGGTCAGACGCGGCAGATTGTAGGTATCGTCGTCGGTTGCGGCCCAAACGGTAAGTGCCTGTTTTTGCTGCGGCAGGCTGTAGGCCTGTTCAATATAGCGGCCATCCTGTACAAACGGTCCGGAGGCGGTGAGAGCATAACGGCCTAAAGCTTTGCCGAAGTCAAGGCCATCCGGATTGTTGGTAATCAGCTCGGTATACGTCGGGTAGCCGTCCACCATGGTATAGCTTTCGCCTTCAATACCGAAGTTTAAAAGCATATGTCCGTCTTCGGAATAGCCATAATCCAAAAAAGCGCATTGCCAGCTCAATATTGTTGCAGGCAGTGGTAATAAAGGCATTATTCATGGCGTTAAAGCGTGATTCCTTACTGCCGAACTTAGATACCTCAACCTTATTTAAAACCGGGAACGGTGCGGGGACAAGGTTAAATTCGGTATCGTTATTGGCGGCCGCCGCACGCATATATTTACCGATACCGCCGCTGCCGTAGGTAACGGTGGTACCGGTTTGTGAATTTAAAATGTTAGAATCCAAAAGCTCGGAAACCTTGGCGATGTTTTTATTCAGCAAGTTTTCTTCATACCAGCTGTTTAAATTGGCCAGTGCATCTTTTGCGCCCGGCTCTAAATAACCAAAGCGAACCAAACCGTTTTCAACATAAAAGTTGGGTTTCACCCCATAAGCGCCGAAAAAGGCAGCCGAAAGACGTTCCATATCAATTAAATCGTAGCTGAGCGGAGCGCTCATGCCGTTATCGCGGAATACTTTAAGAGCGGTATGCCACTCATCTATGGTTTCGGGCACACTAACACCGGCCTTATCCAATATATCCTTGCGGACAACGGGGCCGTACGACACGGTGAGCTTTTCGTCGCCGCGGATGAAGGGGAACATATAATAATTACCGCTGTCACTCTTGGCGATTTTGGACAGACTTTCGGTATCTGTTGGGTCGATTGACTTCATGACCGTGTTCATAATATTATAAAGAAGCCAATTAAACTGCCAGCGGTTTAAGGCACCGGCGTTGTTGGTATCGGTCAGCAGTGCTTCGACCAAGGCCTGTGCTTTATCCAGCTCATTTTCACGCAGGTAATACATCAAGACGGATTCACGGCTGAAATCGTTTTTAATCAGCACAGGCGTTTCCGGCTCGAATTTTACTTCGTCATAAAAAAGTAATCATCCACGCCGTAAAATGTACCGTAGTCCATGGCAAGAAGCGCTTCGCGGTAGAGGGTCGGCACGTCTGCAAGTTCTTTTGAAACAGAACTCATGGAAACAGAGAACCACAGGCCGATTTCTTTTTGCGCAAAGCCGGCAACACGACTGAAAACGGATATGATTTCCTGTTTAATATCCACATCATCGGGTGTGTTGACAATGTAAAACAAGCGGCCGTCAGCGTCAATGCGGGTCAGGTGCACGGCATCGCCCAAGCAGTCGGCGGTCATGTTATCCACAATAAAAATAGTGTCCTTAACTGTGCCGTGGCCGACCGCGCCGGTGACCGTGATGTTAATGGCAACAACGGCAAAGCTGCTGTATTCAAACGTAATATTATACTGCGAAAGAAGCGGCGTAACCTCTTCTGTTGTGGCATAGCCCTTTAAAAACTCGGCCGTCTCGTAGGCCTCGCCGCCCGAACGGATGGTTTTTCGGATATAGAAAGGCGCGTTGCCCCGTCCAGCCGTGTCATCCACTGCCCGCGGCTTTCACCGGATCCGGCAGTGGCGGTGGTATAAAACAGCCGCGGCGCCATTATGATGTTTTTATCCGGCGGACGTGAGGACGGACAAGCGCACGATTTTTATTTTAGCCAGCAGGGGACGGGCGGCGCCAATACGCTGACGTTTGATAACAGCTATAACTACGGTGCGATTGCCTCCGGGCTGAATCGGCAGCATCGGTACACCTTCCGTCTGGACTATGAAAACGATATTACGGTGGCGCGGAAGGTAACGCGCGGATTTTCGCTGTTTGTGGATGACAGCGAAGAACCGCAAAAGGATGACGGCACACAAAGTACCGTTTTCCCCATGGAGAATGCCGCCATTACCGGTGCGCCGCCTGCTTATTTGGACGGGCTGAATTTTTGGCTGCAAATGCAGAACACGACGAACGCAAGCGTTACGGTTGATTCGCTGCGGCTTGTGGAGCTGTCTCGCATTGAGGATGTGACGGATGATGCGCTGGCGCAGCTTACCATGGAAATGCTGACCGATACGCCGGATGATGTGAGCGGTGCGCTGAAACCCCTGCCGACAACGCTTTGCGGTGCGGAAATCAGCTGGAGCTCGAATTATCCCGATATTATTTCTCATGACGGGCAAAAGATTGTGAAGCCGCTTTTGGGCGATAAGGTGGTTACATTGACGGCAACCCATGGACGACAAACGGCATTGAAGCGGCCGATATTTTGCTTTCGGCCGGTGTTACACCCGAAAAAATCTGCATCAGCCATGTGGATGTTGAAAACCGTGAGGATTATATTTATGCGCTTTTGCAAAAGGGTGTGTATATTGAGTTTGACAACTTCGGCAAGGAATATTATATCCGCCGTGAGGTAAGAAATTCCGGCTATGGTCTGTTTGTGCATGATACGGAACGCGTGACGCTTTTAAAAAAGCTGATTGACGACGGTTTTGTGAATCAACTGCTGTTGGCCTGCGATGTGTGCCTTAAAAATCTGCTGCACAAATACGGCGGCTGGGGCTATGACCATGTTCTCAGCAATATTGTCCCCATGATGGAGGATGAGGGCATTACACAGGAACAAATTCTTACAATGCTACAGAAAAATCCGGCCGATTGGCTGTGTGGAAAACAGTAAAGGGCTTTTTATAAAACGGATATAAAAATCGGTCATATAAAACAAGGGGTTTCCCTCTGACAGAATGCAAACTATCAGAGGGAACCCCTTTTTACTGTTTAAGAGCTTATTCGTTCACGATAAAATCATCAATCGTCACTTCCTGCCATTCTTCACCCTTGGGGGCTACGTTGTAATACAGCGTGAAATGCCCGGCCGAGGAGAGCGGATTTTCCGGATCACCGCCGTAGGTGACCTTAAATTCGTAATTTGACTCTTTGGGCGCCAGATAATCGGCCTTTAAGGCTTCATATTTTTCTTGGCCTTCTTTTTTTGCTTCTTGAATATAGGCCACCTTATCCGGCTCGCGGTTATAATATTCATATGTCATTTGATACCGAAAAGATGCTTCATTTCCGCTTTGTTTCCAGTCGGTTATACGCAGCCCCGTAATTTTATAAATCGGGCCGTAAACACGCCGAAATTCATCGCGCAGGTATTGCTCCGTCATGGTCTTTAAGCTGTAAGAATCTTCTTCAAAGCCGCTTAAGCCGAAATGCATTAAAAGGTTGCTGATGTCGGCTGCGTTGTCGGCATATTTATAATATGCATCATCTTCTGTTTTCAATATGCCGCAGCTGTCTGTTGCCAGGTATACACAGCCGCTTTCTCCATCCTTGCGCACAAAGGAAATCATTGCCTCAAACGGGCAGGCCGTATTGCTCTTTATGGGGCGCGCATTTTGCAGCATTTGACTGATTGCCTGCAGCCCTTCGCTGCTGTTTACGGAGTAGGTGTTGCCGTTATAGGAAAGAACAGCTTCCGTAAGGTCGTGAATGTCTGTCGGAGCGAAGGGGAGCGATTCTTTAAAATCGGGATTTAACACGTAGGTTTTGGTCAGAATTTCGTTATCCTTGGCGTGCACCAATTCCAATCCACCGATGCTGCTTTGCTCTGTCGTCAGATAATACGCCGTGCCGTCCGGCATAACTGCACAGAAATTGCTGGACCAACCGATGGGCTGCGGAAAGACCGTATACGTATCGGTTAAACCGGTAAAGGGATTCGACAACTCGGTCAGCTGTGTTTTGCGAACACGGCCGGTATTTAAGTTGATTTGGTATGTTTCAAAATCACGTATCTCATCTTCGGGGCCGTAGCTGGTGAGCAGTGCGGTTGACCCGTCTGCGCTGACAGTGCAGCTCAGTCCGTTGGAGCCTTGCTGGTGCGGCGCGACATTCAGCTGTGAAAGGTCAAAGCGTTTTGTCAGAGCTTGTGATTTTAAATCATACACAAACAGTCCGCGCAGATAGTGAAATACAATTTTTTCTTCCGAGGCATAGTCTAAGTCGGCCATAATAGCTCCGATCTGCGTATCGGCCATATAGGCCGTAAAATCGGCATCGCTCATTGCAATATCGGGGGCGGCATTTGTCAGGCACAATGCCGCAATGGTCAGTGCAACCAGCGGCAATGCAGCGCTCCAAACAACAGACGGCTTTTTAAAATAGGCAATATGGCGAATCCGCCTTGTCACTTCTTTTTCTCCGTTTTGCAAAGCTGTTGTGCCGAAAACAAAATTGTTTTTGCGCAAAGAGGATTTTAACAGCAGTGAAGCATACTCTTTTTTATTTTCGGTGTGCTCTAATGCCCGCTGGTCACAATACAGCTCCACATCGCGGCGGAAGCTGAAAAAGGCATACCAAATGATGGGGTTGAACCAGTTTAAACACAAGATCAGCACGGCCAACCATAAGTACAGAATATCCCCGTTTTTATAGTGGCACAGCTCGTGGATAAAAATGTTCCGTTCCTCCGCTTCGGTATAGCCTTCGGGCAGAATTACGGTTGGGCAAATCATCCCCTTCAGCATGGGCGTATCACCGCGGCGCAGCGTTATACGGCGCTTTATGTGCAGTTCCTTTTTGCAGGATTCAAGAAGCTTAAGCGTTCTGTCCTCGGTTATGCACCTTGCGTGGCGAAGCCCCAGGCAAAACAGAAGGTATGGCAATATAAAGGAACAAAACAAAAGGATTGCACCAATCATCCATGCATGACGCAAAAGAGATTGAATGTTTACGGTCTTAACGTTTTGCGACGGCTGCGCAGGCTCGTTTTCGGCATTGATTGCAGCACCTTTTTGCACAGAAGGCACGGGAGCCTGATGGGGTGCAGCCGCCGTTATGGTCGTGCGCGGCAAAGCAG
>ERZ1035032.2105-NODE-2105-length-11315-cov-21.646536_pt1 | contig 11315 bp, 8 predicted proteins | sample MGYA00520693_ERZ1035032 | MGnify/ENA primary metagenome ERZ1035032 (study PRJEB33766, sample SAMN09781740) | gut metagenome | biome: gut microbiome | host: Homo sapiens | place: Madagascar | study: EMG produced TPA metagenomics assembly of the PRJNA485056 data...
GCGTAGACCTATGATGTTGTTGGTTAAGGTTAAAAAGGTTTAATAAACAACTTCAAGTTTGCCGAAATGACTACAGACAGGAAACTTGATCTTTTTACAAGAAAGATATCAATATATATCCCATAATTCCCATAAATTTATGGAATTAAAATTTTATGATACTTATAAGACAGTTCCGATTTTCTTTCGGATTTCTTCTATTAGTGAGACAATAATTATTTTTACACAAACCAGCTTATTCGTGGTAGAATAAAACCACAGATAAGCTGGTTGTTTGTTTTGAAAGGAGAATCTTATGAAAACCAAACAACCGGAACTAAACAAAATCACTGCGCTCTAAGAGAGATTATCCCGTGATGATGAGCAAAGTGGTGACAGCAACAGTATCATAAACCAGAAGAAAATGCTGGAGAAATATGCAACCGAACATGGATTTACCAACCTGCGTCATTATACAGATGATGGCTGGTCGGGAACCAATTTCGACAGACCGGACGGGAAACGTATGCTTGTGGATATTTGCCCCATTCTTTAATATTATGAATGAGTGGTATGTAAGAGATACCAGCCGGAAAATCAAATTCGTACTTTATAATAAGGGGATGGACGGAAAGCATCTGACAAGCAACGCAATCTACGGGTACAAGAAAGACCTTCCTATTATCTTGCAAAGCAGGGACTTGGAACCTGTCGGGGAAGCTGTGACATGAACAGACCATATATGGCGACAGCGTTGAAAGCGTTTAAGCTGGATGGAAAATATGACGGAATGCAGACCTTTTTCTGATACAGAAATGAAAGTTTACAAAGACAGATAAATATTGATTATGAAGAGGATCTTCGGGCAAATAAAAATCCTGGAATTTATAAAGGTGCATTATTTGAAAATTTTATAGCAGAAGCATTTGTAAAACAGGGGTTTGGTCTGTATTATTATAAAAAGTCATTTTGGTGTGCTAAGATAGAAAAAATAAAAAAGAAAGTGAATGGGAAATGGAATTAGACATTATTGGTTTGCTTGGTGCATGCTCTTATGCACTCGACTGTGTCGAAGCGGAACTGACCCATGTTGCGACAAAACATGGAAAAAGAGTTGCATATATGAGCGTATGTACCGCACAAAAAATGGGAATTACAGGAGATGCCCTGCAGGATCTCACGGCGTGTTCGCTGTTGCATGACAATGCGCTGACGCAGTATATTCATGAGGAATTTCACAATGACCTTACAAAAAATAATACGGAAAATATAACGTCAAAGCAGCTTGGCATCCACTGCATTTACGGGGAAGAAAACTTAAAAATGTACCCGTTTCTGACGGATGTGAAAAATGTGATTTTATATCACCATGAAAATGCCGATGGAAGCGGACCATTTGGAAAAAAGTGGGAAGAGATCCCTCTTTTTGCAAGGATCATTCATTTGTGTGATATTTTAGATGCGTTCTGCCGGACGCCGGTATTTGATGATGCCGTGTGGCAGCGCGCAAAAGATTATCTTTTGAAAAATAAAGGGACAAAATTTGATGATGCATGTGTGGATGCTTTTTTGAAAGTGTTTGTGCAAGAACATTTTTTGAGTCTTGGAGATGCAGATTTAGAAGAACGGCTGTGGAATATTGTACCAAGGAAAAAACGGGATTTAAGCGGTGAAATGTGCAAAAATTTTGCCAATCTGTTTGCAAAGATCATTGACTATAAATCCGAATTTACAAGCCGTCATTCACTTGGTGTTGCGGAAAATGCAGCCAGATTATCCACATATCTCGGTGATGACGAGGAGACGGTGCTAAAAATGTATCTGGCAGGTGCACTGCACGATATCGGAAAAGTTGCAATCGGAAATGATATCTTAGAAAAACCGGGACGCCTGACGGACGAAGAGTTTTCCAAAATGAAAAATCATGCGGGATACACATATCTGATCTTATCACAGGCGGAAGGAATGGAGGATATCCGCGATTGGGCGGCGCTCCACCATGAAAAACTCGATGGCACCGGGTATCCGTTCGGTAAAACTGCCGACGAGCTAAACCGGCAGGAACGCATCATGGCGTGCATTGATATCTATCAGGCACTGACAGAGAGCAGACCATATAAAGCCGGAATGACGCATGATGAGGCATGTGCGATACTGGAAAATATGGTACAGAAAGGATGGATTGACGGCGGGATCACGGAACAGATTAGAAAATGTTTTGCGTAAGAGGAAGCGGCATTGAGCCTGCTCCACTCGTTTTACTGCTGGGGCTGCACGGGTGTAGTCCTGCTTTAGTTATAAAAACCGTGCGGTTTAAAATTACCGCACGGTTTTTTTGACCAAATATTAATTTGTATATAGTTCATATGATTTACAGCTTAAACTGTTTCATATCTGCAGAAAGTTTTTCAATATCATCTGCTAAAGCAGATACCAGATCCGAAGATTTCCGGACAACGGTATCGAGCTCAGTTGCCATTGCGGAAGTTTCTTCTGTGGAGGATGCATTGTCGGTTGCAAGCTGTGTCAGGGTATCGATACTCTCTGTGACAAGCTCACGCTGAGAATTGACATTCTGGATCTTTCCGGTAATGGTCTGGATGGACGCCATACAGGAATCAAGAGCACCTTTTAAGTCTTCAAACATCTGCTGTGTACTTTCAAGAGCTGCAACCTGTTCGTCGGAAGCCTCACTCATTTTCTTCATCAGTTCCATAGATTTTTCGGAATTCTGGCTCAGTTCACTGATGATATTGTTGATCTCACTGACTGTCTGCGCAGACTGGGTTGCAAGTCCGCCGATTTCTTCTGCGACAACTGCGAATCCACGTCCGGCTTCACCGGCTCTTGCTGCCTCAATGGAAGCGTTTAAAGAAAGCAGGTTGGTCTGGGATGCGATTTCGCTGATTAAGGTAGCTGCCTGACTGATCTTGTTGACAGAATCATTTGTCTGAGCGGTCTGGTTATACATGGAATCAATATCAGTCTTGGTTATAGAATTGACATCAATCAGTCTGTGTAAAGTTTCCATGGACTTATTGGAACGATCCTGCATCAGCTGTGCATTCTGATCAAGAGATTCCATTTCTGAGGAAGTATCTGCGATGCCATCGGCAATTTCAGCAATATTTTCAGAGGCACTTGAAGTTGATGCTGCCTGAGAGTTACTGTTTTGGGCAATTTCATTGATTGCAGCGGAAACGCTCTGGATAGAGCCGTTCATGCTGTCGAAATTCTTTTTAAAATCTGCAACGGCGGACTGTAAATGAGAGGAAACCTTGTCAATGTTGGAGATAAGTCCGACAACTTCCTGCTGTGCAAGATCAAGTGCACCGGCTGTTTTTCCAAGTTCATTGTTACTTGAAACACTGACTCCGGTAGTCAGATCCCCAGTCGACATCCTGTTTGCAAAATTCTGGATCTCGATCAAAGGTCTGCAGATTGCATTGCCGAAAATACGGGAAGCAATGAATACGACAACTATAAAAATCAGATCAATTATGATTATGACTGTGATCATAGTATGATATTTCGCCTGAACTTCGTTTTTGGAACTATTCATTTCCGCTTTCATATCATCTACATAGTTACCGGTGGAAACAACCCAGTTCCATGGGGTAAAGATTTGAGAGTACGCGATTTTTGGTGCTACGGTAACACCATCGGCTTTCGTAAAATCAAATTCATTGAAGCCGCCGCCGTCAGAACCGGTAGAAACTTTCATGATCTCCTGAATGATCTTGACACCATTCTGGTCAGTCAGATCATAACGGTTATTTCCCTCCTGATCGGTTAAAATCGGATGCATAACGAGGTTGTAGTCGGTGTCATCAATCCAGAAATATCCGCTTCCGTCATCTCTGTAACGCATGTTGCGGACGATTTCTACTGCTTCTTTTTTTGCTTCATCTTCGGTCAGAATACCATTTTGGGATTTGTCATATTCTGCCTGTAAAATGGCGATGACAGACTGTACCTGACTTTTGATCTCAGTATCGTACCCGTCTAACCTGGCATTTTCATAATTCTTGTTTGCCGTGGAAGTCATAGTGCTGATATTTGAAATTGAAATACCGCCAATGACCATGACAGTTACAAGAACAATCATAAGACACATTAGTGTCAGTGAATTTTTTACGCTTTTGCTTTTCATGGATATCAAGCTCCCTTTCCTAAGATTAATTACACTTATTTTACTATTTTTTGACAAAAAATGATAGACATAAATTGCAAAAAATATGGTACTTTAGAAGCAAAATTATGAGAAATGGCGAAAAAGTGTAAAAAAAAGAAACACGAATATAAAATAAATCGTGTTTCCGATTCCAATGAGCGGAGACGGAGGGATTCGAACCCTCGTGCCCCGGAGGGCTAACGCATTTCGAGTGCGCCCCGTTATGACCACTTCGATACGTCTCCAGATATGTTTTTGCAAATACTTGATTAGTATATCATATTTTGCATGATTTGCAAGAGAAAAGTGGTTGTTGTAAATATGGGGCGTATATGCTAGTATGTTAAGAGTTTCATAGAGAAGATAATTGGTGCCGGTCGTTTTTGAAATAGAATGTGTGCAGAGTGGGCAGTTTATTGCCAAAAGCATGTGGCTGTATGCAAGAGATGCCGTATTTTTAAATCAGGAACAGGCCGGTTAAAAGGGAAACAGGTGTGATTCCTGTACGATCTCGTCACTGTGATTAGGGAGTGCAGATTCTAAAGATAAGTCACTGATGTTTTTTGCATTTTTGTGCAATGCGTTGGGAAGGCGGAATCTGTGTGATGATCTTTCAGCCAGGAAACCTGCCAGTTGTCTGGTACAGGGAAATGATTTTCCCGGATCACGAGTAATTGGTCGTACCGTATAAACAGGGTGTTCGCAGAGCGTACATTCTATTATTCATGACAACAGAATGTCCGCAAAAGCGTACATTTTATTGTATGTGCAGACTTATTACTCCGCCGTATCATAAGGCGGAGTGTTTCTTTGTATGGGAAAATACTGTGAGCTATGAACAATACATTATATAAGATTAGTGTGAAAAACACATTTTCACACAGGAATGGAGAGTATTATGAAGAAAAGAACCATTGCGTTACTTACTACATTAGCACTTGCCACAGGCATGGTCGCAGGATGCGGAAGTAACAACACAGCAGCAGACACAGCAACAGACACAGTTAAGACTTCTGAGGCAGCTTCAGAGAAAACAGAAGCAACAGAAACAGTAGAGAGCACAGAAGTTGACGATCAGGCAGCCGCTGATCATGTCGCAGAACTGATCGATGCGATCTATGTCCAGACAAGAAATGACAATACAGATGCACAGTGTGCAGAAGCAAAAGAGGCATGGGATGCCCTGACAGATGCACAGAAAGAGTTAGTTTCCGGTGAAAATGCAGATCCTGATTATTTCGGAAGAGATACAGGAGATGCCACAAAGGATGATCCGTTAAATGAAGATAATATCGGAGAGAACGAGCTTCTGGTCGTAAGTTTTGGTACATCCTTCAATGACAGCCGTGCTGAGGATATCGGTGGAATCGAAAAAGCACTGGAAGCAGCATATCCGGACTGGTCTGTAAGAAGAGCATTTACCGCACAGATCATCATCAACCATGTACAGGCAAGAGATGACGAAAAGATTGACAATGTGGATCAGGCATTAGAGAGAGCAGTTGATAACGGAGTAAAAAATCTTGTTGTCCAGCCGACACATCTGATGCATGGTGCAGAGTATGATGAGCTTGTAGAAGCACTTGATAATTATAAAGACAAATTTGAGACAGTAACCGTTGCAGAGCCATTACTTGGCGAAGTTGGATCAGATGCCACCGTGATCAATGAGGACAAGGAAAAAGTTGCAGAGGCGATCACAGCAGAGGCTGTAAAGACAGCAGGTTATGATTCCCTGGATGCTGCAAAAGAGGATGGTACAGCATTCGTATTTATGGGACATGGTACTTCCCATTCTGCAAAAGTAAGCTACAGCCAGATGGCAGCCCAGATGGAAGCGCTTTCCTATGATAATGTATTTATCGGAACTGTTGAGGGTGAGCCGGAAGATACATCCTGCGAAAATGTGATCGAGGCAGTAAAAGAAGCAGGTTATACAAAAGTTGTTTTAAGACCGCTTATGGTTGTTGCAGGAGATCATGCGAACAACGATATGGCAGGAGATGATGAGGATTCCTGGAAGAGCCAGTTTACAGCAAGCGGATATTTTGACAGAATTGATACACAGATTTCAGGACTTGGAAGAATCGACGCGATCGAGCAGATTTATGTAGATCATACAAAAGACGCAATCGATTCTTTAGGAGCACTTGAGTCAACATCCACCACAGAGAGTACCGTTGGTACTCTCGAGGATGGAACTTACACAGCAAAGTTTGATACCGACAGCAGTATGTTCCATGTAAATGAAGCAGACGAGGGACGTGGGATTCTCACGGTAAAAGATGGAAAAATGACGATCCATATCAGCCTTGTATCAAAGAAGATCGTAAACCTTTTCGTTGGAACAGCAGACGATGCACAGAAAGATGGCGCTGCTATTTTAGAGCCTACAACTGACACTGTGAAATACAGTGATGGAACCAGTGAGGAAGTATACGGTTTTGATGTGCCGGTAGAAGCATTAGATGAAGAGTTTGATCTTGCAATCCTCGGCACAAAAGGCGAGTGGTACGATCATAAGGTAAGTGTTTCTGATCCACAGAAAGCAGATTAACTGATCCGGGCTGGTCGGTCAGATACAGACCTGGATATAGATGGAGAGATATATGAAGAAAAGAAAAGTGACTGCAGTGCTTTTAGCTGCAATGATGTGCATGCAGATCATTGCAGGATGCGGAACAAAAAATGATGCTGCCCAGACAGAGAGTAGTGTGGCTGCAACGGAAGATGCACAGGGAGCAGCAGGAGAAAATACACAGACAGCAGGACAGAATGCCACAGAGGAAAATGCAGGCGGCATGGCAGAGCAGAATGGAGCAGAAGAAAGCATCGCAGGAAAAGATGCCACAGAACAGGCAGACGGCACAGAAGTCTCAGTTCCTGAGGATGGCGAATATACGGTGGAAGTCACATTAGAGGGCGGCAGCGGAAAAGCAACCGTGGATTCACAGGCGAAAGTTACTGTAACGGATGGAGTGGCATATGCGACGATCACATGGAGCAGTACGCATTACGATTACATGATCGTGAACGGGGAGAAATATCTCAATGAAAATGAGGGTGGAAACTCTACATTCACATTTCCAATTGATGGAATCCCATGTGAGATGGATGTGATCGGTGATACGACGGCAATGAGTACACCGCATGAGATCGATTATACACTGACTTTCCGATTCCCGGAAACGGCTGATTTTACAGACTTAAACTGCAATGGGCGTATGGAGTTATCCTACGCCGATCAGTTTGAAGTAGAACAATATGGTGCTTATAAGCTGATTACGATCGTGGATAACGGTCGTTTTTTGCTTGTACCAGAAGGTATTGCTATACCGGAAAATGTGCCGGGGGATGTGACGGTTTTAGAACAGCCGCTTGAAAATGTATATCTGGTGTCGAGTGCGGTGATGGATTTAGTCTGCCAGATCGGTGCGGTCTCTGATTTGAAATATACAGGAGTAAAAGAAAAAGACTGGTATGTAAAGACAGCCGCAGATGCCATGGCAGAGGGAAAGCTGATCTATGCCGGAAAATACAGTGCACCGGATTACGAACTTTTACTTTCCGGGGGATGTACGTTTGCGATTGAAAATACGATGATCACACATAATCCGGAAGTGAAGGAGAAGTTAGAAGAACTTGGGATCAAGGTCATGATCGAGCGTTCCAGCTATGAAAAACATCCGCTGGGAAGACTCGAATGGATAAAACTTTTTGGCGTTTTGTTCGGAAGAGAACAGCAGGCCAAAGAGTTTTTTGATGCGCAGGTGGCGCATATAGAACCAATTTTGGAAAAAGAAAAAACGGGGCTGTCGGTAGCATTTTTTGCAGTTGCATCGGATGGAACGATCACGGTACGGAAACCGAACGATTATGTATCGTCGATGATCGAGCTTGCAGGGGGCACGTACTCTTTAAATGGTTATGTCCCGGAAGAGGAAAATGCACTTTCCACATTAAAAATGCAGATGGAAGATTTCTATGCGGCCGAAAAAGATGCTGACATTCTCATTTACAATGGTACAATAGAGGGAGAACTGACATCGATCGACGAACTGGTACAGAAAAACAGCCTGTTTGCGGATTTTAAAGCAGTAAAATCAGGACAGGTCTATACGACCGGAAGCAATTTTTACCAGCAGACCAGTGGAACCTGTGATTTCATTGAGGATCTCAATAAGGTACTGAATGGGGAAACGGATGCAGAGTACCGGTTTTTGAAGAAAATCAATTGACAGGAATTCATATAAACCAGAGGAAATCATGAAAAAACGTTATATCATCTCTTTTGTTGTTGCAATTATCATATTATCGGTATTGTTTTTATGGAATGTCGGAGCGGGAAGTGTGGACATATCCACATCGGATCTGTTTGCAATCCTTGCGGAAAGTGGAAAAGATGAGACATTTTCACAGATCGTGTGGAAAATCAGACTGCCGCGCATCCTTGCTGCGATCTTGTTAGGAGGAGCACTGTCAGTGTCGGGATTTTTACTCCAGAGCTTTTTCCAGAATCCGATTGCAGGACCGTATGTGCTTGGAATTTCATCCGGCGCAAAACTGGTGGTGGCGCTTACCATGATTTTCCTGCTGGAAAAAGGCATTATGATCAGTTCCTTTGGCATGGTTATGGCTGCGTTTGTGGGTTCCATGCTTGCCATGGGATTCGTGCTTTTAATCTCATTTCGCGTGTCAAAAATGTCGCTGCTGGTGGTCTGTGGGATCATGATCGGTTATATCTGTTCCGCCATCACGGACTTCTGCGTCACATTTGCCAGCGATTCGAATATCGTCAATCTTCACAACTGGTCGATGGGAAGTTTTTCCGGCATGACATGGGAAAATATAAAAATGATCGTCGTGATCGTCGGTGCAGCAGTGCTTGTGACTTTTTGTCTGGCGAAACCGATCGGGGCATATCAGATGGGGGAGGCATATGCCAGAAATATCGGCGTCAATGTAAAAGTGTTGAGAGTCACGATGATTCTTTTATCAAGCCTTCTGTCTGCCTGCGTGACTGCGTTTGCGGGACCGATCTCCTTTGTCGGAATCGCAGTGCCGCATCTGGTGAGGATGGCGACAAAAACAGCGCGCCCGATCATCCTGATCCCGGGGTGTTTTTTGTGTGGCGCGGTTGTGACACTTTTTTGTGACGGAATTGCAAGAACCGTGTTTGCGCCGACGGAAATCAGTATCAGCTCGGTCACGGCACTGTTTCTGGTGCCGGTCGTGATCGCAGCAATGTTGAGAAAACAGGAGGGGAGGTAGTCATATATGCAGGAGATCCGCACAGAGCATCTGACTGTCGGCTATGATAAAACACCTTTGATCGGGGATGTGAATCTTTCTGTCCGGCCGGGGGAGATACTGACACTGATCGGGCCGAATGGGTCCGGAAAATCCACGATCTTAAAGACGATTACAAAGCAGTTAAAGAAACTGGATGGAACCGTATTTTTGGGCGAAGCATCCATGGATGAATTAAAAGACAGCCAGATTTCCAGACGATTGTCCATGGTCATGACAGAACGCCTCCGCACGGAGCTGATGAGCGGCAGGGAAGTAGTGGCTTCCGGGCGTTATCCTTATACGGGAAGATTTGGCATCCTGTCAAAAGAAGACTGGGCAAAAGTGGATGAGGCGATCGCGCTTGTCCATGCAGGTGAAGTGCAGGATCAGGATTTCATGAAGATCAGCGACGGACAGCGCCAGCGTCTGATGCTTGCGCGGGCAATCTGTCAGGATACAAAAATCCTGATCTTAGACGAGCCGACCTCCTATCTGGATATGGGCTTTAAGATGGATATACTTACAAACATCCGCATGCTTGCAAGGGATAAAAAGATGGCGGTCATTATGTCACTGCATGAGCTTGACCTTGCGCAGAAAGTTTCCGATACGATCGCCTGTGTCAGAGGCGACCGCATCGACCGCGTCGGCACACCGGATGAGATTTTTGCCGGAAATTATGTGCAGGAACTATACGGTGTGGCAGATCAGAGCTTTGACCCGGTGACGGGACAGATTTTTTTGTGTGCGGGATATCGGAATACAAGAGATTTCAAAGATTCTGACATAGAGAATTGCAGCGGTAAAGACTTCTGTAGTGGCAGTCAAGTCCCAGATCCGGTCAGCCCACAGATTTTTGTAATCGGCGGTGCGGGCAGCGGCATCCCGGTATACAACAGGCTGTGGCGCGAAAACATTCCGTTTGCAGCGGGAATCCTGCAGGAAAATGATGTGGAGTACAAAGCGGCTGTGGCACTTGCGTCAGAAGTTGTGTCAGAAAAGGCATTTTACCCGGTTGGACAGGATAAGGTGCAGGCGGCAAAGCGGCTGATTGACAGCTGTAAAAAATGTATCTGTGCGGTGGAAGAATTTGGACCGCTCAATGAGGCAAACCGGGAGCTGGCGGAGTATGCGAGTGGACTGGGGAAACTAAAATATTAATAAATAATGGAGTATTTAAAGAACATAGGTTTTGGAGATTTTTTCTAAAAATTTGAAATCACAGGAGGCATTTAAGAGGGAGATGTCGTTGCCGGAAATTACAGAATAGTATGTATTTTCAGCCATTTCTCTGATTGCAGTTTCAATTGAATTGCAATAAATCCATTGACGTCGAAGAAATTCTCTGCGACCGGGGGGTTCATTTGAAAAATCTCTTTTTGAAATACAGGCATCATTTATGGGAAACATATAGTTAAAGCGAAGCGATCCTTTTACCGGATTAAATTTGTCATCGTCAAGCCGTATGAGAATATTATTTGGTTGCTTGATTTTATAAGAGGAGACAGGAACATAATATTTGAAGTCGTTGATTTCTAATACAACGCCGCAGACCATTTTTCTTTCATTTTTGTATTCTATATCGGGAACACGCGTAAATCCACGTTTCGCGATTTCTGCTGCTTTTAGATAGTTCACATATTTTGTATCTACATCGTAAAAAAATAAATTCATTCATTTCTCCTAAAAAATAATGAGTAAGGAAAGATAACCTTACTCATTCATCATAATTCGCCCTTTATGGTGGCGGAACACCTGAGAGTATTCTCTCAATTCTTATGATATGCAAATAAACTAATTTTGTCAAGTGAAATATTTGTTTTTATAATATATTTGTAGAAGGTTGTATTTCTAAAAAAAGTATTTAAAA
>ERZ1035032.2110-NODE-2110-length-11291-cov-8.035867_pt1 | contig 11291 bp, 5 predicted proteins | sample MGYA00520693_ERZ1035032 | MGnify/ENA primary metagenome ERZ1035032 (study PRJEB33766, sample SAMN09781740) | gut metagenome | biome: gut microbiome | host: Homo sapiens | place: Madagascar | study: EMG produced TPA metagenomics assembly of the PRJNA485056 data...
TCTTTATATAGCTTAATACAATTATATGTTTGACTAGGAATCTGATATTCACTATATACTCTTCCTAGTACTGGCCGTAAGAACAATTCTTCCTTATCTTCTACAAACTCATAAATTTCCCTAATACCTGTTCTTAATCCAACTCTAGGAGGCAATACTTCTCCATTTACAATATCCCCTCCTGACAACATATCATAATACAAACATTCATTGAGTTCATTGCAAATATAATCCACAAACTGCTCCCTTATTATGGGTGAACAAAAATATTCGTCACTAATTTTAGGCAAATTTATGCCTATAACACGCGGATATCTATTATTAGCCCTTTCACAGCGCAACAATATTTCTATAATATATTCAAAGTCTTCTATTGAAAAGTCTTCAAAAATAGATTCATAATCTCTACCTAAATCTTTTAATACATAATTTTCATAGTATCTATCATATCCGAACTGGCTTAAACTTGGAAGAAGTAAATAGTTTCCCCTTTTCTGCGGATATCTAATCTGTAATCCTTCCAGTGATGCAACATATGTTGTCCTTTGATAATTAATGGCTGGTAATCTCGCAATTGATCGCTCTTGTGGACTTTTGTATGAATACTTCTCTACTTCATTTAAAATGTATTCTTTTAGCGATTCCATACTATTTATTTCAGTCTCGATTACTTTTAGGCAAAACTCTATTATTATATTAAATAACCTCTGATTGATTTTATGTGCTTCTCTAAGCGACACCAATTCATCTATTCTTTTTCCTTTATGAACAACTTCAGTTCTTATTTCTTTCGAGTAAAAATATAACTGCGAACTAAGATCATCAAAATTTGATTGATTTTCAGCCATAATTGATAAAATTCTTTTCTTGTTATCAGTAAAGTTATCAGTATCGCAAAGCGCCATCCCTTCTATTTTTGAAAACAAAAATATAAAGCATCTCGTCTCATCATTAATCTGTAATGCCTCACATGCCTCTGCCATATAATGCCTATATAAATTGTACACTTCGTCATTTCTCTGTGAGAAAACCGCTCTATATAATTCTGGATCATTATTCTCTCTCACACCTACATCAAGTCCCATTCCTTTTTGCATTAAGTAGAACTCTTCCTCTCCACTTATACATGCTCCAATTGAATAATCGTCATTGATTGAAAATAATATTCTTTTCCCATCTATCAATCCAGGTATTCCTATAGTATATTCCGGTCTACTAAATGGACATTCCTGTATTCTAATATAATCAAATTGCCTATTTGCATCATATAAAATTTTCTCAAATATAGTAATATCATTATTTATCTCATTAATATCATATTGAGAGGATAATAAAAGAAAATAGGCACATGCCGAACACTCAGCAAAAAATCTCTGATTGTTTTCTACAACTAGTCTTAATTTATCCTTTTCATCATCCAAAAGGCTACTATTTTCAATATCTTCATTTGATGCATCTCCTGGGAAAAGGATCATATCTCCTAATTTCAATACATACTCTAATAATACACGTTGTACAGGTAAAATATATGCATTCATTTTTTATTACCTTTCACATACTCATTATAAATTATGCCTTATTTTTTCCGATGCGTCTTCTTTAAACTCTATACTACACCTGCAAGTGGAATGATGGCAAGTATAATTTCTTTATACGTGTTTTTATTAGCTAAAGGCAGTCAATTTAAGCTTATAATTATAAATATAACATCATCTAAAGTTACACCTCTAATACTGAGTCCTTTATTTTTCCTATGATTTTTCACGTTCACATAATTTTTCCTCATTACCCTCAGCATTTCGTTTTGATTCTGTAAAATTTAGTTCCGCATTATGAATCATAATTTAACGTTTTTCACTAATATATACCCACAATTACTACAGAACATTTTTCGGCAACTCCTTTCTATATATTAAATAAAGCAGCCCCTTCCATTCTATGAAAGGAGCTGCCACACTTTATTGCTTGTTCGGTTCACAAAACTGATCGTAAAACTTCCTTAATGCATCTGATTCACTTGCATTTCCAATGCCATGCGCATCGATGTAAGCTTTCATATCCTTAATATCCTCTTTGGAATATACATACGTCGCGATTGGCGTATCATTCTTAAGGTTGTCAAATGCCGTAAGGAGCTGCGCCCGATATATCGGGTCCGTTTTCCAGATAGAATCTGCGGTCAGACCACCATTATCTTCCGATAAGTTGTAGTAATGCTCGTTAATAAATCTTGTTCTTCCATTCTCGGCACGAACCACAGTTGCCCTCGTATCGACCACATAGACCGTAATTTGCTTATAGTAGGTGCTTCCAGCGCTGTCTACCACTGTCAGATTTTCTGTGCAACTTCCTTCTGACTGGTACTGTGTAAAATCCGACGCCTGATAGTCCGGGATGGTAAAAGATGTCCCATTATCATTATATCCCGGAGCGATTGGACTCCCATCCTCTCTGTCGTAAGCAGTCGCATGACTTAGGATCTCGCTGTCCGTAATAAATCCGCTCTGCGCCTGATCCAATGTATAGTACAGGTTTTCCGCTACAATCCACGGGCAGTCGTCCCATACAGCATAAAGTGTAATCGTTGCACCGTTACTATCGGTCACACCTGCAGCATTAGTAATTTCTTCTACTGCAAACGATGTTCCAGCTGTCCACTGTGGCATAAAACTATCACGTCCATCTTCTAACGCCCATCCCATAAAAACAGAAGCATATGCCTTTTTATCTGACTGCGGTTCTGCAGATGGATCTTCGGATTCCACATCCGCTGCCTGTGCATCTACGTCCTCTTCTACACGGTTTTCCTCCGATACCACAACATTTGATACATCTTCCACCTCCGTGTTTTCCGCTGTTGCAGTTCTGGTTACACCCTTTTTCTCGACGGATGCTTGATCGCCAGCGGTGTCTTCCTCGATATTCGCTTTATCAGCATCCTGATCCGGCGAGCCCTCTTCCTCTGTCTCACCGGACGCATCCGCTTCTGTTGCTTCTTCCACCGGCACTTCCGCATCCACGTTGCCTTCTTCTGTTCCTGGAGCTATCACACTTCCATCTGGCATTGTGATGCTTCCGTCCGGCTGTGTAATACTTCCATCTTCATTTACAATGCCGCCTGCAGGTGTCATCATCAGCCCCGTATCAGCATCTAACATCATAACCACTACACCGGTATCGTCTAAAATGATCGTACCATCTAACACCTGTTGCGTGATATCTTCTCCATCCAGTGTATAACGGATGTACTGTCCGGTAGCGTCCGGCAATACCACCTCCTGATCGTAAGTGATTGTCATATCATCAATCGGCGTCTGTTCTTTGCCATCGTTCGGGTCAAAATGTACCGTAAATGTATTTGCGACCCAGTGTGCATAAACCGTATAATCCCCAGCATACACACACTTATTCTCATGCCAGTATGTACCTTCATTTGTACAGTGTCCATTCTCGGCATAAACCTCTGTGCCTCCATCTGGACTTGTCCACCACCCTGCAAAGGTATATCCGGTTCGTGTTGGATTATTCCACGACACGTCCCAATAGTCAGATGAATCAAAAGTAAGTGTCACCTGTGAGGTGCCAACTATACCACCATTGGGATCAAAGGTAAGCTTGTACTCATTTGCCTGCCACTTTGCAGTAAGCACATCTGTTATATTTTCATGGCTGCCAAAAGTGTACCTTCTATCCGCTTCCGAAAACGTACCATAAAATGGATTTGATTTTTCCCACTTTTTAAACGTATATCCGGTACGAACCGGATCTGGAACATCTTTGGTCGTAAGATACTGTTGATTAAAAATCTGCACATCTGTACGATTCTGCCATTTTCCGCCTGCAGGATCTACCTTCAAATTTGATTTTAGCGCTACCCAATGTGCATAGATGACTGCGCCCTCTGTGCGATTCCATTTTCCATCTTTCCAGTAGCCGGTATTATTGACGCGATAGCCATTCGCATCATAAACCTGCACACCATTATTACGATCTGTCCACCATCCATCAAAGCGATAACCGTCACGCTTGGGCGATAATCCGCCAATATTGTCATACAGATTTGTGCCATATCTTACTGGGTAGGTAGATATATTCTTCCATGTATTCGTACCAGGGTAATCATATACTGTACCACCATTGGCATCTGCTGTTACAGTATACTTACAATCGACATGAGACGAAGATGTCCATGCCTTGTTGATCCAGTGACCTGTATTCGTTCCTGCTGATCGCAGATACCCGTTAAAAGCATCACTATTATCAAACTGATCCTGTAAACCTCTGATACTACAGGTAATACTATAAGATAGCGTATTCCCCTGCATAAAATTCCGAATACCACCGCCATAAAATTTTACTTTCCACTGTCCGTCTTCTTCATATATAGATTTTTGTGCATCTTCCGGCACTCCGTTAACAGATATAGAAATCTTAGATGCATCTGGCTTAAGTCCTGCATCCAACGTTACCGTCAAATCTCCCTCATAAATGCCCGTGTTCTGCTGTGGTGAAATATTGGTGATCGTATTGCTTACAATCACGTTCCCATCCGAAAGAGTCGTAGTCTGTTGAGACGAGAAATCCGGAAAAGCAATGTCTACCGCCGCTCCGATGTAAAGCTGGGTATCCCAACGAACATTGGAAACATCCACCCCAAACACTGTCGCACCATATGATAATCCCGAGACGTTATACAAAACGGAACACATATCCGTTTGTTGGCAAAATAGTGATCCATCACGGTAAAGCCCCGCTATTACAGTCCCGCCGTTCCTTACATTTTTTTCACTATCCCGAGTCTGTTGTGTAAACATGGATATCAGTTTGGAATTTTCCGTAACCCTCGCCGCATCGATACATCCAAAAAGCACCTGTCCTGTCACGTCTCTGTATTCTTTGGTTTTTAAACCATCAAACAACTCTGCCTGCATCGTAACAGTTGCTCTGGAGACAGGATCGAAACCATAATCATCGCCCTCCCAATCAACATCTCCGAACCGGAATTTCGATCCCACACTTAAAGTGACCGCACGTACCGGATAAGAAGCATTTTCCTCCACGACAATCAGCTGCCAGCCGGTCGGCGTTCCACCGCCTCCCGTATCCTGCTCCCAGAGATCAGATGCACGGCATACGGGTATATTGGCTACATAGTAATCACCATACCCATATGTTTTAACGATAGTTGTTACATCCGCAACGTTGCAGTAAATTCGAGGACGAGACTGCTCCCATCCAGAAACATACCGCGAGCTGCGATCATCTACATAGACCCAATCAGGATAAATGTTTGCTCCTGATCTTCCGTCGTGCATGATGAATGTTACATGATTTGCATTACTATCATCTTTGTTATATCTCTTCCGAGTTTCCCATATCAAATATGCTTTTACAATATGAGTCGTGTTATTATCCCCACGCAGCGTCGCCATCGAACTATTAGACCATCCCGATAACGTCTGACTACAATAAGATTCATCATCATATCCCGGTGACGGTGAGGAATAGACATTTATATTGCCCGTGTAATTCAAAGCATATCTGCCTACCGTAGTATTCTCATCATTTTGTCCTACTGGCAAAACTTTAAATACATTTTTTTGTACCTCACTTGCCGCGTCTTCTGCCAATGTTCCCGCCATAACTTTATCAGAAAATAATAACGCACTTATCACAAACAATACGCATAAAATAATCTTATATTTTGTACTTCTGTCGTATCTGAGCTTGCGCTCACTATACATATAATTATCCTCCGTTATATCTAATTAAATGTGATCGTGGAATTTCCACCCCCGTTTCCGCCAGTCCCGGAGTTATCTCCAAGTGACGGATCTAGCGGGATAAAATCATCTGGAACTGACATCGTTCCATCTGAACTTGAATTTCCACCGTTGTTGCTTCCAGTGTCTGCACTTGGTGTAGAACTTCCATTGTCGGTACTTCCGCTGTCACCACTCGGTGTTGTGCTTCCACTCTCGCTGCTTCCGGTATTATTGCTTCCGCTGTTGCTACTTCCAGACGTTCCACTGTTGCTATTTCCGGAATTGCTACTTCCAGATGTTCCACTGTTGCTATTTCCGGAATTGCTGCTTCCAGATGTTCCGCTGTTACTGTTTCCGGAATTGCTACTTCCAGACGTTCCACTGTTGCTATTTCCGGAATTACTACTTCCAGATGTTCCACTGTTGCTATTTCCAGTATTACTGCTTCCAGTATTTGTAGCACTGCTGTTGGTTGATCCGGTTTCAGCCTTTGTTGTCTCCGACTTTGTTGTAGCGGATTTGGTATCCTTTTTAGAGGTCTTTCCATCTGCAACTGTCACCTTGGCTGTCTGCTTTGCAGTAAACCCGTTCTCATCTGTTACCGTGTAAGTAATCTCGTACTCTCCTGCCAAAGACAGGTCTACTTTGCTGTCATCACATGCGATCTTATCTGTCAGATCATTCCCATTGCTGTCCGTTGCCGTTACACCCGAAAGATAGTCCACATCCTCTGCTCCGGTTGTTACGGTAAGATCCTCAATTCCCAAAAATGTCGGTTCTGTACCAACCAGTACCGGCACTTCTACCTGCTTGCTGTTTCCACTCTCATCTGCAAGTGTTAAGCTTACACTGTACTCACCCACTGTATGAAAGACTATCGCGTCATTTGTTACCGTTACATCGTCTAACACAAATGTTTCCATATCTTCTGACGCTCCGGTGGCCTCTACTTCCTCGGTGACCTCCATATCCTCAGTGGTCTCCACATCCTCGGCAGCCTCTACACCCTCAGTGGCCTCTACACCCTCAGTGGCCTCTACTTCCTCGGTGGCTTCGGTAGACTCATCTGCCAGATCGTCAAATGTTGCCGTTACATTCCCGGTCAGCTCGGTTACACTCGTTAAAACATCCTCCACGTACAATGGCTCGTCTACACCAACTGTAACCTGATCCACCACCTCTGCCTCCGGCGCTGTGGTATCTACTACGTCAACTTCAAGGGACGCCGTCTGATCCTTATAGGTAACTACTGCCATATAAGATCCAAGCATACTTACATCAACAGCCCCAAAATCAATTGTTGTTTCCGCTGCGATATCCGCATCTGAAATATAAGCTGCTACATCGGTATTAAGTTCAGATCCCAGTTCGACACTTACCTTATCTGTTGCAAGCGCAAGCTGCTTATCGCCACAACCTGCCCCTGTCATTCCGATCACCATTGTTGCTGTTAATAATGCTACTACACTCTTCTTTTTCATAATTCATTCTCCTTTATCTATGTATTAGATATTTCTTCCGATCCGGAAGACATCTTTTGCAAGTATCTTACCGTCACATGTAAGTATAAACTATATTTTACGATAAGTCTACTGTCATTGCATGATGTTTTTATTCTAATACTGAATGTTTACACACCCAATATTCATCACCGCCTTTATTTTGTTTATTATACCCTTTGTATCCTATTTTGTAAATAGAGAAGAGTATGGTTTATATATATAAATGCTCCTACAGAATATTATAGGGACACTTATACTCGCTATAGGTCATCTTTTTTATCACAAAGCGTTGTCGTTTTCTGACGGACTCATTTGCTTTTCCTCAAAGACAACATGTGTTGGAATTATAAACATAAGCTTTCCTTTAATATCACTAACTGATAAATAAGGTTGTTTCCAATACCTTGAGTCCTCGGAGTTTTCCCGGTTATCTCCGAGCACAAACACCTTGCCTTCTGGCACGACATATACCGCATTGCCATCATCTGGGACGAACGTCTCTGCATTTTCCAAATACCAGGATTCATCCAGTACCTCGCCGTTTATAAAAATGTTTCCATCAGAAAATGTTATTTCATCCCCTGCAATGCCGATTACCCTTTTGCAAATGTACTCATTATCCCGCATGAAGGAAATGACATCTCCTCTTTGGGGCGATTGTTTTAAATAGGCAAGTCTGTTTGATATAGTAAGATCTCCCGTCTTAAGCATAGGCTCCATGCTGCTACTGCTTATATAACCATTCAGCAATACTATATGAAAAACCGCATATACCATAGCCACGATGATCGCCATATAAATGAATTCTTCAACTATATTCTTTCTTTTCTTTTTTCCCGAATGTAGCTGCGTATCATCATCCACAATGACATTGATGACGGTCGGAGCCGGTGTATTCTCTTTTGGCCTTTCACATACACCGTGCTCATGCATATGTTTTTCCTGCTCTGTTTCCTCCTGATCTGTATTCTTCTTCTCTGTATTCTTCTTCTCTGTATCCTCCCACTCAACATTCTTTTGCTCAATAAAGTTTTCCCCAGGCTCAATCGTTTTGGATTTCCTTACCCTTTCAGGCACGGTCCCTATAAACTCCGTTTCCCTAAAATTAGGAACCTGTCTTGGGTTATTTTGAGGAAACAACATCGAAGGTGTTTCCCGCTTTTGGGTATCAGACTTAAGTATACCGCTTTTATTGCCATCATCTTCCTGCTCATTAATTTCTTCTTTTTGATCGGTCGACAGCATTTCTGTATCATCCACTGCACCGATATACCCCATTTTGTCGCTATCTACCGACTCATGCAAATCAAGCGCTTCCATGTATGCCTCTGTATCGCCCTCTTCTGCCGCGTATAGATCAGTCTCATTTACCTTATCCCCTTCTGCATTACATTGGTTTTCATCCGTTGCCCGGTTCCTTTCTTTATGAAACCATCTAGCAATAGTTCCACCTTTTCCCATTTCCCCCGAAGCTTCTTTATTCCTTTCTTTGTTGCGTTTCCACCACCGGCACTTATTTGATGCTTTCTGATTGGTCATATCCTCCGGTACGTTAGTATCGAATTTATTATTATCACAGCCCTCTTCCGTTTCTTCATTAGCAATAAACATTTCACTTTCATCATTGCTCTTATTTGATTTGTCATCCGGCGTAGTCTTCTTACTGCGTCCCTTTTTTATAACTGAAAATATGACGATAAGAACTGCAACAAAAATGGCGACACTAGTTGGATCAATTCCTGTTGATTTTTTTTCAACAGCTTTTATTACCACATCATACTGCGTCACATTACCGGCATCATCCTCGGCCTGCAGATGTATCTTGTTATCTCCCCAATGCAAATCACAGTTATATTCAAAATATCCGTCTGTCGCCACATCCACATCCGTATCATTGATCTGAAATGTACTATAGTTTGCAACAGTACCGGCTATCACAAAGCTCTGTTCATTCACTTCCATTCCATCGTATTCTTCATTAAGAGACAGAGTCGGCGGCGTAGTATCCTTATTAACCGCAAAATGTGTTGATCGCATGTTACCATCCGCATCCACAATAAAAAAAAGAATGTCATTCTGTCCGTCTTTTGATAACGGAACCTCTATATCGTAATTTCCCCGCACCATAAGATCGGTTGTAAGTACACATTCTCCGTTATCTTCCACATAGACTCCATATGTGCCTCCCAAAGCTATTTTTACCGCTACTTTATCCGCATTCGTCTTTGTAAAATCTGGCGGAGTAACGGTTGCATCCGGTTCATTTTTCGTATCAAACGTATATGTAAGTTCTGCCCCGGCAATGTTAGATGATGATGATGGTACTATGCTCACAGAAATCCGCTGCACATATTCTGGTAACTGGCACTCAAAATCCTTGTCTGTAACCTTCTCACTTTTTAGTGTTTCTGCAGTATCCAAATTGACAACTTTTACATCAACAGCTCCACAGGTTTCATCTGTCCACTTTGCTATAAAGGTATCATCCTTGAAATACATCTTAAGACCACTGATATCTTTCCCCACCATAATATTGTCATTTACAATATCCGTTGTGGAAACCTTATTCGTTGATACGGATAAGGTCACTTTTCCAATCTCCTCTTTCTGTTCAGAAGATATATTAACGGTGTATGTCCCCGCCTGCACCTTATCCAAAGAGCAGGTCATTGTCGTATCATCAAGCGTTGCAAACTCATATGTATTATCATTTGCATCTGATAACGACGCTTCATATTCCCCGCCCGCATCAAAGACCAGCTTAAAAACACATGAAGTGTAATCCTTATCCAACTCAACCTGCATCTGCTTATCTGCAGCATATATATCCTGATGACCCAAAAGCATCCCTATTATGCATAGCATCACCATCAATATGCCTTTCTGTCTTTTCATTAAATTTCTCCTCCTGCATTTTTGTTTATTATACCATTTATTGCCTATCTGTCAAATGTAGATGAATTCGTGTATACTAAATTTTGCATTAAATAAGAAACTTTACCCCTTGCGCTTATTTTTATGCACCTTTATAATTAAGAGGTACATTTTTATATAATTAACGAAACTTGTTAACTCAATGCTTATTTTTGAAAAAAATCAGGAAAGGAGAATTTAGAATCCCCTAGCAGGATTCATAGAAAATATGAGTAAAGAGCCAATAAAATATAGAGTTATTCCTGCCAAGCTAAATCACATGCGGCAGTTAGCGGAGATGACCCAGCAATCCTTTGCCAATGCATTATCCGATATTGTCTTTTCGGCAGACGGGAAACCCCAAAAAATCTCCAATGTAACTGTATCGCAATGGGAAATTGGTGCAAAACCTGTACCGCGTAAGTATGTAGATGCGATATGCCAGCTGCTTGGCTGTACGAAAGAATATCTGTACGGTGAATCGAGTGATCCATACAGTTCCGAACCCGATGAAGAAGTCAAGTTACCCGGAGCTGCAATAGATCCGATTGAAATTACAAACCTATACAAATATGATAAGATGCCGGTATTTGTGATGTTTAATAATTTTGAACATCCAAACGGTTGGGGACTATTAAACTACGAAGCTGATCGATTAATCATGACGGATTTTATCATAAAACTCTCATCCATTGATCTACGGGATATAACCTGTTACCCTATGCAGCCTGCTTTCATTCCATCATTAAAAACCGGCGGCAAAAAAATGGATCTCATAAATGTCTTAAAATCCGACTACGTCTATATTATAATGAATACACAAGACCGAATTATCCAGGAACGCTATAACGGATTATTCCATCATAACGAAGACCATACTTGTCTGATAAATGCAATCGGTCTTACACTGCCATACGAAGGATTAAACAGAGCTTACTCTGCTTACTCAGATATTGGATCAAATATTTATTAAAAAATCCTATTTCATATCTAATGGACAGTGACACCTTCATTTGAAGGTGTCGTCTTTTACTCTTCCTTAAATGTATATTATATCTTATATAAACTTTCTGTTGAAAATTTATTATCCCAATGATAAACTGTTTTAAAA
>ERZ1035032.2114-NODE-2114-length-11272-cov-9.566997_pt1 | contig 11272 bp, 9 predicted proteins | sample MGYA00520693_ERZ1035032 | MGnify/ENA primary metagenome ERZ1035032 (study PRJEB33766, sample SAMN09781740) | gut metagenome | biome: gut microbiome | host: Homo sapiens | place: Madagascar | study: EMG produced TPA metagenomics assembly of the PRJNA485056 data...
TAACATATCTTGACAAGCAAAATACTTATTTATATACCTCTATAAATAAGATGTTATATGGAGAAATAATATGCTGAAAAAACTTATTTTGTTGTTGGCTGTTTCCGGTATTGCCGTCGGCAGCTGGTATGGTTGGCAGGAGTACAGTGCCAATCGGGAGAGTGTCTTGAAAAGCCATATTGAAAAAGACTTTTCGTTTGACAGTGTTGTCCGCAAAGCACGGAAATTGGCCGGCGAACCGTATCAAATGCCGAATACTTCGCTGCCGGAAGAATTAAACAATTTAAGCTATGATGAACACCGCGATATTCGTTTTGTACGTGAAAACGGTCCGTGGTATAATCAAAATCTGCCTTATGAAATTCAATTTTTCCATTTGGGAAATATTTTTCAGATTTCTGTGCCGATTAACGAGGTTATAGACGGTGTTTCGCAAAGCATTAAATATTCCAGTAAGTTTTTTGACTACGGCAAAAATAATCTGCATACCGAACAGTTTGAAAATTTAGGCTATGCCGGTTTTAGAATCCACAGCCCGCTCAATACGTCGGCTTATTTTGATGAGCTGGTAACATTTTTGGGCGCCAGCTATTTCCGCGGCTTGGCAAAAGGACAAAAGTACGGTCTTTCGGCACGCGGCTTGGCGATTGATACGGCGGAAATGACCGGAGAAGAATTTCCGGTATTCAAAGAATTTTGGGTGGAAAAACCAAAGCCTAAAGATAAATTTATCAAGCTTTATGCGTTGCTTGACAGTAAGAGCGTAAGCGGCGCCTATAGCTTTAAGATTATTCCGGGGACAAACACTATCATGGATATTGAAGCCCGCTTATTTGCTCGCGCCGATATTAAAAAAATTGGCATTGCACCGCTGACATCTATGTTTTTGTTTGGCGAAAATAATAAACATGAATTTGACGACTATCGTCCGGAAGTGCATGACAGCGATGGTTTGCTGATTCATAACGGCAATGATGAATGGCTGTGGCGTCCGCTGGATAATTCTAAACATCTGCGCATCAGCTCGTTTATGGATAATAATCCAAAAGGCTTCGGTCTGCTGCAGCGCGACCGCGATATTGAAAACTATTTGGACTTTGAGGCAAATTATCAAGACCGTCCGAGCGCTTGGGTTGAGCCGTTAAACGATTGGGGCAAAGGTTTGGTGCAGCTGGTGGAAATTCCGTCTTTGCAGGAAATTCATGATAATATTGTGGCTTATTGGGTGCCGGAACAGATGATAAAAGCCGGCGGAGAATATGATTTTTCGTATCGTCTGATTTGGCTGAATGAAGTTATGAAAGAGCGTGAGTTGGCCGCTGTTGTGGCAACACGCACCGGAGTCGGCGGCGTTTCAGGCATCAATTTAGGCAATACCGACCGCAAGTTTGTGATAGATTTTGCAGGTAAAGGTTTGAATGCTGAATTTGCCAAAAATAATATCAAACCGCAGGTTTCAGCAATTAAAGGTAAAATTAACGGCGTCAGCAGCATATACAATCCTGTTACCAAAGGAATTACCGTTTATGTCGATTATCATCCTGAAGACGGCGATGAAATTCGCGTGCTGCTGACAAAAGATGAAAATCCGATTTCAGAAGTATGGAGTTATCAATGGTTAAACTAAAAGTTCAGAGCGCTGAAGATATTGTTGCTGCATATCTGACTTGTTTGGGCTTGAAAAAAAGTGATGCTCCGCAAGTGCTTAGCTTCTATCCGCAGTTGGCAGAATCCGGCAATATTATGGCTGAGCTTGATGATATAATATACCAGAAAGCTAGGAGTATTTATAAGCTGAAAATGGCAAAAATTCAGCTTGTTGCTGTGTATAAAGCAGCATTTGCTGATATCGGAGCTGCTAAAGAATACGGAGCTGAAGCATTGTTGCCGGAATTTGATGATAAAAATTTTGCAGCGGCGATGCGGCAGGCTTATATTGAAGCTGCTCCATCGTATAAACTGACAGAAATGCCAACACAGAAAATTGAAACAATTCAGCTGCATAAACACAAATCCAAGGGAGAAAAAAAGTGATGAAAACCCGCCCGATAAGCGCCGCGCAAATCACGTTCAGGCGTGTTTTAATTTTCGGCTTGATGATTTTAACGACAACGTTTTTGACTTTTAAATGGGCTGTTTCTATGCCGACTGACGCCAATATGTTTGCGCGCGTGGTTATGACTGTGTTGTTCGTGCTGACAACCGGTTGGATTGCTTTGTTCTTTTGGGCAAGTATTTTCGGCTTTTTTGAACTGCTCGCCGGTAAGAATATGCCGGGGATTATTTGGCCTGAAAAGAAAACGCCGCTTAAAACCAAAACCGCTGTCTTAATGCCGATATATAATGAGGAATGCGATATGGTTTATGCCCGTTTGCTGGCGATTGCCAATAGTTTGGTAAAAACAGGGCAGGCGCAGGCTTATGATATGTTTGTGCTGAGCGATACTACAAATCCGAAAATTTGGGTAGAAGAAGAAAACGGCTGGATTAACACCAAAAAACTGATGCCGAAAGAGATAAATCTGTATTACCGCCGCCGTCCGCTGAATGTGGCACGCAAAAGCGGCAATATTGCAGATTTCTGCCACAAATGGGGCGCACTCTATGACTATATGGTGGTGCTGGATGCCGATAGCTTGCTGGAAGGTAAAACCATTGTAGAAATGTCGCGTTTGATGGAAATCAATGTTGATACCGGCATTATTCAGGCACCGCCGCAATGCATTAACAGCCATTCGCTGTTTGCCCGCGTGCAGCAATTTGCCGGCAAGGTTTACGGCAATATTGTTTCGGCAGGTTTGTGCTATTGGCAAGTACATGACAGCAACTATTGGGGACACAACGCCATTATCCGCGTCAAAGCTTTTATGGAATGCTGTGGGTTGCCGGTTTTGAAAGGTCCAAAACCGTTCGGCGGTCATATTTTGAGCCATGATTTTGTGGAAGCAGCACTGATTCGTCGCGGCGGCTGGTATGCTTGGCTGCTGCCGGAATTGGGAGGAAGCTACGAAGAATGCCCTCCGACAATGATAGATTTTGCCACCCGCGACCGCCGCTGGTGCCAAGGCAATATTCAGCACTTGGAAATTTTGGTATCAAAGCATATTCACCCAATCAGCCGCATTCACTTTACTATTGGCATTATGTCTTATCTGTCGTCGCCGCTGTGGTTTATCTTTTTGGTAGCCGGAATTTTAGTAGCGCTGGGACATGTTTATTTTCCGCCTGAATATTTTTCTAACGAGCAGTCATTGTTTCCTAATTGGCCGATTTTTGATAAAATGGGAACAATCACGCTGTTTTTGATTTCTATGTTTATGCTTATTTTTCCTAAGTTTTTAGGTATGATTATTTATCTTAAAAATAACAAGTTCAAAAACATTGGCGGCTTTTTCGGTACCGTGAAAAGCGTGCTGGCCGAGATTGCTTTTTCAGCTTTGATTGCGCCGGTTATGATGGTTTTCCAAACTAAATTCGTCTGGGAGATTTTGACTGGGCAAGATGTGGGCTGGAACACGCAGAGCCGCGATGGTTACACTACATGGAAAGAGGCTTTTGAACGCCATATCGGACACACTATTTTAGGTGTACTGACAACTTATGTGGTATATACTCAGTTGCCGGCGCTGTTTTATTGGATGCTGCCGGTAACTTTGGGTTTGATGCTTTCCATTCCGCTTTCGGTGCTGTCTTCATACGAGGGATTGGGGCGCTTTGCCTTTAGGCATAACTGGTTTGTGATTCCTGAAGAAAAACATGCTCCGGAAATTACCTTAACTGTGCAAAAAGAAGCTCCTGTTTTGCAAAAACAAAGCAAAAAGCGCGGAGTTTTGGATGTGATAGAAGATAATTATCTGCTGCAAATTCATACGCTGATGCTGGAGGTCAACGGTCCGGCTCCAGATTTTGGCAAGTCGGTTTTAAATGAAGCGCGTATAAAGCTGGATAATTATTTGCATTACGGTAAGGAGCCGGATTTCAGTCGCGAAGAAGAAATTGCCCTGTTGTACGAACCGGCAATTTTGGAAGAAGCCAGTTTGGAACTGAAATTAAAGTAAAAAGAAATAAGAGCCGGAGTTTTATTTCCGGCTCTTATGTTATAAAATTTTTACTGATTTCAGCGGCTTTTGCCTTTAGTGCGGGCTGCTTTATTTTCATACTGAATCATATCGGCCAAGCCGTTAATGGCAATATAGGCCATTTGCGGACGGTTGTTGACTTCATAGTTTACTTCATACAGATTTTTGCGCAGAACTTCAAGTCCGAGCCAGGCTTCTTTGAGACTGCGGCCGTTTAAGACCAAGCGTGAAGATTCATCTATCAGTGGTTTAATGGCTTTTTCGGCATAGCTGCGGCGGGATTTTGCACTGATTTCGTCAGAAGCTTCTGCCACAAATTCTTCTACGGCGGCGTTGCCCAGATATCCTTTAATTGAACGGTACATACCGGCTAAATCGCGGACAGAAACATGCTTTTGCGCACGTTCATCCAGCGGAGCTGCCGGTTCTCCGGCAAAATCTATAAAACGCAGGTCATTATCTTTTGTCACCATAACCTGTCCCAAGTGAAAGTCTCCGTGAACGCGAACCAAAGTGTCTTGACTGTCGGCTGTACCGTTTATCAGTTTTTGCACATAGTCTTTAGAAAGTTTATCCCAATTCTGCAAAAGATGGGAGGCCTTTTCTTTGGTCGGTTCAGGCAGATTTTCCAGATTATCTATGATGGCGGCTTTTGTTTTGGCAAACAAAAATTCCAAATGTTTTTGGTAGAGATGCACAAAACGTTTAGTAATAGGCTCCGGAGTAAAAGCCGGATTATTGTCGGGATGCGATAGACATTCCGACATTTCGGCAGTCTTTTTACCCAAAGTTTTCATCAATTGAATAAAATGCGGATTTTCATCCGGCGTCAAATCTTTTTGCATCAAATAGCCGGCAGTGAGGCGCTTTTTCAGATAAGCCTGAGCATAATTCCACAAATCTCCCTGATTTTGCACATATTCCTGAATAATACCGGAAGAAGCCTGAGTGTTGTTTTCGGGATTATGCAAAACCAAGTAGCCATAGGTTTTCGGCATAACCGAACATTCTTCTCGCATCAATTTTTCGTTCATCTCAAATTCGGGATTTTCTTTTTTAGAAAACTGCAGCATGCGTTCCAGTTTGAAAGCAATTTCATTGTCGCCGACAGCCAACGTGGTGTTGCTTTGCTGAACGTCGAGCGGATGGGAGGCAGAGCTGCGGTGCTGTTTCATAAATTCTGGAGGCACTAAGCTTTTATATTCCAGTTTCCAACCGTTCGGAAAGGTTACGCTGTTGTTGTTTTGGCGGAAAAATTCATTCATCTTTTGCCAGTAATCCGAGCGCTGCAGGGCGTCAATATACGGTTTGCCATCAATCATTATCACATCAGATTTATCTTTCTGTGCTTTGGCAACCGGCATCATAAAATAGCGTATAGGATCTTCATTATGTGGCGAAAGTGTAACTTTGCCTATAGTCAGCATTTTATCGCCTTTGTCAAACGGCAGAGACATAAAACTGAGGTTTTCTATTTTGTTCAGGCGAATTTCTTCTTTAAAATTGCACCAACGCTGACGGAAAAGGTAATCCGCTGTATTTTTATCCGGTACCATACTGTTCTCCTTTTTCATGGAATGCCGATAATATAGCACATAAAATAGGGGTTGTAAAGTAGCTATTTTCTTGTTAGGATAACAGCAATTTATAAGGAGAATGAATAATGCAAAAGCTGCAAGAATTGGCCGAACTCGCCGGAATATCGTCATCATACGTGGATAAAACCGGAAAAACTCATTACACGACAGACGAAGTCCGCCGCTTTTTTTTGAAAAATATGGGGTATGCCGCCGATACGGAGGAGGAGATAGAAAACTCTTTGCAGGTTTTGAAAAAACAGCGTTTGCTGCCACCGGTTATGTCTTTTTATGAAAATGAAAAAATTGAATTTTATATAAACGGCAAGGGAGAATATGAGCTTTTGCTGAAAGATGAAGTTCAAAACACTGTGCAAACTCAAAAGGTATTAGGCGGGCAAAAAATCCGACTCAGCGGCTTAAAATTTGGATATTATACAGTGCTGGTGCAAGCCGGAAATCTGCAATGCGGAAGTTTTCTGATATATGCGCCGCAAAAGTGTTGGCAGCCTGAGTTTTTACAAAAGCATGAACATATTTACGGCACGGCGGTAATGCTATATGCTTTGCATTCTGAACACAGCATGGGAATCGGAGACTTCGGCGATTTGACGGAAATTGTAAAGCTGACTGCGCAAAACGGCGGCGATGTCGTAGGTATAAATCCGCTTGGGGTAATGAGCCCGTTTACGCAGAATGAAGAACGTTTTGCCACAGGCAGGCAAAGCGATGTTTCGCCGTACCGCACATTAAGCCGTTTGTTTGTAAATTATATCTATCTGGATTTGCCAGCAGAAGAAGATTTTAAAAATTCCGCTTTGGTGCAGGCGTATATGAATTTGCCTGAAACCAAAGAAAAACTTGCCAGATTAAAGGCTGGTAATAAAGTGGAATACGCCGCAGTTTTGCTGCTGAAAAAACAGATTTTGGAAATGATGTTTCAGCATTTTGAAAGCACTGCTTCGGCCGAGCGAAAGAAAAAGTTTGCGGCATATATTCAGGAAAAAGGTGCTGAATTAGAAAATTTAGCGATATTTGAAACATTGCTGGAAAAACAAGAGCCGGCAGACTATTGGCGTTTTTGGCCTGAAGCCTATAAAAATGCAAAGTCGCCGGAAATAAATATGTTCAAGCACGAACAGCAGGCAAAAATCAAATTTTATCAATATTGCCATTGGCTGGCCGATAAACAAATCAAACAGGTGCAGAAATTGGCCGTGACTTTGAAAATGAAACTGGGGCTTTATACTGATATGCCGATTGGCGCAGCCTCTAACGGCGCTGAGGTTTGGGAAAATTCAGATGTTTATGTTTTGGATGCCGGTATCGGCGCTCCGGCCGATCCAATGCGTCCACGCGGGCAAAGTTGGGGGTTTACGCCGTATCATCCGCAGCGGTTAGAGGCTCAGCATTATGCGCCGTTTATTAAATTGGTGCAGGAAAATATGCAGTATTCGGGCGCTCTCCGTATTGATCACGCCATGGGGCTGCGCCGGTTGTTCTGGGGCTTTTTTACAAAAGATAATCCGGTAGTGCAGGGGGCGTATGTCTATTACAATATCAAAGATTTAGTGGCAATTTTGTGCTTGGAAAGCAATCGCCGCCGCTGCTTGGTTATCGGCGAAGATTTAGGCACGGTTCCTGAAGGTTTCAGAGAATATATGGCTGAGCATAATCTGCTATCGTATAAGGTATTTTGCCGCCAAAAAGAAAAAAACGGAAGCTTTATTGCACCGGAAAAATATATGTATTTATCGCTGGCTCAGCCTTCTACTCACGACCAAGCAACAGCCTGCGGTTTTTGGAAAAACGAGGATATAGAAGTGTTTAACCGCAGCGGACTGTATGTAAACCATATGCAATATCTGGATAATTTGGAAGGTCGCCGCAGCGATAGAGAAAATATGCTGAAAGCCTTTGAGCAGCAGCGTCTTATAAGCGTGGACGAGCAGCGGCAAATGCAGCAAAGCGCGGTCAGCGGTACTCCGGCGCCGGAACATATTCAGCTACGGATAAATGAATATTGCGCCAGCACCAACAGCGCAGTGTTTTTGGTGCGTCTGAATGATATATACCGGCAGCAAGCTTTGGATAATGCTCCGGGGACGGTGCAGGAATATCCAAACTGGCGTATAAAAATGAGTGTTTCAATAGAACAAATAAAACAGTCAAAAGAGTTTGCGGAGATGATGAGGCTGATTAAGACTAACCGTCCGCATAAAGGAGAATAAATATGGAAAAGCCTGAAACAGAATTAGAAGTATTTTCGGCTTTGTCGTTGCTGGAATATGTGCGACTGATGACGGCGGCGCACTATATCAATATGGGGACCGATTCCGGTGCGGCGCGTTTTGTTATTTCGCCTGAAGATTTTGCCAAAATGGAGGCTGAGCCGCTGCAAACGCCGCTAATTGGGTTATCGTTGAATTATAAATCTGATGAAAAAATTTTAGAAGTGACGGCTGATGAAGCTTTTTTGCATTTGTATGAAAATAAAATTATGAACGAAGTGGCGCGGGTGTTTGCCATAAACTATAAAAACCGCTATGCTTCAAGAATTATGGCTGAAAATGTATGAAGAACTTTTTGCCGCATTAGCTAAATCAATATTCCGCAGTCGATTTCATTTGAAAGGCAAAGACTTGGAATATGCCAAAGAAAAAGGTTGCGGAGTTTTGCGCCGACATGCCGCAGATTTTGTGTGTAAACGCTTAGCGGCTCCTGCAAGTTTGATGAAAAATGACGGTAAGCAAACCCCAATGCACGGACATCCGGTGTTTGTGGCGCAGCACGCTTGTGCCTGCTGCTGCCGACAGTGTCTGTATAAATGGCACCGCATAGAGCCGAATCATTGGCTGAGCGAGGCTGAACAAGTTTACATCACGGACGTTTTAATGAAGTGGATTGAAAAAGAGCTGGAAAACACAAAACAGCCGCCTTATTGCTAAGACGGCTGTTTAATTTTATTATTCTTCTTTTGAAATTTGTTCATAAAGCTGTTCAAGTGCTGAAAGATGTTCAGCCCCAAGAGTTAAGCCTTTTTGCCAAAAATCAGATTTTGAAGCGTCTACGCCGAAATGCGCCAAGGCTTCGCGATAATTTTCCACACCGCCGTTGCGCAGCATTTGCATATATTTTTCCGCAAAGTTATCAACTGTTCCTTTTTGGTAAATTTCATACAGCGTATTGACTACGCAGCAAGCAAAGCAATAGGAATAGACGTAGAACGGATATTGGAAAAAGTGCAAAATTCCTGCCCACATTGGTGCTAGATTAGAAATGTCAACGCTTTCACCTAAATAGCCTTTCATTGAGCTTAGCCACAATTTTTCGAGCTTGACGGTAGAAATTTCTCCATTCAGGCGTTTTGCGGCGGCACAGCTTTCAAAGCAGTGAAAAGCAATCTGTCTATAAGCCGTGGAAATCATATCTTCAAGATGTTCTGCCAGCAGACAAAAACGCTCTTTAGGCGTTTTAGCCTTTTTCAGCAGCAAATTGAAAACCAGCTGTTCGGCAAAAATAGAAGCGGTTTCAGCTTGAGCGCAGGCTTTTCTGCGTCCGAGTTCACCTTGCTGTTTGCTGAGATATTCATGCACGGCATGTCCAAGCTCATGCGCCATGGTAATAACGCTGCCGGTAGAACCGGTAAAGTTCAAAAATACCATCGGCATGGCATCTCCGGCCATTTCCATGCAATAAGCGCCGCTGTCTTTGCCTTTGTAAGGACAGTAGTCTATCAAATCCTCATCAAAGAATCGCTGAGCAATACTTGCAAATTCCGGCGAAAAAGCGTTAAACGCTTCCAATACCAAATCCTTGGCTTGTTCAATGGTGTAGGTTTCCTCTTTTACATCGGCAGAAAACGGATACGGGGCATTTCTATCCCAGTAAGAAATTTGCTTAACACCGAAAGCTTTTGCCTTCAGTGTATAGTAACGCTGCGGAACAGTGTTGTTGCTGAGCACGGTGTTGACTAAATTATCCAAATCTTCGTTCTCAATGTTGTTTTCCAGCACTGATGGTTCTTCCGGATAGCTGTAGTTGTGCCACTGAGTGTCAATCTGTTGGCAGCGCAGCAAAGCGTTATAAATCAAAGCAAAGGTCGGGCGTTTTTTTGCATACTCTTTAGACAGAGCCTTGCCGGCTTCTTTGCGGAGTTTTGCATCGCCTGAGCTCATCAGCGCTAAAGCGTCGCCTTCGGAAAGCCTCTGGCCTTTGATTTTGAATGTCATCGCCGCACGGGTTTCATCATAAAGACGAATCCAATACTGATTGACGCTGTTTTCTTCTTCAAACAACTGCTGAATTTTAGCGTCAACAGTGTGTTTTTTGAAGCGGCGCAGCTGTTTCAGCCAAACAAAAGTACCGGTCGGCAAAACCGACTTTAACTCGTCGAGATTGATATTTTCTCCGGTTTTGAGCCAGTTTACAAAAAATACCAGCTGCTTGTCAAATAAACTTATCTGGTCGCAAACGTTTTGATAAAACGTTGAAACAGAATTGTTGTTCAAATTTGTAGAATGCAGCAAATAGGCATAATCGTTGACTCGTCCGGCGCCAATCAGCAGTTCGATATAGCGTTTCAGTACTATGTCAATAGCTGCAGCTGACAATGAAGCCAGACGATACTCATAAAAAACTTTAAAGTCTTTTACTTGATGCATTACTTCAGCCAGAGCCTTTTTTGCTTCGGCCTTTGAAGTGAAAACCACATTTAAATTCCAATTAACATTCATAATGATAAAATTTAAAAATAAAACATCGTATTTTTTGTCTAAAGTCAAGCTTTATAAACAAAAAAAATCGCCTTAATTTTTAAGACGATTTTTTTTACATTTATTTAGCAAAAGATAAAGCATTTTTGATAAAAGCTTCGCATTTTTGCAAATCCAGATGTCCGTTTGAGCCTTTTAATTTGCCTTCCGCGTCTATATAAATAGCGCGTTTAGACTTAACTACAAACGACAGTTTCTTTAGCTGTTCTGCAACATTATCAGCCGACAAACCGCCTGAATAGCCTTGCAGGCAATCTTTGAAAACCGGAGCCTGTTGCTGTTGCGGTAAAATACCTTCGCCGTGTGAGCTGTCATACAAGCAGTCAAACTTAATGCTTTTGTTGTATATTTTTTTTACAAAAGCAGCGTTGCGATTATTATAAGGCAAAATAATCGGGCGCGGCGCATGGTCAGTCATTGCCTGACAGAAACGACCAAAATCAATACGATAATCATTGCCTATCAAAAAATTGATTTGCAGGCGATTTACCAGCCAGCCTTTGCGACCGTTGTTAAGACTTAGAAAATAATCCAGCTCAGGAATCATTGCCCGACTAGCAAACTGCTGCACCCAATTACCGTTTACATGCAAAGCTATGTTAGGGGTGAGTTTTTGTGCGGCAACTTTTTCTTGCAGAGCCAAAATCCAGTCAAAACGAGCAGGATTTTCCGTAACTTTTTTGTCTGATACCTGAATACCTATTTCCATCATAGGGTATTCTTTCGCCAATGCCAACAAATCATCAATGTTTGTATGTTCATTGGCACCTGAACAAGTGATATACTTTAAAACCATAATTATAAAAATTTAAACAAAATTATACAAAATACGATTTTGAAT
>ERZ1035032.2115-NODE-2115-length-11271-cov-6.238053_pt1 | contig 11271 bp, 10 predicted proteins | sample MGYA00520693_ERZ1035032 | MGnify/ENA primary metagenome ERZ1035032 (study PRJEB33766, sample SAMN09781740) | gut metagenome | biome: gut microbiome | host: Homo sapiens | place: Madagascar | study: EMG produced TPA metagenomics assembly of the PRJNA485056 data...
GACGGCATCCCTTATGACGACACCCCGGGCGTGTCCAGCTTCTGCGGCGCGGCGGCGGCGCTCTGTGCCGAGTACACCCTGCCCAACGTCAGCCAGACCGTCATCATCACCCGGATGGAGGGCCGCACTCCTGTTCCTGAGGCCGAACAGCTGGCAAAGCTGGCTGCTCACGGGGCTACCATGGTCATCTTCCTCTCCATCGGGCTGGTGGACAAAGTCCAGCAGGCCCTTCTCGAGAGCGGCGGCTACCGCCCCGATACCCCTGCCGCTGTGGTCTATAAGGCCACCTGGCCCGAGCAGAAGGTGGTGCGCTGCACAGTCTCCACACTGGCCGAGGAGACCCGCAAAAACGGCATCACCAAGACCGCCCTCATCGTCGTAGGCGACTTTCTGGGCGAAAACTACGAGCGCAGCAAGCTCTACGATCCTGCCTTTACCACCGAGTTCCGGCAGGGGACGGAGGCCGGGCAGTGAGCCGGGCATATCTGGCCTTCACCGCAAAAGGCGAAGCGCTGGCCCGTCGGCTGGCGGAAGCTTTGCCCGGCAGCGTGAGCCGCTGCGGCGGAGACGTGACCCTGAAAGACTGGACGGCGGAGCATTTTGCACAGGATGAGGCCCTGATTTTTGTGGGAGCTGTGGGCATCGCGGTGCGGGCCATCGCGCCCCACTGCAGGAGCAAGGCCGCCGACCCGGCGGTGGTGGTCGTGGACGAGGGCGGGAACTTCGCCGTGCCGCTCCTGTCGGGCCATCTGGGCGGTGCCAACGCGCTGGCCCGGGCGCTGGCAAAAGCGTGCGGCGCGGTGCCGGTCATCACGACGGCCACCGACGTCAACGGTCTCTTCGCCGTAGACCTCTGGGCCAAGGCCCAGAATTGCGCTGTCCTTGAGCCGGAGCGCATCAAGCGCGTCAGCAGCGCCCTGCTGGCCGGGCAGACTGTCCGGTACTGGTCGCCGTGGCCGGTGGCGGGGGAGGCCCCCGCCGGCGTGAAAAAAACTGACGCACCCGAAGCCGCCGACTTCGCCCTGACCCTCACACCGCAGGGCGAGGCGCTCCACCTCGTACCCCGCATCGGGGTGCTGGGGGTGGGGTGCCGCCGCGGCACGACGGCGCAGCAGCTGGAAGAAGCCTTTGCGGCGTTCTGTGCCGCGTCCGGTCTCAGCCCGGCGGCGGCCTGCGCCGCCGCCAGCATCGACCTGAAAAAAGATGAGCCGGGGCTTGCAGAGTTTTGCAAAGCCCACGGCTGGCCCATCACGTTCTATCCGGCCGACGAACTGCGGGCCGTGCCGGGACAGTTCACCCCGTCGGCCTTTGTGGCAAGTGTCACCGGCGTGGACAACGTCTGTGAGCGCTCGGCGGTAAAAGCCTCGGGCGGGACGCTCCTTCTGCCCAAAACGGCAGGCGGCGGCGTGACGCTGGCGCTGGCCGTCCGTCCCTTTGCACCCGATTGGAGGACAGAGCAATGAGTGAGAGTAAAAAGACCGTGTTCGTCGTGGGGCTTGGCCCCGGCGGCGGACAGTTTCTGACCGTGCAGGCGCAGAGCGCCTTGCAGCAGGCCGAGGTGTTGTGCGGCTATACGGTCTACATCGACCTTGTGCGCCCCCTCTACCCGGAAAAAGAGTGCTACACCACCGGCATGACCCGGGAGATCGACCGCTGCCGCTGGGCGCTGGACACCGCCCGGGCGGGTCGGGACGTGGCGCTGGTCTGCTCCGGCGACGCCGGGGTCTACGGCATGGCCAGCCCGCTGCTGGAGCTGGCCGAAGAGTACCCGGATGTCAATGTGGAGGTCGTCCCCGGCCTGACCGCCGCCCTCAGCGGCGGCGCGGTGCTGGGTGCGCCGCTGGCCCACGATTTCTGCGTCATCTCGCTGTCGGACCGTCTCACGCCGTGGGAGGTCATCGAAAAGCGGCTGGCCTGCGCCGCCCAGGGCGATTTCGCAGTGGCGCTGTACAATCCTTCGTCCAAGGGCCGCCCGGACTATCTGCGCCGGGCTGTGGACGTCCTGCTGGCGAACGGCAAAGCCCCGGACACCCTCTGCGGTTCTGTGCGGAACATTGGCCGGGAAGGGCAGGAAAAGCACATCCTGCCGCTCAGCCAGCTCCGGGACACCGAGGTGGATATGTTCACCACCGTCTTTGTGGGCAACGCCGCCACCCGCGCGCTGAGCGGGCGGATGGTCACGCCGCGGGGGTACCGCCGATGAACGTCGTCGTTTTCAGCGGCACCACCGAGGGGCGGGAGCTTTCCCGCCAGCTGGCGGCACTGGGCATCGAAGTCACCGTCAGCGTGGCCACCCCGCTGGGGCAGGAAGAGCAGGGGAGCACCCCCGGCGTCACCGTCCGATGCGGGCGGCTCCTGCCCGATGAGATGGCCGCGATCTTAGGGGATGCCGCCCTCTGCATCGACGCCAACCACCCCTACGCAGTGGAGGCGACCAAAAACATCAAAGCAGCGGCAGAGAAGGCCGGGGTGGAATACCTCCGCCTGCTGCGCCCGGCCAGTCCGCTGCCGGAAAACTGTCTCGTCTTTGAGAGCGCAAAGCAGGCGGCAGAAGCGCTGGCTGCAGAAGAGGGCAACCTTCTATTGGCCACCGGGGCCAAGGAGCTGGCGCAGTTTGCGGCCATCCCGCCCGAACGGCTCTACCCCCGCGTCCTGCCCACGCTGGAAAGCATCGCGGCCTGTGAGGCGGCGAACATCCCCCACCGCAACATCATCGCCATGCAGGGTCCCTTCAGCTTTGCCCTCAATCAGGCCATGATGGAGCAGTTCCATATCCGCTGGCTCGTCACAAAGGACGGCGGCGCGGCCGGAGGCTTCGACGAAAAAGCCGCCGCCGCCTCTGCCGCCGGGGCGCAGCTGGTGGTCATCCGCCGCCCGCCCGAGCAGGGCGAGACGGCTTCCGAGGTGCTGAAACGCTGCAAGGAGATGATAAGATGAACGTGACACTCATCGGCATGGGCTCCGGCCAGCCGGAGAACCTGACCCTTCAGGGCCTGGCCGCACTGCGGCAGGCCGACCTCATCCTGGGCGCACGGCGTCTGCTGGCAGTTCTGCCTGCCGGCTGCACCGAGAACCGTGCCGCCGCCTACCGTCCCGACGAGGTGGCAGAGCTGCTGCAGACTTCCGGCGCAGAGAATGCCGTGCTGGTCTACAGCGGCGACACCGGCTTTTACTCCGGCGCGTCTGCTATGATGGAAAAGCTGGAGGCCCTCGGCGTCCGCGCCCGGGTGCTGCCCGGCCTTTCCAGCATCCAGCTGCTGGCGGCGGCGCTGGGCCGTCCGTGGCAGGGGTGGAACCTTGTTTCGGCCCATGGCCGCACCTGTGACCCGGTGGCCGAGTGTATGCAGGGCAGACCCACCTTCTTCCTCACCGGCGGCAGCGAAGACCCCGCCACCCTCTGCGCCCAGCTGGCGGCAGAGGGCTTCGGGGACGTGCAGGCTGTTGTGGGCCAGTGCCTCGGCACGCCGGAAGAGAAGCTCTTCCGCGGCAGCGTCAAAGAGCTGGCCGCAGGCCGCTTCAACAGCCTGAGCGTCCTTCTCGTGGAGGCGGCGGAGGTGCTGCCCCGCCGCGCTCCGGGCCTGCCGGACGAAGCCTTCGAGCGGGGCGACGTTCCCATGACCAAGCAGGAAGTCCGGGCCGCTGTGCTGGCGAAGCTGGCCGTCCGCCCGGAAGACATCCTGTGGGATGTGGGGGCCGGGACGGGCAGCGTCAGCGTGGAGCTGGCATTGGCCGCGCCCCGGGGCCGGGTGTACGCGGTGGAGTGCAGGCCGGAGGGCTGTGCGCTCATCAAAGCCAACCGCGAAAAATTCAGGACCCGGAACCTCGTCCTCGTGGAGGGGCTTGCCCCCGCCGCGCTTTCGGACCTGCCCGCGCCGGACGCTGTTTTCATCGGCGGCAGCAAGGGCAGCCTTGCCGCCATCGTGGACGCCGCGCTGGATAAGAACCCCGACGCCCGCATCTGCGTGTCGGCCATCGCCCTTGAGAGCCTTTCGGCGGCGGTGGCCGCACTGACGGCCAAAGGCCGGACCGTGCAGGTGAGCCAGATCGCCGTCAGCCGGGCCAGGGCCGTGGGCGGACTGCACCTTATGATGGCCCAGAACCCCATCTACCTCATCACAGGAGAATGACATGATACAGTTTCTGCTGGCGGCGCCCCGCTCGGGCAGTGGCAAGACCACCATGACCTGCGCCCTGCTCATGGCGCTGAAGCGGCGGGGCTGTGCGCCCTGCGCCTTCAAGAGCGGGCCGGACTACATCGACCCCATGTTCCACCGGGCCGTGCTGGGGGTGGAGAGCCGCAACCTCGACCTCTTTTTTTCTGCGCCCGAGACGGTGCGCACCCTCTACGCGAAGGGTGCCGCCGGACACGGTGCGGCGGTGTGCGAGGGGGCCATGGGCTTTTACGACGGCCTCGGGGGCGTCAGCGACAGGGCCAGTGCGTGGCATCTGGCCGACACGCTGGGTCTGCCGGTATTGCTGGTGGCAGAGCCGAAAGGTCAGAGCCTGACGCTGGCCGCAGAGTTGAACGGGCTGAAAAACTTCCGCACTCCCAGTCACATCGCAGGCATCCTGCTGAACAACTGTACGGCACGGATGCACGCTCTGCTGGCCCCGATGCTGGAAGAAGAGACGGGTCTGCCGGTGTTGGGCTTTCTGCCGAAACTCCCGGAGGTCGTCATCGGTTCCCGCCATCTGGGCCTCTACACGGCGGCGGAAGTGGAAAATTTACAGCAGAAGCTGGCCCTTCTGGCCGACGCGGTGGAGGAGCACATCGACTGGCCCCGCCTGCTGGCCCTCTGCGAAAAGGAGCCGCCCGTCCTGCCGGTGCAGCCGGAGACGCCTCCGGCCCGCGTCCGCATCGCCGTGGCGCAGGACGAGGCGTTCTGCTTCGCCTACGCCGAGACGCTGGAGGCCTTTCGGGACGCCGGGGCAGAGGTGGCCTTTTTCAGCCCCCTCCGCGACACGGCTCTGCCGGAAAACATCGGCGGGCTGTATCTGCCCGGCGGTTACCCGGAACTTCACGCAAGAGAATTGAGTGAAAATACCTCGCTTCTGCGCGAGATAAAGCGGAAAATCGAGTCCGGTCTGCCCACAGCGGCCGAGTGCGGGGGCTTCCTCTATCTGGGGCAGAGCCTCACAGACGCCGAGGGGCAGAGCTGGCCGATGGTGGGCGTTCTGCCGGGCGAAGCAAAAGATGCCGGACGTCTCGTCCGCTTCGGCTACGCCGCACTGAGCGCAGACTCGGACAGTATGCTCTTCCGGGCCGGGGAGAGCTTTCCCATCCACGAATTCCACCACTGGGATTCCACCGCCAACGGTGTGGCTCTCGCGGCAAAAAAGCCGGTGGGCGGCGCAGAGTGGCGGTGCGGATTTATAGACGAGCATTTCTATGCGGGCTTCCCGCATTTGTACTGGGCGGGTACGCCCCTGCCGCAGCGCTTTGCCGCCGCGGCTGAAAATTACAGGAGAGACCATGACTGAGACAGAACTCGCCGCCCTCTGTGCGGCCATCACGCCGCCGGACGAAGCCGCCCGGGCGGCGGCGCACGCCCACTGGGCCAGCCTTGCAAAGCCGCTGGGCGGGCTGGGCGGATTGGAAACGACCATCGAGGACGCCGCCGCCCTCACCGGCAGCGCAAAGCTGGATATTTCCCGCCGGGCGGTGCTGGTGCTCTGCGCCGATAACGGTGTGGTGGCCCAGGGCGTCAGCCAGACCGACAGCAGCGTGACCCGCGCCGTGGCTGAGAACCTCGCCGCCCGCCGCACCAGCGTCTGCCGGATGGCACAGACCGCCCGGTGCGAGGTGGTGCCGGTGGATATGGGCATTGCGGGCGACCCGGTCCCGGGCGTCCTCGACTGCCGCATCGCCCCCGGCACAGCGGACTTCACCCTCGGTCCGGCTATGAGCAGGGCTGAAGCTGTGGAGGCCATCGGCAGGGGCATCCGGCTGGTGCAGGAGCAGAAGAAAGCGGGCGTCGGCCTGCTGGCCACCGGTGAGATGGGCATCGGCAACACCACGACATCCAGCGCCGTGGCCGCTGTGCTGCTGGGCCAGCCCGTCGAAGGGATGACGGGCCGGGGCGCGGGCCTTTCGGACGAGGGACTTGCCCGGAAGTTAGACGCTATCCATCGCGGCATCGCAAAAAATCAGCCCGATTCTGCCGACGCACTGGACGTGCTGGCAAAGCTGGGCGGCTTCGATATTGCCGGGCTCTGCGGCGTCTTCCTCGGCGGTGCGCTGGAAGGTGTGCCGGTGCTGGCCGACGGTTTCATCAGCTGTGTGGCGGCGCTCTGCGCTGTCCGGTTCTGCCCGGCAGCGGCCAAGGCTGTTTTTGCAAGCCATTGCTCCACCGAGCCGGCCGCAAAGCTGGTGCTGAACGCTCTGAACAAAAAAGCCCTCATCACGGCGGGCCTGCATCTGGGCGAAGGCACCGGCGCGGTGGCCGCCATCCCGCTGTGGGACATGGCGCTGGCCGTCTACAATGGCTGTTATTCCTTTGAAGAGGGCGGCATCGAAGCCTACACGCCGCAGGGAGGCGAAGGATGCTGACGCTGGTGCTCGGCGGCGCGGCCAGCGGCAAGAGTGCCTACGCCGAGAGCCTTGTGCTTAAGACCGGCCTGCCCCGCTATTACCTCGCCACCATGCAGGTCTGGGATGCCGAGTGCGCCGCCCGGGTGGAAAAGCACCGGAAAATGCGGGCGCAAAAGCAGTTCGAAACGCTGGAATGCCCGCTCCACCTCGACCGTCTGGCTCTGCCCGGCCGGGGAACTGTCCTGCTGGAAGACCTCGGCAACCTCGTCGCCAACGAGCTTTACAGCCCCGGCGGGGCAGGAAAGCACACCGCCGAGGCCGTTTTGGCCGGGCTGGAACGCCTCGCCGCCGGGTGTGATAACCTTATCGTCGTATCGAACGAGGTGTTCAGCGGCGGTGCCGACTACGCAGGCGACACCGACCAGTATCTGCTGGCGCTGGCGCAGGTGAACAACGCCTTCGCCGTCCGGGCGGACAACGTCTGCCGGGTGGTCTGCGGCCTGCCGGTGTACTACAAAGGGGGAGAAAAGCTGTGACTGTTTTGCAGACCATCGCGGTGGCCTTTGCGATGTTTTCGGCCCTGCCGGTGCCGCAGTTCGAGTGGAACGAAAAAAATATGCGGTACGCCATGTGTGCCTTCCCCCTCATCGGGCTGGTGTGCGGCGGACTGTGGTGTCTCTGCGGCGTCCTGCCCCTGCCGGAGCTGGCCCGGGCGGCGGCGTTCTGCCTCGTGCCGGTGGCCATTACCGGCGGCATCCATCTCGACGGCTACGCCGACACTTCGGACGCCCTCTCGAGCTACGGCGACCGCGAAAAAAAGCTTGAAATCCTGAAAGACTCCCACTGTGGAGCCTTCGCTGTCATCCGGCTGTGCTGCTACTTTGTGGCCTACTTCGGCCTCTGCGGCAGTGTGCGGTTCACACCCCGGGCGGGCCTGTGCTGGACGCTGGCGCTGGTGATGGAGCGGGCGCTGTCGGGCTTTGCCGTGGCGGCGTTCCCGCTGGCGAAAGACACCGGCCTCGCCCATACTTTTGCCACAGCGGCCGACAAGCAGACCGTCTGCCGCTTCCTCTGCGGCCTGTCGGCTCTGCTCATCCTGGCGCTGACGGCGCTGGGCGGCGGCGGGCTGGCGGCGGCGGCGCTTCTGGCGCTGTGGCGCTATTATTTCGTGGCCAAAAGGCAGTTCGGCGGCATCACCGGCGACCTGGCCGGGTGGTTTTTACAGCAGGCCGAGCTGTGGATGCTGGCGGCGCTGGCCGTCAGCCAGTGGGGAGGAGTGCTGTAAATGATGTTCATCACAGGGCCGCTCTACAGCGGCAAGCGCACCTTTGCGCGGAACTTCCGGGGCAGCGTCATCGCCGATGTGCAGGACGCCGCCGCCGAGACTCAGACCCCGGAGCAGCTCGAAACGCTGGCCCGGGAGCTGGCGGAATATGATATTGTCATCGCCACCGAGGTCGGCGGCGGTGTTGTCCCGATGGATGCTGAGGAGCGCGCCGGGCGGGAGGCCGCCGGACGGCTGGCCTGCCTGCTGGCAGAGCGCGCCGACTGCGTGGTGCAGATGTTCTGCGGCATCCCGACGGTATTGAAAGGAGAATTACCCCAATGTTGATTTATCTGCTGCGTCACGGCCTGACCGAATACAACGCCCAGAAGCGCTATCAGGGCCAGCGCGACATCCCGCTCTCGGCGGAGGGCCTGAGCCAGCTGCGCCGGGCCGACATCGACCCGAAGGTGGTCTATATCACTCCGCTGCAGCGGACGGCCCAGACGGCCCGGGTGCTCTTCCCGGAGGCAGAGCTCGTGGTCGTGAAGGACCTGCAGGAGATGTGCTTCGGCAGCTTCGAGGGCAAAAACTACGTCGAGATGGAGCACGACGCCGATTATCAGGCGTGGGTGCAGGCCAACTGCGAGAGCAAATGCCCCGACGGTGAGCGGAAGGACGACTTCTCGAACCGCATCTGCAGCGCCTTCTCTGCTCTGGTGGACAAGGCGCTGGCCGACGGCGAAGAGCTGCTGGTCATCCTGGCCCACGGCGGCACCCAGATGGCGGCCATGGAGCGGTACGCCCTGCCCAGGCGCGATTATTATGCGTGGTGCGGCCCCAACGCGGGCGGCTATGAGCTGGATGCCGCCGACTGGGCCGAGAAGCGCCAGCTCCGCCTCGTGAAGACCGTGCAGTACACGAAAGACGCGGAGGCCGGCGTATGATGACAGACTGGGCTGTGCTGGGAGGCTTCGTGCTGGATGCCATTTTCGGCGACCCGGCGTGGCTGCCCCACCCGGTGGTGTACATGGGCAAAGCCATCTCCCGGCTGGAAAAATTCCTCCGCGCCCGCCTGCCCAAAACGCCTCAGGGCGAGCTGCTGGGCGGTGCGGTGGTGGCGTTCTGTCTGCCGGTGGGGACGCTGCTGCTCACGGGCCTTGTCTGCTGGGGTGCGGCGATGCTTCACCCGCTGCTGGGGCTGGCCGTCCAGATGTTCTGGTGCGGGCAGGCGCTGGCCGCAAAGGGACTGGTGCAGGAGAGCACGAATGTCTATGCCGAGCTGAAAAAAGGCAGCCTGCCCGCCGCCCGGAAGGCTGTGAGCCGCATCGTGGGCCGCGACACGGAAACCTTGACTGCCGAGGGCGTGACCAAAGCGGCGGTGGAGACGGTGGCCGAAAACGCCAGCGACGGCGTCATCGCGCCGCTGCTCTATATGCTGCTGGGCGGTGCGCCGCTGGCCCTGACCTACAAGGCCATCAACACCATGGACAGTATGCTGGGCTACAAGAACGAGAAATATCTCTATTTTGGCCGTGCGGCGGCAAAACTGGACGATGTGGCGAACTATATCCCGAGCCGTCTGGCGGCGCTGCTCTGGATCATGGCGGCGGCGTTCACCCGCAATGACGCCAAGGGCGCGTGGCGCATCTGGCGGCGGGACCGCCGCAATCACGCAAGCCCCAACAGCGCCCAGACTGAGAGCGCCTGCGCGGGCGCGCTGGGCGTCCAGCTGGCCGGGCCGGCCTACTATTTCGGCGAGTACTACCCGAAGCCCACCATCGGCGATCCGCTGCGGCCCATCGAGTCGGAGGATATTCTGCGGGCAGATCGGATGATGTATGTAGCCAGCGGGTTTGCGCTGGCGTTTGGATGTGCGATACGGGGGTTCTTGGGATGAAACAACTGGTCCACGGCGGTGACTGGATGGGCTACCGCGAACGCTTTGGCCGCGACGCGCTGGATTTTTCGGCGAACGTCAGCTCACTCGGTCTGCCCGAAGGGGTGGCGCAGGCCATCCGGGATGCACTGCCTCTGGCCGACCGCTACCCCGACCCCCTCTGCCGCACCCTGCGGGCGGCGCTGAGCCGGGCCGAGGGTGTGCCGCAGGAGCATATCCTCTGCGGCAACGGCGCGGCGGACCTCATCTTCCGGCTGGTCTGGGCCGTAAAGCCCCATAAGGCGCTGGTGACAGCCCCGACTTTTGCCGAGTACGCCTCTGCATTGGATACGGTGGGGTGCGAAGTGAAACGCTTCTTCCTCGATGAAACGAATGATTTCGCCCCGACGGACGCCCTCGTGGACGCCGTGGACGAGAGCATCGACATGGTGTTCCTCTGCCAGCCGAACAACCCGACGGGGCAGCTGGCCTCACCCGAGCTGGTGAAAAAGCTGCTGCGCCGGTGCGGGGAGTGCCACACGATTTTGGCCGTAGATGAGTGCTTTCTGGACTTTCTGCCCGACGCCGACGGGTGGACCGCGAAGCCTCTGCTGGAAAGTGGGAACCTCGTCATCCTGAAAGCTTTCACCAAGCTCTACGGCATGGCCGGCGTCCGGCTGGGTTACTGCCTCTGCGGCGACGAAGCGCTTCTGGAAAAAATGCAGACAGCGGGCCAGCCGTGGGCCGTGTCCAGTCTGGCGCAGGCGGCAGGCGTCGCGGCCCTGAAAGAAACCGCTTATGTGGACGAGGTGCGCGCGCTCATCGCCCGGCAGCGGCCCGTTCTGACGGCGAGCCTGCGGGCGCTGGGCCTGAGGGTCATCGATGGAAAGGCGAACTATCTGCTCTTCCGCGCGCCCGCCGACCTGAACGAAAGGCTTCGTCCGCTGGGAACACAGGTGCGCAGCTGCGCGAATTATCCGGGCCTCGGGCCGGAGTGGTACCGCACGGCGGTGCGCACGGCCCCCGAGAACGCCCGGCTGCTGGAACTTATGAAAGAGGTGCTGGGATGAGCAGGGCAAAATGCATCATGGTGCAGGGTACGATGAGCGGTGCAGGCAAAAGTCTGCTCTGCGCGGCGCTCTGCCGCATTTTTGCGCAGGACGGCCTGCGCGCCGTGCCGTTCAAGAGCCAGAACATGGCTCTGAACAGCTTTGTCACCAAAGACGGCCTCGAGATGGGCCGGGCGCAGGTGGTGCAGGCGCAGGCCGCCGGTGTCGAGCCGGACGTGCGGATGAACCCCATCCTCCTGAAGCCCAGCAGTGACGTGGGCAGTCAGGTCATCGTCAACGGCGAGGTGCGGGGCCAGATGAAAGCGTCGGAGTATTTCCGCACGAAACGGCAGCTGGTGCCGGACATCCTGAAGGCATATGACAGCCTCGCCGAGGAGGCTGACGTCATTGTCATCGAGGGCGCGGGCAGCCCGGCGGAAATCAACCTCAAGAGCGAGGACATCGTGAACATGGGCCTCGCCGAGATGGTGGACGCGCCGGTGCTTCTGGTGGGCGACATCGACCGGGGCGGCGTGTTCGCCCAGCT
>ERZ1035032.2123-NODE-2123-length-11242-cov-18.769733_pt1 | contig 11242 bp, 10 predicted proteins | sample MGYA00520693_ERZ1035032 | MGnify/ENA primary metagenome ERZ1035032 (study PRJEB33766, sample SAMN09781740) | gut metagenome | biome: gut microbiome | host: Homo sapiens | place: Madagascar | study: EMG produced TPA metagenomics assembly of the PRJNA485056 data...
TTTATCTAAATATTCTTATATATTCTTCAAATACGTAATAACGATTTCGGTTGAAACCTGTTTTTTCGTCTAAAATCCCTATTTCTACAAAAGCTTTCAGTAGTCCATTTGCAGTTGCGGGAGTTATATTTAAATTTTCGCAAACAATTTTTGAATTAACTTTTGGGGTTGAATATAGCAATTCGAGTAGTTTTTGACCGTTTGTTGCTTTTTTGCCAATATTCTCAAGTTTGCTTTCAACTTCTTTTTTAAGTTTAATAATTTCTTCAAAAGTTTTGATACTATTTTTTGATGTTTCAATAACTCCACTCAAGAAAAATTTCAGCCATTGAGTAATATTATTTGTTTGTTTAACTATTGAAAGTGAATCATAATAAGACATTCTGTTTCTTTCAAAAAAGTCTGAAATATACAAAACTGGTTTATTCAATAACCTTGCACTTATCAAATACAAAATAATCAAAAGTCTGCCAGTTCTACCGTTACCGTCTAAAAACGGGTGAATTGTTTCAAATTGGTAATGAACAATACCGGCTCTTATTATTTCAGGCACTTGCAAGTTTTCGTTATGCAAAAACTTTTCAATATCAGTTAATAAATCTGGCAACATATTAGGTTCAGGCGGAATGAAAAAAGCATCTTGAAGTGAAGAACCTCCAATCCAGTTTTGCGTTTTTCTAATTTCACCAGGAGTTTTGTGTTCGCCTCTAACGCCTTGCAACAAAATTTTATGAGCCTCTTTAATTAACCTCATTGAAATAGGCAACTCATTTAATCTTTCAATAGAATAATTTATTGCTTGAATATAATTTTGAACTTCGTTCCAATCATCACGAAATTCTGGTTTAATTTGTTCAACAGGCGAAATAGCATCATCAAATGTTGTTCTTGTGCCTTCAATTCTGTTTGAATTTGTAGCTTCTTTTGTTGCGTACATTTTTATAAAAAATTCAATATTAGGAATTAAATCTGCGTAAGAATTTAATTTGCCAAGCCATAGACTCGCATATTGTAATAACGGCGCAAGTTCATCTAACTTCCAATCTATATCCTCATTGATAAAAGACGGATTAAAAGGCTTATAGCCTTTGTGTAAAATATATGTTCCAGATTTGTATTCCTTCATTATAATTCATCCTTATTTTAGAAAAACTACGTTCCCTATATTATAACATATTTTTATTATAGTTTATCATTTCTGCAATAAATAATTTACCTTCTGTAAACTTTTAATTTTCAAAATTTAGTTAGGAGTTTTTCTAGCTCTTGAGAACAGTATAATTTTAAATTCCATCCTCATAGGGGGCTTTCTATTATAAAAAAGGCCGTTCTTTGCAACCGGTTGCAAGAAGTGTTTCTCTATCAATATAATAAAGAAAAAGAAAATCAATTCCTAAGTATACAAGAAATTAATTTTAAGGACACAATAACTAGTTATTTAAGATATTTTCAACGTCATTGATTTTATTGATAATTTTATACAGAACAGAATTGGCATTAATATTATTTGCAGTTGTAATTTATTATCTATTACATAAGAAGCAAAACATAAATTTCATTTATTACATCTTATACATACTATTTAATTTTATATATTATGCAATAAAAAGAGAATAAATTAAGCTAAATATTTTTTTGCAAAAATTTACAACCTTTTGAAGCTCTTGAACAATTAAATTGTTTATATTATTCTCCTAGTATGACTAATATTATATCAGCTGAGACATTATATAATAATCTACTACAATCTGAAATTATTGGAAAAACAGGTTCTATAACATTTACGCTAAATGGAATTACTGTAAAAATAAGTACAACAGATACTGTTGGCATAACCCTACAAGCCTGGTTAAAACAATACTTAGTAAAAAATAATTTTTATCAAAGAGAACCTAATAACACTCAAGAATTCCCTGACTTTTTCTTGGGCGAAGATAATATTCATAATATGCTAGAAGTAAAAGCCTTTCATTACTCTAAAACACCTGCTTTTGATATTGCAAATTTTGAATCTTATTGTGATTCGGTCAAAGAAAAACCTTATAGACTTGATGCGGACTATTTAATTTTTGGTTATGAAATGTCAGAAGAAGGGAATATTTCTGTTCAAAAAATATGGAAACATAAAATTTGGGAAATTGCGGGAACTTCAGAAAGATTTGCTTTAAAAACTCAAGTAAAAAGAGGTATGATATATAATATTCGTCCTAATACGGATTTTAAATATGGCAGAAAAGGTCCATTTAATGATAAAGACGAATTCTTAACTGCAATATATGCAACATTAGCTGAATATAAAAGTCGTCAGTATGCTAATGATTGGCTTAATATATTAAGAGAAAACTATTTTGAATATTTTAACGAAGTATTTGAGTTAAATAATAATATACTAACTCGCGCATAAAATTTTTTTGTTGATAATATTATCATTTTTATATGTACTAGCTAATCTTAAAGCAATGTTTTTAATTGCAGGTACAACAACAGTATTTCCTAACAAATCAAAGGCTTTAGCTTTATTGGTATTAGTATTATTTAAAAATTCTAAAGAATAGGATTCCGGATAACCAAACATCCTTAGACCTTCACGTATTGTTAAGTGTCTTATGCCTTCACCATCAATAACACCGAGATGTGATACATCCGTTGCGACTAATGTTGGAGCAATATTATTAGGATCTAAAATTTTAGTAAATTCAAAACTCAATTTCCCAGAAACAATATTGTATCCTTTTTCTTTTGAAACATCTTGTTGTCTTTCTTCTTTATATTTTCCATTTGGTAATAAAACTTTAACAATATCTTTAGGATATTCTTTTACTAAATAGTTCTTTTCAACTAAATCATCTAAAAGACTCTTTAAGTTTGGCATTGTAGCAAATGTACTAATTTGGTTAAATGTTAAGGGCATACCATCCATCCATTTTATACCAATTTCCTCTGCCCAATGTTTCTTCCTGCGTTCTTTAAATAATTTTTCCATTAAGAAGATTTGTTGCTTATTTATACTACCTTTTAATTCTATGTCCCAGCTGTGAATATTGTTTGCTCCTCCACGTTTATCTTTGATAGCTTTTCCATATAATTCTTGAGGCTTGTAATGTTTTAACAAGCAATCAGTAAAATGGCTTTTTACCAATGGCTTATTTGATTCTAAAATATCCGCAAGTTTTGAATTTTTAACTCCAAAATTATCAATATCTACTTTGGATTTCAATGTCCCTGTTATAAAAACTCTTTTTCTTAATTGAGGAATCCCAAATATTTGGCATTCTATAAGACGCCAAGAAACATTGTAACCAAGATTTTCAAGAGATATTAATATTGTCTGCAAGGTTCTGCCAATAGAATCTCTATTACTTACTCTGTCATGCAAAACTAAACCTTCAACATTTTCTAATATAAACCCATATGGACGTTTTTCTTTTAAGATTCTTTCGACCTCAAAAAATAAAGTTCCCCTTGTATCTAAAAAACCTAAGCCTTTTCCAGCAGCACTGAATGCTTGACAGGGAAAACCTGCTAATAAAAAATCAAAATCATCTATTGTTTTGGCGTCTATTTTACATATATCTCCAACCAGATTCTTATGTTCAAAATTTGTATTCAATGCTTGGATAGCATGTGGTTTTATTTCAGAAGTTAAAACACATTCTGTATTATATCCCATCTCATTAAAAGCTTGCTCAAAACCTAATCTAATTCCTCCTAAGCCTGCAAATAAATCTATAAATTTTATAGTATGCTCAGTGTTTAAATTTCCAAATAATGAAATTTGTTTTCCGAAATCGTTCATATAATTATTATACACAAAATTTCCATATAAGGGAATTTGCAAAGTTTTGTTATTTATATTTTTTTAGTTTATCTATCCTATTTGTATTAAAAATTTCTATATGAATATAGAAATTTATGACATATAAGAAAAGTTATAGTGGCCAGCGTCTTTGATGAACGATTCTATTTGTATATGCTTGCAAATAAATAAAAGTTCTGGGAAAATAATAAATTTAAAGTATTCAAATAGTTTCAGTGAATATGGTAGAAATTTGTTTATATCAAAAAATAGCTATCCTTATACTGGTTCATTGGCAAATAGCATATTAAAAGGTAGGTGCTCTGTTTGTAATCATCAAAAATGTAGATCTCCACGAGATTGGTTTCCTAATTTTAAAGGTAGTGATGAAGCTGAATCACATGAATGGTCATTTGACATGTGTGAAAACATTATAACCTTTTTAGAATTAATTGATACAAGCATGTATAGTTTGTATATTAACTAGCATTGAACTTTCAATTCCCAAAATTTAGCCGGAAGTTTTTCTAGCTCTTGAAAACAGTAGAATTTTAAATTTTACCCTCGTAGGGGGCTTGTTATTATAAAAAGAAGGAATTTTTAATCTGCAACCGGTTACAAAAAAGTTGCAAAAGTTCTGATAAGTTGTGATAAAAGATAAAAACATCTGATTAGATAAATTTGGCTAAAATATTTGCAAACAAAGAATTCTGATAAGTTCTGATAAATTATAGTTACAAGTGAAAAACGTTGAAAATAGGGCGTTTTGCTCCTCATAACCCGAAGGTCGTTGGTTCAAATCCAGCTCCCGCAACCAATTGGAAAAAGAGAGTTTCAGGGTTTTTGGAACTCTTTTTTATGTTAAAATATAGGCATTGTCACTAAATTGTCACTAAAGCGAGGAATATGATGTTTGATGTATTTTAACGACCAGTTTGGTTTGAACGGATAGAAGTATTATTTGGGAAAGTTAGCAATATATCGGCATTTGAGGGGTAGGAAATAATCAATCTATCCGTACACTAAAACGGTCAAATTAAACATTTTTAGGTTGAACGGTTAGAATGATTATTTAGAAAAGTTGGGTGTTCTACTAGATTATTATTGCATTTTAGCCCTGTGTGGGAGTTGTACGGATAAAATGATTATTTCGGCTGTAAAGAAACAGGACAATACAGAAAAGGGGAACTAGGCTCAAAGCCCCTGAACTCAAAGATTCTTTATATCAATTTAGGGTTCCAGAAAAGTCCGGCATGTCCGATTTTTGTCTAAATTAAGTCCGGTAAAAGTCAAAATTTATAAGTTAATATGCCGTAAAGTCTTATTTCCGTAAGATAATATCCAATGACAAACATCGGACTTTTGATACAAAATAGTAACACAGGTTCCGGAAAGAATTATTTTTCTGTTACAAAACGGAACCTTAACGGAACTTTTTGCGGAACCAAAACGGAACTTATTTATTTTTGCAAAAAGGAATATGTAATAAATCTAATTTTGCATCTTCATTTTCAAATTTAATATTCCAACGTTTTTCCATAAAATTTAGCAATTTTATCCCTCTGTCTTTTATATTATTAGGGTTCCAATCTGTATAGTCCTGACTAACCTCAATTGAACTATATGAAGATTTACTAAAACGTTCTTTTTTATTACTGTATTTCTTGTTTTGTATTTCAGAATTTATAGATTGAGATAGTGGTAATAAATTACCCAAAGAATTAGTTAAGTATTTTATTTCATCATCATTATAATCCTTAAACATCCTATGCCAATATTCATCATCAGGTGTTTGAGGATATATATGTTCTATTGAGAAATGGTCTTTTTTGTTTTTTTGAATAAATATATTCCAATCTATCTTTGGATTGCCATTGTTTTCAACTGTTTCACATTCGTACTCATATAAGAAATACTTTAAATCACTCCAACCATAGAAACCCTTGTTATCATTATATAATCTTGTAATGTAATTTTTAAAAGGTTGGTAATTAAATATTCCATTTTTCATTAACCATTCATCAGTAATTTTATTCAAATCGTTGCAAAATTCATCAATTGATTTTTTATTATCACATAGCAATTTAGCTTCACTTTGAAATTTACTACTTTTGTAATTTGATAAAGCCTTTCCTGTTCTAAATACTAAAAATATAAAACGTTCAATACTTTTTAGTAGCTTTATTCTAGCAGTATCATCAATTTGGTTATTCATAAATGATGCTAAAATAAGTGGTCTAAAATATGCAATACCGACTCTGTTCAGTTTACTAAGCCATTTTGCTTCATCCTCTGTAATTATTTTGTTATCTTCTTTTTCCCCTAAATCTGGGCATTTAATTGCAAACCAATATTTTGAAGCATTACCAATACTTTTTACAAAATTTTGAATATCAGCAAGTGATAATTTTGTTGATTCTTCCAAAGAATCATCCTCTATATTTTCATCCTGCGATTCATCTACATCTTCATTCTCTATAAGCTCTTCTCTGATATCTACATTATTATTTTTCGCTTGGATATAACTTTCAGTTATATTTTTAGGTATAAACTTCTTTTTAAGAAGATAATCAATATAATCATCACCTTTATTCCTAGAAAATTTAAAATATGTTATCCAATGAGCTTTTAAAAATTCATCTGCATCAAGTAATTTATCTTTATTTTTACCTAAATTTGAATAAATGTTTTGCCATTCTTTATTTATGGTTTCTCTTAATGAATTTTTTGTTTCATCATCACAACTATACAAATTAACTAAGTATATTAACCTGTTTTTTAACAATTCTAATTTTGAAAGAGCTTTACCTCTATTATTCATTGTTTCAAATGCAACAAAAACATCAAAATCATTATTTAATTCATAATAATTAAACTTTAGGCGATTGACTATTTTATTAAACAACGCAAATAACTCTTCTTCACTATGATGTTCTGAATAATCTAATAAATTTGAATTAAAAAAGTCTAATGCGTTTTGTAAATTTTTAGTATAATAATCTTCCTTTGTATTTTTATTGTCATCTTGCGATAAAATATTAGTTTTTAAATACTCAAAACTAGGATTATTTTTGTCATATCCAAATTTAAATGTTGTTATTACCTTATTTTCTGGTTCTTTTTCACAAATATATTGTTCTATTATAGACTTTAATGAATTTGAATTGATATAAATATCTTCATGATTTTTATTGGAATATTTATCTTGTTTAATTATTAAATCTATAAATGACTTTATAAAAATTATACAGGTTGTTAATCTTTGTTGTCCATCAACAATATAATATGGAATATACTTTTTATTCTTTATTAACCATTGCTCATCATTCCACTTTCCAATTTCTTTTTTAGTAGATAAATCAACTTTTGTTACAGTTATCATTCCCGTATAATGATAGATTTCTTTATTACTATCATTTTGTTTGTTTTCAGGTATATTTACTAAATCTTCCCAAAATTCATCTAATTCTTTGTTTGTCCATGCATACCCTCTTTGGTAATCAGGAATTCTGAACAAACGTTTTGTAAATAAATCATCAAGTGTTAATAAATCCATAAATTCCTCTATTTCTTCCTCTCAACATGCTCTTTAATTACCTTATAAACATACCTTTGAGTTGTATCACAAGCTTTAACTAGCTCGATTATATTTCTTCTTGTCGCAGTGTAGTTATCTATAATGTATTGTTTTTTATATGGTTGATTACAGTGAGCCTGGATTGAAAACTTGTCTCCTGCGGCATTAAACATCAATTTCTTAGTTGCTTCTAATCCAATAATTTCGCAAAGCAATTTTAAATCTTCTGTTGGAAGATTGTCCTCTGTTATATATTTTGCCCATACAGGCTCAGGTTTTAATTTTATAGCCATGATTACCCCTTTACCTCATTATATAACAAACGGAACTAATTTCGGTTCCGTTTGATTCCGCTTTTGCTCCGTTTGAAAAAGGTCACTATTATATACAAAAATTTTGCCTTTGCAATACAACAAAATCTTTGTTTTTGTAGGTTTGAAATGGCACTTGTTGATATGTTTCGATATAGATACATTGACTACCAATTTCCGGAAAGCAGAGTTAATGTGTGAAAGGAGAAAAATTATGCAAAATTCAAATGTAGACTGGATTACAACCAAAGAACTGGCTCAAATTAAAGGTATAACCGAAAGAGCAGTTCGTAAAGCAATAAATAAAAACAAATATATTTTTAGGAAATGTTCAAAATCTTACGAAATTTTAGTAACATCTTTGGAAGAAAATGTTAGAAAAAAGTAACAGCGGAGAAAGAAAAATCAACGGCTCTTATACCCATAAATAATATTGTTCCTGATGAACAGAAGAAATTGGCTCTTGCAAAATATGATCTTATAAAAAAATGGGATGAATTTAGAAACAAAAAGAATAATAAAACACTTGCCGGTAAAGATTTTCTGGATGGTTACAATAATAATTGTTTTTGTGAAGAATTATTTAATGTGATTGGTAAAGTTGCAATTGGAACAATTTATGAGTGGCACAAGAAACTTCGGGAATATAATGATGACTGGCATTGTTTAATTAATAATTATACATTCGGAGAAAAAACAACAAAAACATCGCTAACCGAAGCAGAGCAATCAGAATTGCTAAAAAATCTTTTACACCCAAATCAATTAAATATTGGAAAAGCAATAAAATATACTAAAATGGCATTGACTCAACGAGGCTTTGAAAATTTATGCTGTGATTTAACATACAGAAGATTTGCTAATAATTATAAAGCTGAACATTATAACATTTGGGTAGAAGCTCGTGAGGGAAACAAAGCTCTGCACGATAAAGTTCTACCTTATACCACAAGAGATGTTTCAAAACTTGAAGTCGGAGATGTAATTGTAGGTGACGGACACAGGTTAGCATTTTTTGTCAAAAATCCATACACAGGAAATCCGGTAAGACCGACATTAGTAGCTTATCAAGATTGGAAATCAGGCGGGTTTGTCGGGTTTGAGATAATGCTAGAAGAAAATACGCAGTGTATCGCAAGTTCTTTAAGAAATTCTATAATAAATCTTGGAAAAGTTCCTAAATTTGTCTATCAAGATAACGGTAAAGCGTTTAAGGCAAAATATTTTATCGAAAACGGAATATCGGGTTTATTTACCAATCTTGGCATTCAACCGATATACGCTAAACCATATAATGCTAAAGCAAAACCTATTGAAAGATTGTTCAGAGAATTATAAGACAGCTTTGAAGTTATGCTTCCTTCATATTCCGGTACAAGTATAATTAAAAAGCCTGCTCAATTAAGAAGAAATGAAAAACTCCACAAATCAATTTTCAAGGTCAATATTCCAACAATAGAGCAAGTGGTGCAAGTTCTTGAAATGTGGTTACAAAAATACCATTATGAACAACCTTGTCCGCATTTTGAAGGACAAACAATTGGAGAAGTTCTTAACTCCGGCAGAGGAGAAGGGGTTAACATTGAGACTTTAGATGACCTCATGATGGTTCGTGAAATCAAAAATATTTACAGGAACGGAATTTTATTCTTAAGAAATAATTATTATAGCGAAGCGTTGTTTGGTTATAAAAAGAAAGTAATTATAAAATACAGTTTATTTAATTTAAGTTCAATTAAGGTTTTCAAATTAAACGGAGAGTTTATCTGCGAGGCAAAACGAGTTGAGCCGATACACCCTCTGGCAAATTATTTGGGAGACGCTAAAGATATTGAAGATTTGAAACAAAAAACAAAACTGAAGAAGCAATTAGAAAAAAGAACTGAAAAAGAGTTTATAAATCACTTAAAACGTAATCAAGTACACACTTCGTTATTGAGTATGGATTTACCCGAAAAACAAGAAAATGAAGAGGTTGAACAGCTTCGTATAGAAATAAAAGAAGAAGCAGAAAAAGAATTTTTCAATGGTTGTTTCCGAACAAGATTTGAAAAATACGAACATCTGATTAATAAAGAAAATCTTACTCAAACTGAACAAGATTGGATAAAAGAATACGAAAAAACTGACGAATACGAACAAATATATGGTGAAGATAAGGAGATAAGTGATGCACAAATTGTTTGTTAAAACACGGAATGTCAAAAACTTCATTGGGTTAATGAATAACTTGATAGATAAATCCAATGAAGTTCCTAAAATGGGATTAGTTTACGGCGATCCCGGATTAGGCAAAACTCAAACTGCCGTATGGTGGGCAACAAGAAATGATGCGGTTTATGTCAGAGCCCAAAACAAAATGACTAGCCGATGGCTAATGGAAAAAATTGTTTTTGAACTTGGAGAATCCCCGTCAAGAAAAATGGCAAACCTTATGGAACAATGTATTGCTCATTTAAGGTTAAAACCTCAAGTAATTATTATTGATGAAGTTGATTATCTTATTAGCCGTTGCAAAATCGTAGAAACTTTACGTGATGTTCACGATTTAACAGGTGCTCCTGTTGTATTAATCGGTATGCAGGAAGCTAAAACAAAACTCGGTAAATACAGGCATTTGTATGACAGGTTATCTGAAATAATAGAATTTAAACCTTTTTCAAAAGAAGATATGGAGGTTATCGTTGAAGAATTATCCGAAATTAAAATAACTGATGAGGCAAAAGAAATATTTTTTGAAAAGACAAATCGTTTTCGTCAAGCTATTAAAAGGATTGCAACCTTAGAAAATTTAGCAAAAACAAACGAATTAAACAAAATTGATGTAAAACAAGTGAAAGGATTAGCCATTGAAAAATAGAGATTTAATTATAAAATCAGCAAGAAGATTAGATAAATTCACTCTTGATGATATAATCTTAGTTTCAGAAATTGATGAACAAGAAGTTACAAATATTTTATCGGAATTATTAAATGAAAAAATTGTTGTAAAGAATGGTAATACCTATTATTTTAATATCAAAGGTGTAAATAATAACGGAATTGATGAAGTCAAGTCAATCATAATTGAGAAAGAAAAAGGTTATGATTATTTTCTTACACTAAGCAAAAAAACACAAGAACGGATAAGGAGTTATATTGATTTACTCAATTTTGTAAATCAGGCAGGTGGTAAGAATTCAAAGCAACTGGTTGAATTATTTAACCAAACATCTGAATATAAAAGTATTTCACTTTGTACATTAAATAGGATACGAACAAATTATAAAAGGTATGGTTTTAAAGGTATTTTGCCGTCATATAGTGCCAGTAATGTTGAAAGTGCCATTCCCGATGAATTGTTTAATTATTTTAAAAAATATTATTTAACGAATGAAAAATTATCGGCAAACGAGGCTATTTATAGAGCTCAACAACAATTACAAGCGGAACAAAAAATGGAACAACCTTATGCCTATGCTTCTGCTGCGTTTTTGAGAAATTTAAAATTAGAATTTAGTAAGCAACAAATTGAATATTTTAGAAATAATATAAAACCACAAAAAATAAAAATGAAGT
>ERZ1035032.2125-NODE-2125-length-11228-cov-8.808914_pt1 | contig 11228 bp, 13 predicted proteins | sample MGYA00520693_ERZ1035032 | MGnify/ENA primary metagenome ERZ1035032 (study PRJEB33766, sample SAMN09781740) | gut metagenome | biome: gut microbiome | host: Homo sapiens | place: Madagascar | study: EMG produced TPA metagenomics assembly of the PRJNA485056 data...
TTATTATGGTACAGAATACTTTCGCTACAGTGACTGTTGAGAATGCTTCTATCGTGTTGAACAACCTTAAGTCTTTGAACCGTCCACTTACAGCAGAGGAGAAAGCACTTGGTACAAAAGCTGCTCGCCTCTATGGTGATGGTCTTAAGAATAAGGTCAAGGAAGCACAGGAGGTAGACATTAAGTTCTATACTGACCGTGGTTACTCTCTTGATGAAGCTCGCACACAGGTACGACTTGACGCTCAGGCTCATGCTGAATACATAGGACTCGGTATTTCTAAGAAATGTCGTTTCCGTAATCGTCAGAAGATGTTGCGCGCCATGGCACATGCAAACTAAACCGAAACAATTAACCGCTATTTTTTGTAAAAAAAATGGCGGTTTCTTTTTGCCTGAAATGTTTTTTTATAAAGAAAGTTGACAAAATATCTAAAAAATGTTATTTTGTGTTCAGAACAAATATTTTAGGAGAAATAACATGACCAATGCAACAAAACGTATCTTAGAAAAAAAGGCTCAGGTAGAAGCTAAGAGAAATATTCATGACGTAGCCGCTGCAACTGTTGATAATGAGAGAAAAAACGCTGAAAAACAAGACAAAGAATATTCATTTGCAGAAGCTAACCGCGACAGAATGAATGCTTTGTTAGCAATGCAAGGCATTAACCGCGAAGATTAGAATTCAATTTCCGCAATTTAAGTTTAAAAACTTCCGATAACTTTCGGAAGTTTTTTTTTAATTTTCGGTTAAAAAAGTTATTGACAAAAAGCACAAAAAATAGTATATAGTAAGCACAATTTGATTATTTGAATATTTTTATGTTTTACTTAATATGATGCATATGAATGATTTTGTTATGTTAAAAAAGGGTTGTGAAGTTGTTTGTGTTATTAAGCTGCACGCCGGTGTTTCTCAAATAGGCGGGCCTTATATTCCGAACTACAATAATCCTAAAATTAAAAAGGTCATCCCTTGCATCAAGCAAGATGACAAGTTTTTTGATCTGCGCACACACAAAGTTGTTGAAACAAATGCTTCTTCGTTGGTGTGGCCGGTTATCAAGGGTACTGTGTATCAATATCCTGATGGCAAACAGATTTTGTTGACCAAAATGATTGATGGTTCGCTTGCTTTGACTTCGGACTTTAAGTCCGACTCAAATTCAATTACTCGCCATCAAGTAAAATACTGATAAAAAAACCGTTCTTCTAAAGAACGGTTTTTTTAGTTTATTATTTCACTGAATTTAGAGCTTTCCACTCAAACCACTTAGCTATTTTTAAAAAGCGGAAATAAGCGTATGTTGTTGCCATCCAAAATCCGCAAGTTCCATACAAAAAATAACGCTTTTTAAAATAATATACCAAAAACTGACGCGGAAATTCTGTATACAGCCTCAATTTAGAATATTTCCTACCTTGCTCAACCGCTGTTTTTACCAACTCATCGGTATACATATTCAGTTTGAACCAAGTTTGAGTTAGAGAAACGTAAGAATAATGAAAAACTTTTGCCTCTAATTGCTCCACCACCGCGCCTTCACCAACAACAACTCTATCATGCGTTAAATCATCCGGCATATTGCTTTTTTTACGGTTATACAAGCGCACTTGATTATAAGTCTTGGCAAATAAACGCGGCTTTTTATCTCCCGGAAGCATATCGCAGATTTTAATTCTATAAGCATCGGCTGTCGGCTTTTTCATTTTTTCTTTAATCTCGGCAATCAGCTCCGGCGACAAAACTTCATCAGCGTCTAAAGACAACACCCAATCATTATGGCAAAGCTCCTGCCCATAATGTTTTTGCGCCGAAATATTCTTCCACTTATGAAACAAAAATTTAGCGCCGTATTTTTCGGCAATCTCTTGAGTTTTATCTGTGCTTCCGCTGTCTATCACAAAAATTTCATCAGCCACTTTTTTCAGAGCCTGCAAAGTCTTGCCCAAGCGTTTTTCTTCATTCAATGTAACAATATATGCCGAGATTTTAACCATTTATCTTTAACCTTTCTGGCTGCAGATTAGGCTATTTTTACACAGCTTGCAATAAAAAAAGCCCCCAACCGAAAAAATTGGGGACTTTTTTGCTGATATATGGCAGTTTAAAATTCTTTAAGAACATCTGCGCTTTCAGCAGCGTTATCAATATTTACCATCGCAATAGTGTTATAACCGCAGTCAACGTGTAAAACTTCACCGGTTACAGCAGAGCCCAAATCAGACAACAAACTCAAAGCCATATTGCCAACTTCAGTCTGATGAACATTGCGCTGCAGCGGAGCATTCAATTCGTTCCAGCGCAAAATTGTGCGGAAATCGCCAATTCCGGCAGCAGCCAAAGTTTTAATAGGGCCAGAAGAAATAGCGTTTACGCGAACACCCTGCTTGCCCATATCCACAGCGGCATAGCGGACAGAAGCTTCCAAAGCGGCTTTAGCCACACCCATAATATTGTAATTCGGCAATACGCGTTCTGAACCCAAGTATGTCAAAGTCACTATTGAACCGCCTTCATTCATAATTGGAGATGCACAGCGGCAAGCTTCCAAAAATGAGTAGCAGGAAATGTGCATAGTCATTGTAAAGTTATCCAATGTGGTGTCGATTGTACGACCACGCAGCTGGTCTTTGTCAGAAAATGCAATTGCGTGAACAACAAAGTCAATTTTACCCCATTTTTCGCCCAATTCTTTAAAGCAAGCTTCAACCGAAGCAGAATCGGACACATCGCATTTTATCAAGAGAGGATTGTTAAGCTGTTCGGCCAAAGGCTTAACTCTTTTTTCCAGCATTTCATTTTGATAAGAGATTGCAATCTGCGCACCATGCGCATTCAAAGCCTGAGCGATACCCCAAGCAATAGATTTATCATTGGCAAGTCCCATAATCAGGCCTTTTTTACCGGCCATAAGTTGTTCAATAGCCATTTTCTAGTTCCTTTATAAATTTTGTTCTAGACTACTTCCCTTTTTGGAAGTAAGTTACTGTAGAGATACTTATACAAATTTATCTGCTTTGTAAACATTTTTTTGAAAGTTGTAAAATGGCGAATCGATTTGACACCGCAAAATTCAGTAAATTCTGCCAACTTTTTTTTAAATATCTGCGCTGGCGCACCAAAAACGCAATGATTTTGCGTGTGGCAGCTTCGCTCAGCTATACCACATTGATTGCCGTGGTGCCGCTGATTGCTATTGCCTTGGCGATTTTCGCCGCCTTTCCGGTGTTTGAAAATGTGCGGACACAGGTGCAAGCTTCGCTTATTCAGTATTTTGTGCCTAACATAGAGCAAAACATTCAAAATTACATTATGCAGTTTGTAGCTGCCTCCAGCAAACTGACCACCATTGGCGTTTTGGGTATTGCCGTGACAGCGATTTTGCTGCTGTTTACCATAGAAAACAGCTTTAATTTTATTTTTAAAGTCAAAAAACACCGCCGCTTGGCCACAAAAATCACGCTTTATTGGACTATTATTACTCTTTGCCCGCTCTTGGTAGGCACAGTCCTTTCACTCAAAGGCTATTTGCTGACGCTAAAATATTTTCATCCCGAACATTTTTTGGGCTATAACTTTTTTATGACATTTATTCTGCCGAATTTTATTACATTTTTCTTTTTATGGCTTTCATACGTTATTGTTCCGAACAAAAAAATCCGTCTTTCCAGCGCATTTGCCGGCGCTTGCGTCACTTTGGTTTTAACCTTGCTCCTAAGAGTGGGCTTTGGCTATTTTTTGGTGTTGAACGTTACCTACCGCACGCTTTACGGCGCGCTTGCCACGGTGCCGATTTTGCTGGTTTGGATGTATTCATGGTGGGCAATAGTCTTGTTCGGCGCTGTAGTTACAGCCACCATTGAAGAATTCCGCAGCCGCAAAAAACTTTGGAAATAAACATCAGCGCAAATACGGATGATTTTCCAAAAAATCGGCGAATCGGGCTAACAGCTTGTTCTTAAATGCTTCGTCAACGCAAATCCACTTGAAAAATTCCAGCAAACGCGGCGTGACATTCAATTTGTTGCAAAAATCAATGGAATACTGATAGTTGATATCATAATACCACGACAAATAGCCGGCCATACGGTCTGCCGGAGTTGCGTCGGCACCGCGCGAAAATGTTGTATAGGTATCAGCCTCTTGCCAAACTTTTGCTGAAATGTGTCCGTCAACTTCCGGCACAATATCTTTTTTGCCTAAAAACAAATAACGCATCTGCGGCTCATAAGCAAACATCCGTAAATTAGCGATTTTATCGGCATCGCGGATAATAAAGCAGATGCGGGCAACCTCTTGTTTCAGCTCTTTATCGGCTATATTTTGATATTCCTCATCAGCGTACAAAGCCTCTATCAAATGTCCGTGATGCTTTATCGGCAGCCAGATGCGGATATCCGAAAATTCCGGCACGGTGCGCAAAAATTCGCCACCGGCGACTCCGTGATCTATCTGCCGGTTATGCAAACATTTTTCCTCTATCTCTGCAAATCGGCATATATCATGCAAAAGAACTGCCGATTTTACCATATCCACATACTCAGAATCCTTGCTTTTCAACCATTTCACGCGTGGAACAATGTAGTTGCCCGCCCCCATAACCTGATAAGAATGGCGGATTTTTTCTTTGGTATAGCCCACAAAAAATTTGTCATTAGCTACTTTTTGCAAACATTCTTCAGATTTTTCTTTCAACAGCTGATAAGCATCTTCCAACATGGTATTTCTCCTTTGCTTTTTACTTAGCACTTTTTTCAGGTGCGGCGCAATTTTTAAATAATTATTCACAAATTTATAATAAAGTGCTTGCTATTAGAACAAAATTAGAACAATATACATTTCAGCGGATAAATTCAGACTCGTGTTGAGTTTTTGCTGAAAATGCGGGATAAAGAGTTTAGGATAATTTTTTAAGGATAAACAAATATGGAAAAAGATAAAGCGTTAGACGCCGCCCTGAGCCAGATTGAACGAGCTTTCGGCAAAGGTTCTATTATGCGCCTCGGGCAAAATACCAACATTGATATAGAGGCGATTCCGACCGGTTCTTTGGGCATTGATATTGCTTTGGGAATCGGTGGCTTGCCAAAAGGACGTATTATTGAAATTTACGGTCCTGAAAGTTCAGGTAAAACCACATTAGCTTTAAGCGTAATCGCTCAAGCCCAAAAACGCAACGGTACATGTGCTTTTATTGATGCCGAGCACGCTCTTGACCCGTCGTATGCTAAAAAAATCGGCGTAGATATTGAGAACTTGCTTGTTTCTCAGCCGGATTCCGGTGAACAGGCTTTGGAAATTGCCGATACATTGGTTCGTTCCGGCGCTATTGATGTTATGGTTGTAGACTCGGTGGCTGCTTTGGTACCAAAGGCCGAATTGGAAGGCGAAATGGGCGATGCGCACATGGGCTTACAAGCTCGCTTGATGAGTCAGGCTCTGCGTAAACTGACCGCCACGGTTGCCCGCTCTAACACTCTGATTATCTTCATCAACCAAATTCGTATGAAGCTGGGCGTTATGTTCGGCAATCCGGAAACCACAACCGGCGGTAACGCCTTAAAATTCTACGCTTCTGTGCGTATGGACATACGCCGCGTGGGTGCGATTAAAGACAAAGATGAAGTTATCGGTTCGCAAACCCGCGTGAAGATTGTGAAAAACAAAGTTGCTCCTCCGTTTAAGACTGTTGACTTTGACATTATGTACGGCGAAGGAATTTCCAAAACCGGCGAATTGATTGATTTGGGCGTAAAATCAGGAATTATTGAAAAAGCCGGCGCTTGGTTCTCGTATAACGGCGACAAAATCGGTCAAGGCCGTGAAAACGCCAAAAGATATTTGATGGAGAATCCGACAGTTGCCGAAGAAATAGAAAATAAAATCCGTGCTGACGCCGGTCATCTGACTACAGAAATGATTGGCGAAGACGAGCCGGAAACCGAAGATTAAGACAGTTTTGTTTATATCTCCAATGTTTAGAGCCTTGCCTTTCAGCAGGGCTTTTTTGTATTCAGAAACACCCGCGTTAAACACGGGGTTTTCTGAATACAAAAAAATCCCGAACTATTATCCGGGATTTTTCAAAGAGCTTAAAGCTTATTGTTCTTACGGGTTTTCATAAAGTGTTCCAACCAGTGAATGTCATATTGACCGTCCAAATATTCCGGCTGCGAGATAATCTCCTGATGCAGCGGGATTGTGGTTTTCACACCCATAATCACAAATTCTTCCAAAGCACGGCGCAGACGCATTAAAGCGGCGTTACGCGTACCGGCATGTACAATCAATTTAGCAATCATACTGTCATAGTACGGAGGAATCGTGTATCCGGAATAAATTTCCGAATCCACGCGAACTCCCAACCCGCCCGGAGCATGCCACTCATCAATTTTACCGGCGCACGGTACAAATGTTTCCGGATCTTCGGCGTTTATACGGCACTCGATGGCATGACCATTGAATTTGATATCATCTTGCGTATAGCCAAGCTGCGCGCCGGCAGCAATGCGAATCTGCTCTTTAACAATATCAATACCGGTAACCGCTTCGGTAATTGGGTGTTCTACTTGCAGACGAGTGTTCATTTCCATAAAATAGAACTTGCCGTTTTCATACAAAAACTCCAGTGTACCGGCATTGCAGTAACCGATTTTAGCAATAGCGTTACGTACGATATGACCGATTTCTTTACGTTGTTCTTGGTTCAGTGCCGGAGATGGGCATTCTTCAATAACCTTTTGATTATTGCGCTGAATAGAACAGTCACGCTCGCCCAAATGTACAACATTGCCGTATTTATCCGCCAAAACCTGCATTTCTATATGGCGCGGATGCTGCAGATATTTTTCCATATACACAACATCACTAGGAAACGCGGCTTTAGCTTCGGCTTTAGCCATGGTAAACGCTTCACCGATTTCATCATCGTTAAAAGCAATTTTCATACCTTTACCACCGCCGCCGTCTTTAGCTTTAATGATTACCGGATAGCCGATTTCATTTGCCCAATGCTTGGCATCTTCAACAGATTCCAAAGCCGGAGAACCCTCGGTAATTGGCAACCCTGCCTCTTTTGCGGCTTTACGAGCAGTAATTTTATCTCCCATCAAACGCATTTGCGCCACGGTTGGGCCAATAAAGGTTATACCGTGCTTTTCTACCATTTCGGCAAAATCAGCGTTTTCAGAAAGAAAGCCATACCCTGGGTGAATTGCATCCGCACCGGTAATAATGGCAGCGGAAATAATCGCCGGCTTATTCAAATACGAATCCACGGAACGTGCCGGACCTATGCACACAGCCTCGTCGGCCAAACGCACATGCATGGCGTTGGCATCGGCTTCGGAGTGCACAGCCACGGTACGAATACCCATTTCGCGACAAGCACGGTGTATTCTTAAGGCTATTTCACCACGGTTGGCTATCAGAACTTTTTCAAACATAGCAATCCTTTGTTTTATTCAATCACAATCAATGGTTCGCCGTATTCAATCGGGTCGCCTGTTTCTACCAAAATTTTAGCAACTTTGCCGGCGCGCGGAGCTTTTACCGGATTAAATGTCTTCATAGCTTCAATCAGGCACAAAGTGTCGCCTTCATTAACCGAATCGCCGACTTTAACATAGTTTGGAGAGTTCGGATTGCTGGAAAGATATACCACACCGACCATTGGCGATTTGATAGCGTTTGGATTGTTACTATAATCAACAACAGTTTCTTTAACTTCTTCTTCAACCGAAGCAGCGGCAACAGGTGCAGCAGCAACAGGCTGAGGAGCCGGAACATAGGCCGGAACAACACCGCCGCTGATTTCTCTGGTTAAAGAAATCTTGCAGCTTTCATCTTCATAATTTAAGGTAGTTAATTGATTTTTATCCAAAATTTCAGCCAATTTGCTAATAACTTTGGTATCAATAGGATTTGACATATTTATTCCTTTTCTAAAAATTAACCTGATATCCCTATATTCTGATTTTGCATAAAAAACAACAAAAATATATAATTTTCACTCATTTTTATGTAAAAATTGTGCAAAAATAGGCAAAAATCACTATTTTTCAAGCTTTAACGGAATTAAATTTTTATTTTTGGTGTAAGACGGATAAATCACTAAATCTTCAATACCTCCGGCCATCATAACCTCATGGTACATTTCAATAATAAAGCTGCACATAGTGTGAACATACGGAATTTTGCTGCGACCGCTGGCAGTAATAATTTGAATCGGCATTTTCAACTGCCAATTCGGAATATCTATCTTTATTAAATCAGGATAAACACGCGTCATATACGCCGGCATTTCGCCAATCAAACATTTTTGCCGCACCATAGAAAGCATCATATCAAAGTTTGAAACCTGAAAATCTATATGCCGACAGTTGGTCATAATATTATCATACTGCGGATTATAACGCGAATATTCCTCGCATAAACACAAATGATGTTTTTGCTGTAAATCATCCAAATCGCGCGGATACCCGTAAACGTCTAAATATTTTTTGGTTGCCATTAGAGCAAAAACAATCTTACCTTCGCAAATCACATCAACATTTGGCCATTTGTTTTGCATATAGGTGGCGCAAATATCTACGCTTTTAAGCAAACTGGGATTGACAATGGATCCATCATAAAAATTACAAGTAACAGAAGGATAGATTTGTTTGAATAAATCAAGATATTTATGGAAAGACACCATGGTAGCCGAAGTGGCTTGCAGCGTTATGCTGCTGTTTTGAATTTCGCCGTGAAAGCGGTTGGTCAACTCCGCCACACGGCCAATACAGTCTTTGGCTTGGGCATACACCTGTTCTCCGGTCAGCGTCAGGCGAACACCATGACTGGTGCGTATCAAAAGCTCTGTGCCAACCATTTCTTCCAGCAGTTTCATTTCTTTGGACAGGTTAGATTGCTTTAGACCAAGTTTTTCTGCGGCGCTTTTAAGCTGTCCATGTTCAACCACCAATTCATAATGTGACAACAGCTTGAATAATAAAATGTCGCCTCTTACAGACACTTAGCTATCCTCGCTCACAATTATTCCTAGAATTAAACTTTATACTTATATAATAATTATTACTCAGTTCAGAGTCAATATCCCCATTTTATAATTCAGAAATATATTTTTTTGGTCTTCTGTTTTGTGGAAAACTTATTATTCTTATTTTATCCACAAAAAATTAAGGAGGATATTATGAATTTTGAAATGAACCGAACAGTTATAATGCCAAACCGCATTTATCAATCATTACAAATGCTGGAAACCAGCTTTTTGAAATATAATCATGAAAATGAACTAAACAAACTTCGCATATTGAATTGTGAATTTGATATGTGCCGCAACAATTATTGTCACTAATATTCAGGAGAACCGAAAAATGAATCAAAAACAATTTGCTTATGTCAATGCTATTTATGATATTGAAGACAATTTGGAAGAAGTAAAAAATTATTTCCGTGCTAACGGATATTTTAACGAATATAAAATGGCGGCAGAAATTCAAACTACTTTCCGCGGCGGGATTTCGGCGCATATGAATGCATTGGAAAAGCGTGTTTTAAACTAAAAAAAGCAATTCCGGCCCCAAAATTAAAAAATTTTGCACATTTGTAAAAAAATATATAGACTTTTGTTAAAAACTATTTTATAAAGTGTTTCGTAAACGATGGTCGGGTAGCTCAGCTGGTAGAGCAAAGGACTGAAAATCCTTGTGTCGGCGGTTCGAAACCGTCCCCGACCACCAGTTCAAAAGCCTTGGTTTTACCAAGGCTTTTTTTTATTTTAATGATAAAACAGCACATTCAATACACAGCCAACGCTGGATTTTGCACAGTTTGCACACTGCCAGCTGATATTACTCACATTCAAATAAGACATACATTTTTCATAACCTCTTTTATTTTCCGGACAATAATTGTCGCCCAAATAATAATATATTCCGTCGCTAGTAAAATATAGCATGCCAATAACCGAACGCAACGGAAGAAATACATCACTTATCAAAGACACACATAGGTTTTGCTGATGCGCCGCGCCTCCGCCCAATCGGAATATAATACGCAACTGTCTGTCATTTTCCGGAAACCAGCTAATTTTGTTGCCAGTGTTATCGCTCATCATATTTAAATGCGATGTTTTTTCAACTTTCCAACCGGCCGGAGCTATATCTAAAGCTTGAACAATTATGGTTGAAGATCAAGAATTTTTTGAGGTAAACGAATCCAAATTTTCGAGAACAGTAAAGATATTTATTAAATAACGAATCGAATTGTCTTCTTTTAGCCAAATCTTAACTTATATTTTTTATGCTGACAGTAAATAAATATTAAAGGAGAAAAATATGAAAAAATTTATCTTTGCTCTGGTAGCTGCTTTGAGCGTAACTCTTTCGGTTTTTGCCGCAACTGAAAATTCCGGAGAATCTGCTATTGAAGTAAAAGATCCGGAAAACACTTTGGTTATGCAGCTTAAAGACGGCGATGTTATAATTGAAATGTATCCCGATGCTGCGCCAAAACATGTTGCACGTATTAAAGAATTAGTCAGACAGGGTTTTTACAACGGCTTAAAATTTCACCGCGTGATTGACGGCTTTGTGGCTCAAACCGGAGATCCGCGCGGTAACGGAACAGGCGGCAGCGGTTTGCAGCTGAAAGCTGAATTTAATGACAGACATCACGGACGCGGCGCTGTTTCTATGGCCAGAGGCGCTTCTCAGGATTCGGCAGACAGCCAATTTTTTATTTGTCTTTCCGACCAAAGCTATCTTGACGGCAAATATACCTTGTGGGGACAGGTTATTTCCGGAATGGAATATGTTGACAATATCAAAAAAGGCAACCCTGTTGCTAACGGTATTGTGGAAAATCCTGATAAAATAATTTCATTAAAAGTTTTGGCTGACATACAAGAATAGCCTATAGCAAACACATTAAAAGCCGCTTGGTTATTCAAGCGGCTTTTTTGGAGTATTTTCGGCAATAAAATTGCACACATCCCGCAAAGTATTGTCTTTGCTAAAAGGTTCTCTTTGCTGATACGGCGGAAATTGCTGCAGCAGCTCATAATCAAGAACCATAAAATCCATCGAATCCAAATAATCTGAAAACTTCATATCATCGGAATCTTTTAATGCGTTCAGTTCTTTGCTCAAAGGTTCATCATCTTCTTTAAGCATCTTAAAAACTAAAGCTTTTGCTTCGGCATAGTTCATAAAAATAAAAAT
>ERZ1035032.2128-NODE-2128-length-11218-cov-11.119502_pt1 | contig 11218 bp, 8 predicted proteins | sample MGYA00520693_ERZ1035032 | MGnify/ENA primary metagenome ERZ1035032 (study PRJEB33766, sample SAMN09781740) | gut metagenome | biome: gut microbiome | host: Homo sapiens | place: Madagascar | study: EMG produced TPA metagenomics assembly of the PRJNA485056 data...
GCGGATGCCGTTTCTGCCAGGCGGGGCAGCTGTATCGTCCGGTCAGAGAGCGTGACGTGGAAGTATTGAAAAAATACGCCATGGAGATGCTGAAAAATACCGGTCACGAGGAGATCTCCTTAAGCTCCTTGAGCTCCAGTGATTACAGCAAACTACCGGAACTGATTGATTTCCTGATGGAAGAATGCAACAAGAGACATATCAATATCTCCCTGCCGTCCTTACGTATCGATGCCTTTTCCCTGGATGTCATGAGTAAGGTGCAGGATGTGAAAAAATCAAGTCTGACCTTTGCTCCGGAGGCCGGCAGCCAGAGACTGCGGGATGTCATCAATAAGGGACTCACCGAGGAAGTGATCCTTCAGGGCTCTGCGCTGGCTTTCGAGGGCGGCTGGACCAGAGTCAAGCTGTATTTCATGCTGGGACATCCCACCGAGACCGAGGAGGATATCCGCGGCATCGCCGAGCTGTCCAATAAGATCGCAGCCACTTTCTTCGATACGGTGCCAAAGGAGAAACGTGTCAACGGCAGAGTACAGATTGTCACCAGTACCTCCTTCTTTGTACCGAAGCCCTTTACTCCATTCCAGTGGGCACCCCAGTGTACCAAGGAAGAATTCGTGGAAAAGGCATATCTGACCAGAAAAGCCATCTCCGAACAGTTGAATCAGAAGAGTATCAAGTACAACTGGCACGAAGCGGATGTCAGCGTCTTAGAGGGTGTGCTGGCAAGAGGCGACAGGAGATTGTCCCAGGTGCTTTTATATGTTTATAACAAGGGCTGCTTCTACGATGCCTGGAGCGAATACTTCCACAATGATGTCTGGATGGAAGCCTTCGCTGCCTGCGGTCTGGATCCGGATTTCTATTCCCACAGAGAACGTCCTTTAGACGAGATCCTGCCCTGGGATTTCCTGGACTGCGGTGTCTCCCGTTCTTTCCTGGAGAGAGAATGGCAGAAGGCGAAAAACGAGACGATCTCCCCGAACTGCAAGCAGGCATGTCAGGGCTGCGGTGCCGCCAGATTCGGCTGCGGTATCTGCGTAGAGCCCAGAGGCTGATCGTACGAGACACACCCTTATGGCACGTTATTGAAGGTTGAAGAATAAGAGGAAAGGGAAATTGCAGGTCTTTCAAGAAAGACCGCATAGAAATCTGACAGAAATTATGAAATTAAGAATTAAATTCAAAAAATACGGACCGGTACGTTTTATCGGTCATCTGGATGTGATGCGCTTTTTTCAGAAAGCCAACCGCAGAGCGGATCTGGATGTCGCATACACCGGAGGCTTCAGCCCGCATCAGATCATGTCCTTCGCCGCACCTTTAGGTGTTGGACTGACCAGCAGTGGAGAATATATGGATCTGGAGGTGCATTCCCTGACTTCCTGCGAGGATGTTAAGACACGGCTCAATGCCGCATCTGTACCCGGCATTGAGATCACTTCCGTGAAGATCCTGCCGGATAAGGCAGGAAATGCCATGGCAAGCGTGGCTGCCGCCGGATATACCGTAACCTTCCGGGAGGACAGAGGCCCTCATTTTGATCTGGCACCTGCTGTGGAGCGTTTTCTTGCCAAAGAGGAGATCCTGATCACCAAGGAGACCAAAAAAGGCAGCCGGGAAATCAATTTAAAAGAAGGCATCTATGAGATGAAAGCCGTGGATAGTAACAGCCTGTATCTGTTGGTAGATGCATCCAGCGCCGGTAATATCAAACCGATTCAGGTAGTGGAGGCATTATTTGCGGAAAATGGAGAAACCCTCCCGGAGAATGCCCTTATGGTCAACAGAGAAGAGACCTATTTAAGAAGCGATACCTTAGAACTGCTTCCCTTAGATGCCATCGGTTATGACAGCGAAGAAGCTTACAAGGCAGCTTCCGGAGATGCCGAATGAGCCGCAGTCTCACCGGCGGCAGACCGGCAAGAGAAAAAGAAGTGAATGAGATCCGTAAGAGCACGGACTGTACCACTGGGAAAATGATCTTTACGAAGCTTCGGGATAAAAATGTGGCATTACTTATGAACTTAGGTGGAATTGCCGCTGTGCGGGTGCTGCGTTCGAATACAAGTAAGCTTGGCGGAATCTACCTGGGAAAAATACAGAATGTGGCGAAAAACATCGATGCCTGCTTCGTGGAGATTGCGCCCGGGGAACTGTGCTTTCTGCCACTACGGGAAGCAGGCACGGCACATCTTACCAACAGACAGCCGGACGGAAGCTTAAAAGCCGGGGATGAACTGGTGGTCATGGTCACCAGAGATGCCCAGAAGACAAAGCGGGCTTCCGTTACCACAGACCCTTCCCGGATGAAGCAGCAGCTTATCAAAAACGGATCTACCCCTGAGAATGCGTCTGAAGCCCTTCAGAGCCTTTTGAACCAGGCGAACCATAAAGTATGCCTCACCTGTCTTCTTGCGCCTTCTGAAGTCATCTACGAGGTGTTGGAGCAGTTGGCAGATCCATCGGAATACAGTGAAGTCCTTACGGATGACCCGGAGCTCTTCCACAAGCTATCCGAAAGCAGTCATCCGCTTTTACAGCAGAAGAGCCTCCGGTTGTATGATGATCCTGCCATTTCCCTGCGTCTTTTATATTCTCTCGAACGGGGAATGGATGAGGCACTGGATACAAGAGTCTGGCTGCAATGCGGCGGATATCTGGTCATTGAGCCCACGGAAGCCATGACAGTCATCGATGTCAATTCCGGCAAAAATGAATCTAAGAAGATAGGAGAAGAGACCTATTATCAGGTCAATGCCGAAGCGGCAGAAGAGGTTGCAAGGCAGTTACGTCTTCGGAATCTGTCCGGTATCATTATCGTAGATTTTATCAATATGGCAGAAAAGGAAAATCGTCAAAAACTGCTGGAATACCTGAAAACGCTGACCGCCGGGGATCCTCAGCATCCCCGGATCGTGGATATGACACCACTTGGTCTGGTGGAGATCACCCGTAAAAAGTCCCATCCAACTCTGGCAGAACAATGGAAAAAAATATAAAAACTGCTTATAAACCAGTCAACACTCGTTTGGCTGGTTTTTTGTTATATTTCACAATTTTAGGAAACTCTTTTTAGTAAAAACGTTTCTTGAATATTCCCTGTTAAAATGCTACTCTTGTATCAGAGGAAACTAAATTTAATATTTGAGTTTCCAAAGAAACCTATGAAAGTATTCTATTCTAAAGACGGAGGAACACCTATGGATACCACAGATGCTCTGCAAAAAAATATTTTGGATGCCACCCTTCGTGTCTTCGATCGGAAAGGGCTGAAGTTCACGATGGATGACCTGGCAAAGGAACTTTCCATCAGTAAAAAGACCATCTATACGGTCTATGACGACAAAGAAGCTCTGTTCCTGGCCATGGTAGATTATATTTTTGACTCCATCAAGGAAAGCGAGCAGATGATCCTGACGGATCCTGCGCTGGGAACCATCGAAAAGCTGCATCGCATCTTAGGTGTCCTGCCGGAAGGCTATCAGAATATTGACCTCAGAAAGCTTTATTCCCTACGCGATAAATATCCTAAGATCTACCATAAAGTGGAGCTTCGTTTAGAGACCGGCTGGGAGCCTACGATCCAGCTGATCGAGACAGGCATGGCAGAGGGCAGTATCCGCCCGGTTCCCATCTGCCTGGTGAAAATGATGCTGGAAGCCTCCATTGAGCAGTTTTTCCAGAGAGATATCCTCGCGCAGAACCATCTGACTTACGTGGACGCCTTAAATGAGGTTGTAAATATTCTCATGTACGGAATCACACAGAGGCAGTAAATACGAAGACAAAAAGGGAGAAGAACTTATGACACATAGATTTTACTTAAACGACGACTGGCTGTTCACCGAACAGTTTGAGGACAGTTTAACGGCACCGGAATATCCGGAAAACACGCTGCAGCCGGTACGTCTGCCGCATACCTGTAAAGAGACCCCGTTTCATTATTTTGACGAATCCCTCTACCAGATGGTCAGCGGCTATAGGCGCCATCTGCAGGTTCCTGCGGACTGGCAGGGGAAACTGATCCTGCTTACTTTTGAGGGAGCTGCCCATGACAGTACTGTATTTTGTAACGGGAAAAAGGTGGGAGAGCATCACTGCGGTTACACTGCATTTAACGTAGATTTAACGAATAATGTCCTCTATGGACAGGATAATCTGCTCTGTATCCGCTTAGACAGCAGAGAGAATTTAAACGTTCCGCCCTTTGGCTATGTGATTGATTATATGACCTATGGCGGTATCTACCGGGATGTCCGGCTGGAAGTGAAGGAAAAAGTCTCCCTTTCGGATATCTTCGTCCATACAGCGATAGATTTCAGATCGTCTCCTGTGACAGCGCAGATCACCTCTGAGATCACACTTACTGCAAGCGATGAGAACGTGACCATCCGACAGTACTACATGCCGAAAAGCACCGCAGCCGTGCAGGAATCCTGGAGTCTTTTGTGCGAGCAGACTGTTTCTGCGGATGCTTCCTGCGACAAGGAGCTCTCACTCACGGCAACCATTAACGCTCCTCTGTTATGGGACACCGAAGAAGCTAATCTCTATATTTTAAAGACACAGCTATATCAGGGCAATACGCTCCTGGATGAGACTAAGACCACGTTTGGTATCCGGGAAGCAGTATTTAAAAAGGACGGTTTTTACCTCAATGGCAGGAAGCTGCGGATCCGCGGTTTAAACCGCCACCAGAGCTTCCCTTACGTGGGATATGCCATGCCTAAGAGCATGCAGCGGCTGGATGCAGATCTGTTGAAAAAAGAGCTGGGATTAAATGCCGTAAGGACTTCCCATTATCCCCAGAGCCATTATTTTTTAGAGCGCTGTGATGAGCTGGGACTTTTAGTATTTACGGAATTTCCCGGCTGGCAGCATATCGGTGACGATGCCTGGAAAGCACAGGCTGTGGCAAATGCCGAAGACATGATCCGTCAGTACCGTAATCATCCCTCCATCATTTTATGGGGAATACGCATCAATGAGTCACCGGATGACGATGCCTTTTACGAAAAAACCAATGCCGTAGCACATAAGCTGGATCCCACGAGACCTACCGGTGGTGTCCGCGCCATGAAAAAAAGTCATCTGTTAGAAGATGTCTATACGTATAATGATTTTCTGCACGACGGGGAGATGCCCGGCTGTGATCCTAAGAAAAAGGTCACCTCAGACATGGAGAAGCCTTATCTGATCAGCGAATACAACGGACATATGTATCCCACCAAGGCATTCGATAACGAAGAACGTCGAAGTGAGCATGCGATCCGCCATGCCAATGTACTGGATGCTGTGGCAGGTCAGTCCGATATTGCCGGAAGCTTCGGCTGGTGCATGTTCGACTACAATACTCACAAAGACTTCGGAAGCGGTGACCGGATCTGTTATCATGGTGTCATGGATATGTTCCGGAATCCGAAGCTGGCTGCAAATATCTATGCCTGTGAGCAGGAGCAGACTCCTGTGCTGGAGATCACTTCCTCCATGGATATCGGAGAGCATCCCGGCTGTAACCGCGGCAACATTTATATTCTATCCAATGCAGACAGCGTGAAAATGTACAAAAATGACCGGTTTATCAAGGAATATCTGCCGGGAATGTCACCTTATAAGCACTTAAAGCACGGTCCCATCCTGATCGATGATTTTATCGGAGATTCTTTTGCACAGAACGAAAGATTCCGTAAAAAGCATGCAAAGGAGATCACGGATGCCATGAATCTCGTAGCGAGAGGAAGTCTGAACCACATTCCGAAGAGATTATATCTTACGGCTTTAAAACTGCTTCTGATCTATCATATCGATTTTGCGGAAGTGACCAGGCTGTATACGAAGTACATCGGTGACTGGGGCGGCACAGCTACCGTATACCGTTTTGATGCTATCAAAGACGGCAAAGTCGTAAAATCCGTCACCAAAGAACCGGTTCGTGAAATCCGGCTGGAAGCAGAAGCGGATCATACCATTCTGACAGAACAGCACAGCTATGATGTGGCACTGGTACGGATCCGTGCAGTGGATGACCATGGAAATGTGCTTCCCTTTTATCAGGAGCCTGTTCGTCTGATTGCGGAAGGTGACATCTCCATCATCGGACCTGACACCATTGCCCTGCAGGGAGGCATGGGTGGAACTTATGTTAAGAGTCTTGGAAGATCCGGTCAGGGAACTTTGCTGTTGCAGTCACGAACGGCAGGAGAAGTACGGATACCTTTTCAGATTAAGATTTAATGAGCCTCAAGGAAAAACAAGTGGCTGCAAAGCAGACATTTGTTTTTCTGGGCTCATTAGCGAACGAATATCCTGCGAAGCAGGATGTAGAGTGCGATAGCACGAATTCGTGAGCTTATGATATAACGATTTAATGGTTTCATTTGAGAAAAAGATTTCAAGGGATTTCAAAAGAAAGGATCAGGATTAATCATGAGTTTAAGCGGAAAAGAAAAATTTTCTTATGGACTGGGTGCGGTAGGCAAAGATATGGTATACATGCTGTCTGCCAGCTATATTTTGTATTATTATCAGGATATTTTAGGCGTGAACGCCGTAGCCATGGGTATCATTCTGCTGGTTGCAAGAGTGTTCGATGCGTTTAACGATCCCTTCATGGGCGTTATCGTGGCAAAGACCAGGACCAGATGGGGGAAGTTCCGCCCCTGGCTGATGATCGGCACAGTAACCAATGCTGTTGTTCTGTATCTGATGTTCTCGGCACCGCCTGCACTGAATGGCAATGGACTGGTAGCATATGCGGCAGTCACCTATATTCTTTGGGGCGTGACCTATACCATGATGGATATTCCCTTCTGGTCCATGATACCGGCATTTACTCACAGTGGAAAAGAGCGTGAAGGATTGTCTACGCTGGGACGTTCCTGCGCCGGTGTAGGCTCTGCCATTATCACCGTGATCACCATGCTCTGCGTCAATGCCCTGGGTGGAGGAGAAGAGAGGATCGGATTTTCCCGGTTTACCCTGATCATTGCCGTGCTGTTCGTGATATTTATCGCTATTACCTGTATTAATATCAAAGAAAAATCTACAGTAGATGTGGATGCTCCTTCCATCGGTCAGATGTTCAAGGCACTGATTCAGAACGATCAGGCGATGGCAGTAGTCATTACCATCGTACTGATCAACTGCGCGGTCTATACCACCTCTAACCTGGTAATTTATTTCTTTAAATATGATTTTGGCGGAGATACCTGGTACAATTCCTATACCCTGTTCAATACCTTCGGCGGGGCAGTACAGATTCTCGCCATGATGCTTTTGTTCCCGTTACTTCGTAAGTTTATGAGTACCATCCGGATCTTCTATGTCAGCTTCCTGATGGCAATTGTCGGATATGCTGTATTGCTTCTTTTATGCTTTACGAATATGAGTACTGTATTTTTACTGTTCATTCCCGGCTTCCTGATCTTTGCCGCCAATGGTATGCTGACAGTACTGACTACCGTATTTTTAGCCAATACCGTAGATTACGGTCAATGGAAAAATCATCGCCGAGACGAGAGTGTCATTTTCTCCATGCAGACCTTCGTGGTAAAACTGGCTTCCGGTATTGCTGCGTTAGTGGCATCCCTGTGCCTGAACCTCTGCAACTTAAGCTCTGATACCAGCGATGCTGCGGCAGCGACAGGGGCTTCCGGAAGCTCTGTGGTAGGGCTTCGCATGACGATGGCGTTATTCCCCATTCTGCTCCTTGTCATCGGTGTCATTTTCTTTCATAAGAAATATCAGCTGACCGAGGAACGATTAAAAGAGATTCAGGAGGCTTAAAGCATGATTCAGATTGTAAAAGATTCCGATACAAGACCATGGTTCTTTTTACAAACAGCCCACACAACCTACGGAATACGTGTCATGAATACCGGACATTTAGAACATCTGTATTACGGGGAGCGGATCACTGTGGATTCACAGGATCCTTCCTCCTGTGCGCCCCTTGTCATACAGAGAGCCTTCGCTCCGGGAAATACCTGTACCTATGACAAAGAACATCCGCAGATCTCCATGGAAGATGTCTGCTTGGAGGTTGGTACGTTGGGAAAGGGAGATATCAGAGAACCTTTTCTGGAAGTCAGATTTGCCGACGGAAGTGTCACCTCTGACTTTACTTTTGATTCCTATGAAATTGTTACTTTAAAGGAAAGAGAGCAGTGCCTGCAGGATTCCGGACTTCCTCACAGCTATTCGGAAGTGGGAACTGATTCCGCGGAATGCCTTCAGATTGTTTTGCAGGATGTTACGAATCATTTGGAGTTGCAGCTGTTTTATACCGTATTCGAAGAATGTGATGTCATTACCAGAAGCGCACGGTTGATCAATCACAGTGACACATCTGTCACCTTGGAGCGATGTCTCAGTGCACAGTTAGATCTGACAGAGGATTATTCCGTGATCACTCATTTCAGCGGTGCCTGGGCAAGAGAGATGCACAGAGAACAGATTTCCTTACGTTCCGGCAAATTTATAAATGCGTCTTATACGGGAACCTCTTCGAACCGCTCGAATCCTTTTATGATCCTGGGACATAAGAACACCTGTGAGACTTTTGGCTCCTGTATCGGCTGCAATCTGATCTACAGTGGAAATCATTATGAAGCCCTTGAGAAAGACTCTTATGGAAAACTACGCTTTGTAAGTGGAATCAATCCACAGAGCTTTTCCTGGAAGCTGATTTCGGAAGCGCACTTTGATACACCGGAGGCTGTTTTAAGCTATTCTTCGAATGGGTATGGCGGACTCAGCCGACAGTTACATTCCTTTATCAGAGAGCATATTGTGCGGGGAGTGTGGAAGAGAAGACCTCGTCCGGTTCTGTTAAACAGCTGGGAAGCATGTTATTTTAAGATTGATGAGAGAAAGCTGTTGCAGCTGGCAAAAGCGGGAGCAGATGTCGGCATCGAACTGTTCGTCATGGATGACGGGTGGTTTTCCGGGCGGAATGACGATACTTCCTCCCTGGGAGACTGGGAACCGGATCCGAAGAAGCTGCCCGGAGGAATTGCTTCCCTCAGTAAAAAAATCAAAGCCCTGGGGGTGGATTTCGGTCTCTGGGTAGAACCGGAGATGATCAGTGAAAACAGCCGTCTCTATCAAGAGCATCCAGACTGGGCAATGACGATTCCTGGACATCCCCACTCCGAAGGGCGCAATCAGCGCCTTTTGGATCTGTGCAATCCCAAAGTACAGCAATATGTAATAGATTCCATGACGAAGGTATTTTCCTCCGGAGACATCCGTTATGTAAAGTGGGATATGAACCGTAATTTCAGTGATATTTATTCCCCTTATCTGCCGGCTGCGAAACAGGGAGAGACGGCACATCGTTATGTACTGGGGCTGTATCACATTATGGATGAGCTGACCACTCGTTTCCCTGAAATTTTGTTTGAAGGCTGCAGTTCAGGTGGAAATCGTTTTGATCTGGGAATATTAAGCTATTTCCCGCAGATCTGGGCAAGTGATAATACTGACGCACTGTGCCGTACCGGCATTCAGAACAGTTACAGCTATGGTTATCCCTTATCGGTATTTACAGCCCATGTGTCATCCTGTCCAAATCATCAGACCTTAAGGATCACGCCCCTTGAGACCCGTTTTCAGGTGGCTTCCTTCGGTGTCTTAGGATATGAATGTAATTTAAAGGATCTGTCCGGAAGTGACCTAAGCGCTATCCGGGAACAGATTGCACTTTATAAAAAATGGCGGGATGTTTTCCAGTTTGGAACCTTTTACCGTGAAACAGAAAACGAGGATTCCGACACGGAAACCTTATCCTGGACCTGCGTGTCCCCGGATGGCAGAAGAGCAGTGGGGCTGTTCTTCCGGCGCCTGGCAGTTCCAAACCAGTCCCATGACTGGTATCGCCCGGTGGGGTTACTTCCGGATGTGAAATATCATTTCTACGGCAGGAATATCAAATACAATCTGAAAGACTTCGGAGACCTTGTGAACACCGTTTCTCCGGTTCATATCAAGCAGGGATCTATATTGCAGGAGATTCTTTCACGATTTGTGAATATGAATGGCGAAAAAGAAGAACTGACTGCTTACGGAGATACCCTGATGCGTGCAGGAATCGCTCTGAAGCCTGCTTTCGCCGGAACCGGATATAATTCCGACACCAGACTGTTCCCGGATTTTTCCTCCCGGATTTACTTTATGGAAGCAGTGGAATAAAAATAATAATGCTTTTTTATGTACCGACCACCTTCGTTAGACCTGAAAACTAACGAGGGCGGTCGGTATTGTAATAATCAGAGAGAGATGATATTGTATATTATATAGATAGCTTAACAAATCGGAATTTGGCGGTGAATATTCTATGTTTTATAATGCAAAAGAAAAACTGTTAGAAATACAGGACATACAGATGAATTATATTACTTTTGGAAAAGGTGAGAAGCCTTTGATTTTGATTCAAGGTCTTAGTACCCGTAGCATAAAAGGGGCAGCATTTTCAGTGGCTTATATGTATCGAATGTTTGCAAGAGATTATAAAGTTTATCTGTTTGATCGCAGAGAAAATATTAGCGATAGCATAACAGTAAGAAACTTAGCGACAGATATAGCAATGGCGATGGATACATTAAAGATTACAAATGCTGATATCTTTGGTGTATCACAAGGTGGTATGATTGCTCAATATCTTGCAATAGACAGACCAGATTTAGTAAATCAGTTAGTCCTCGCAGTAACACTTTCGAAAAATAATGAAACAGTCGAAAGGACAGTCAATGATTGGATTCATATTACGGAACAGAATAATATGAAAAGGCTGATTACAGATATGGCTGAAAAGATGTATTCTGACATTTATGTGAAACGATACAAACCGTTTATGTCATTATTAGCGGTTTTGCAGAAACCAAAGAATGTACCAAGATTTATCGCGTTGGCAAAAGCTTGCCTTAGTTGTAAAGCTTATGACGAATTAGATAAAATTCAATGCCCGGTGTTTGTAATTGGAGGCATGCAGGATAAAGTGGTAAGTGGAGAGGCTTCTTTGGAAATTGCAAAAAAACTCGGTTGTGAAATCTTTATGTATGATGATTTAGGACATGCTGCTTACGAAGAAGCTAAGGATTTCAATCAAAGAGTTTATAATTTTTTACAGCATAAGTAATTTCTATAAAGCAAAACTTTCAGGTTTCGTTCCATTCTGTAAAGAAAAATGAATAAATGTCGATAAATATTATGA
>ERZ1035032.2134-NODE-2134-length-11185-cov-3.764151_pt1 | contig 11185 bp, 6 predicted proteins | sample MGYA00520693_ERZ1035032 | MGnify/ENA primary metagenome ERZ1035032 (study PRJEB33766, sample SAMN09781740) | gut metagenome | biome: gut microbiome | host: Homo sapiens | place: Madagascar | study: EMG produced TPA metagenomics assembly of the PRJNA485056 data...
GTGTTTTGCGTAATGAAAGGGATACAGGGCTGCTGCATAGATCTTCCTTATATCTAAATACACCTTAGCATATTTTTGCATTAATTTTATCATAGACAGAAACAATACCTTTTATCTGCCAAGTCCTGATTCTGTATTCTTTCATGCAGCAAACCTTTTTTCACGTCGGTACTTGGCAAACTGCTGTAAGCAGTGAGCTTAGTACCGCTACGTGAAAAACAGAACGCAAGTGTTTTGCGTAATGAAAGGGATACAGGGCTGCTGCATAGATCTTCCTTATATCTTTGTGAAGCAGACCTTTTCTTACGTTGGTCCTTAACGAGCTCCTTTATACGGAGCGAGTTTAGTACCACTACGTAAGAAACAGAGTGCAAACGGTCTGCGTAACAAATGATATAAGGAAGATCTATGCAGCGGGTCTGTCCGTTTATACAAAATCAAAGGTAAGCTGGTTGGTATCCGGCATACCATCTAAGATGCCAAGCTCTGACAGCTTATCGATCGCACTCTTTCCAATCTTAGAATGAGCCTGCAGATCTTCCTTTGAGATAAATTTGCCTTTGCCGGCTGCATCCTTCAACTGCTTTGCAGCCTTCTCTCCCATTCCTTCAATGGAAGCCAGTGACGGCATGATCTTACCGTCTATTACCTGAAAACGGATATCATCCGCCACATAGATATCGATCGGCATGAACTCAAAACCTCTCGCATACATCTCAAGAACCAGCTTCAGATCCTTTAACTTATCTTCATCCTTTGCGGTTCGTTTATTCTTATCAATGCTCTGTATCATATTGATGTGATACAGTACCTTTTCTTTTCCAAAGCACATCATCTCATAACTGAAGGCTGATGCACGGATACTGAAAAACGCTGCATAATACTGAAGCGGATAATTCACCTTAAAATATGCAATTCTCCACGCCATCATAACGTAAGCCGCCGCATGGGCTTTCGGGAACATGTACTTGATCTTCTGGCACGACCAGATATACCAGTCCGGTACACCATGTGCCTTCATATCCTCTTTCCATTCTTCCCATTTTGCACATTTGCCTTTAGCTACGTTACCTTTTCGGACATTCTCCATGATCTGGAACGCTGTACCGGATTCCAGGCCCATATGGATCAGATATACCATGATATCATCTCGACAACAGATTGCGGTCGAGATCGTACACTGACCGGACTTGATCAGCTCCTGTGCATTTCCAAGCCATACATCCGTACCATGCGCCAGACCTGCGATTCGCACCAGATCCGAGAAGTTCTGTGGATTTGCATCAATTAACATCTGCATGGCGAAATCCGTACCGAACTCCGGCACACCCAGACTGCCAAGCGGAATGCCATTGATATCCTCCGGTGTAATATGAAGACTTTCTGTTCCATGGAACAACGCCATAACATCAGAATCATCTAACCGGATCGTGGTTGCATCAAGACCAGTCAGATCCTCCAGTCTTCGGATCATCGTAGGATCATCATGGCCGAGAATATCAAGCTTCAACAGGTTATGATCGATCGAATGGTATTCGAAATGAGATGTTACGACATCCGTCGTCATATCATTTGCCGGCTTCTGAATCGGTGTGAAGGAATAGATCTCCTCATGCCTTGGAAGAACGATCATACCACCCGGATGCTGTCCGGTCGAACGCTTAACGCCGGTACATCCGATTGCCAGACGTTCCATCTCACAGCTTCGTTTAGTGACGATAGCCTTTTCATCGACATATTTCTCGATCTCCTTCTGGGTCAGATCTCCCATTGCCGTAGCTTCTGCTCTCGCTTCATCCTTTGCAAGATCTTTGAAGTAATTATATACATAACCATACGCTGTCTTGTCTGCTACCGTTGTTACAGTTCCTGCACGGAATGCCTTACCCTTACCGAATAATACTTCTGTGTAAGCATGTGCACATGACTGATATTCACCGGAGAAGTTCAGATCGATATCCGGCTCCTTATCTCCTTTGAATCCAAGGAAGGTTTCAAATGGGATATCGTGTCCCTCCTTGATCAGTGGATGACCGCATCGAGGGCAGTCACGATCCGGCATATCACATCCCGACATACCGGAATATGATTTCACAAGGTCGGAATCAAAATCAACAAAATGACACTCCGGACAAATATAATGTGCCGACAGAGGATTAACTTCTGTGATACCCGCCATCGTTGCTACGAAGGAAGAACCTACAGATCCTCTGGAACCAACCAGATAGCCATGATCGTTGGAATCCCACACAAGCTTCTGTGCAATGATATACATAACGGCAAATCCATTTGATATAATGGAATGTAACTCACGTTCCAGTCGTTCTACAACGACCTCCGGCAGATCCGGTCCATAGATCTTATGAGCCTTTTCATAACAGATATTCGTAAGTGTCTCATCCGAATTTTCGATGATAGGCGGAGCCTTATCCGGTCGAACCGGGTCCATATATTCCACCATATCCGCGATCAGATTCGTATTCGTGATAACGACCTCTCTGGCTTTCTCACTTCCCAGATATTCGAATTCCGCCAACATTTCTTCCGTCGTTCTGAAATAAAGCGGAGGCTGATTAACTGCATCCTCAAAACCTTTACTTTTCATGATGATCGCACGATAGATACTGTCTTCCGGATCAAGGAAATGGACATCACAGGTTGCAACGACCGGCTTATTAAATAATCGTCCAAGCTCCACGATACGCTTATTATAATTCTGAAGATCCTCGATCGTACAAGGATTCTCCTTCTTTCTGGTCATAAACTCGTTATTTCCGATCGGCTGTATCTCCAGATAATCAAAGAAATTAACAAGTCTTGCAATTTCTTCATCCGGTGCATCATCTACGACCGCACGGAACAGCTCACCTGCTTCACAGGCAGAACCTAAGATCAGGCCTTCTCTGTATTTATTGATCATGCTCATAGGCATACGCGGTCTGCGGTTGAAATATCTGACATGCGCTTCAGAAATCAGACGATACAGATTCACACGGCCGATCTCATTTTTTGCCAGAATGATGCCATGATATGTTCTGCCTTTTTTGATTGTATCATCCGATGCAGAACCTAATTCATTTACATCCTCCACCGTCTTTACGCCACGTTCCACTAACATCTCATATAATTTTACGAAAATTTTTGCGGTTGCATTTGCATCATCAACAGCACGGTGATGATGTTCATTTTTTACATTTAACGCCTTACAGACACGATCCAGTGTAAACTTACCAAGCTCCGGCAATAACACATGGCTGAGCGTCATGGTATCCATGATCGTATTATCGAATTTCATTCCTAGATCTCTGGCATTTTTCTTGATAAATCCGGTATCAAATGCTGCATTATGTGCAACAACGATATCATCACCACAGAATTCCAAAAACTTCGGCAGGATCACGTCGACGGTCGGTGCATGCATAACCATCTCATCTGTAATGGAAGTCAACTGCTCTATACTATAAGGGATCGGTTCTTCCGGATTGATAAATTCCGAGAAACGGTCGATCTCCTCTCCATCTTTTACCTTTACGGCTCCGATCTCTATGATCTTATTCTTCTTCTGACTAAGACCGGTCGTCTCGATATCGAATACGATATATTCTGTATTCAGATCCTGTCCTTTTGGATTGATGACCAGATTCTTCAGGTCATCGACAAAATATCCCTCACAGCCAAAGATCAACTTAAAGCCATCCTTCATCCCCTTTGCATGTGCTGCGATCGGGAATGCCTGTGCAACGCCGTGATCCGTGATCGCGATTGCCGGGTGACCCCAGTCATTTGCACGTTTCACGATCTTCTCGATATCAACAACACTATCCATCTCGCTCATAACCGTATGCATATGTAATTCCACACGTTTTTCAAGCGATGTGTCAACTCTTGGCACACGGAAATCCGGTATATGCTTAATACCACGCACAGATGCAATATTTAACTCCTTGGAAAAAGTATCGTATAACGGCACACCCTTTAACCGATAGAAGCTTCCTTCTTTTAACTCATCCTTATAAACCGGTGCATCATCCTCTGAGGCAAATATCTTAAATGCGATCGTATCTTCAAAATCCGTAATATTGCAGATGAATAAAGTCTTACCATTTCGGAGAACCTTTTCTTCCATCTTGATCAACTGGCCATGAATACAGACTTCACCGATACCATCTACTAATGTAGAAATCTTTACCAGTTCCCCTTCGCAGTCTCTGCCATAGAATACATCCGGATCATTCGAGGTATATTTCTTCCTTCTGGCGGCAAATGTCTCCTTCGGCTTTTCGTCCTGTGCAGGTGCTTTCTTTTCAGCCGGAGCATCCTTCTTGCCTTCTCCGACCAGCTTCTTTTTATCTACTGATTTACCATCCAAGGTCAGATCCGCATCCTCATGTACATTACTTAAGATTGCCTCAATCTCAAGCTTCATCTTCTGTTCATTTGCACGGCGGAGCATCTCTTTATCAGATTCCGTATAATCAAAGCCGACCTTGATATCCATACCGAACCGTTTCTTATAGGTCTCCTCCAGATATTTTTTGATCCCGATCGAATGGCTCTTTGAAAGCTTACTGTCTTCCATCGCAAGCGTGATAATATCATCTGCATAATACCATTCTGCCCGCTTTAATAAACGATATCCAACATGACTGATCTTCTCGACATCATACAAGATACTGTCCTTATATACCTCTGTTAAGGTTCTGGTATTGTACTGGGAAGACAGCTCATAATGGTCATCAATGATGACCTTATAACCACGTCCACGAAATAAATGTCCGCAAATGATATCTTCCACCTGTACAATCTTCGGACGGCTAATCAGATGCTTCGACAGAAGGCTGATAATAAGCCGTCGTTCTGCCTGCTTCATTACTACCTTTTCGATCATCGTATCCTCAAACAGGGAAGACATCTCTTTATCCATATTCAGTTCAGGAAATACTTCAAAAAATAATTTTGCTTCTACCGGCACGTTCTATTCACTCCAGTTATCTAACTCGTACTTTAATGTTGATAATATATCTTTCTCGTCGATCTTCTTTATGATCTGGCCTTTTTTGATCAGGATACCGCAGCCTTTTCCGCCCGCAATTCCAAGATCTGCTTCCTTTGCTTCGCCCGGTCCGTTTACAACACAGCCCATAACAGCAACCTTGATATTCAGATGATCATAATCGGCAACCAGCTTTTCTACCTGTTCTGCCAGTCCGATCAGATCAATCTCCGTTCTTCCACAGGTCGGGCAGGACACAAGTTCGATTCCTCCTGTACGGAGTCCAAGCGTCTTTAAGATCATCTTTGCTGTCATGATCTCATTGACCGGATCCCCTGTTAAGGATACACGGATCGTATCTCCGATTCCCTCATGCAGGATAATACCAAGTCCTACAGAGGATTTGATATTACCGCTCATAACCGTACCGGATTCCGTGATACCCACATGCAGCGGATAATTTGTCTGATCTGCGATCAGCTCATGTGCTTTTACACACATCATAACATCGGAAGATTTAATACTGATGACCATATTGTCATATCCGCAGTCTTCGATCATATGAACCTTATCCAACGCACTCTCAACGATTCCTTCCGCTGTCACGCCATGGTATTTTTCAACTAATTCTTTTTCAAGGGAACCGCTGTTTACACCGACACGGATCGGTATATTCCGTTCCTTACATACCGCTACTACCTGTGCCAGCTTATCCTTACCACCGATATTACCCGGATTGATACGGATCTTATCTGCTCCCGCCTCAGCCGCTGCGATCGCCAGACGGTAATCAAAATGAATGTCTGCAACCAGCGGAATATGGATCTGTTTCTTGATCGCAGGGATCGCTGCCGCTGCCGCATCATCATTTACGGTGCTTCTGATGATGTCACAGCCTGCCTTTTCAAGTTTTAAGATCTGTGCAACTGTAGCATCTATATCACTGGTTTTTGTATTTGTCATCGACTGGATCAGGATCGGATTCCCACCACCGATCACCCGGTCTCCTATCTTTATAACTTTTGTATGATCTCTGTACATATTAACTCCTGTTTAACTCCTGTTCATCTAATGAAAGAATACATTCTTGATATCGTTAAATAATATCACAACCATCAACAGCATAACCAGAACAAATCCGATCAGCGTCACGATATTCTCCTTATCCTTCGGAACCTTCTTTCTCGTTACTGCTTCAATTAACAGGAAGATAAATCGTCCTCCATCCAAGCCCGGTATCGGCAACAGGTTCATAACGCCAAGGTTTGCCGACAGCAGTACGATATAATTCATCCAGTTTAAGAACAGATCGAGCACACTGCTCTTTGCTGCCTCATTGAAGGTATCGTTCATGTTCTTCGCTACTCCGACCGGGCCGGATACTTCATCCGAACTTACCTGACGGGTAACGATCAGCTTCAGACTTAAGAAGGTTGCTTTTACCCAGTATCTGGTCTCATAAGCAGAATATTTGCAAAGCTCTCCGAAGTTCTTCGGAAGCTGATAGCCGACACTCATGATTCCGATCTTATAGCCATCCGGTGTCTTTGCCGGATGTACCGTCGTATCATAGACCGTTCCGTCTTCTTTCTCAAGTGTCAGATCGATCGGTGAACCATCTCCATAAATCTGAAGGTAGATCTGTAACTCACGGAAATTCTTAACCGTGCTTCCCTCGATTTTCAATACCCGGTCGCCATCTGATATCCCGGCTTCTTCCGCCGGATATACACCATTAAAATATTCCTCGGCATTTTTAATCTGGTATTTTTCAATATTATCTTTATTGTATACTGCTCCTATGATCGCAGGATCACTTCCACAGAAATGAATGATCACCATGGAAAATAAAAATGCGATCACGAAGTTCATGGCAGGTCCTGCAAGTACAACCGCCATTCTTGCCCAGATGGATTTCTTCTCAAAGGAATTCTCATCATTTTCGTTTTCTTCATCATCTTCGCTGAGCATCATACAGTAACCGCCGAGTGGAATCAGACGCAGCGTATACTGTGTTTCTTTCTTATGAAACTGAAACAGCTTCGGTCCGAATCCCATCGAAAACTCTTTTACTGTGATATGATTGATCTTTGCTACGATAAAATGTCCCAGCTCATGAAAGAAAATGATGACACCAAAGACTAGTATGATTAATATGATATTCAAAAACTAACACCCACTTTCAATAAATTCATATACTTCCTGCTCGGTTGCAAGAATCTCATCTATATCAGGATTTTCAATCAAATTATGATGATCCATGGATGCACGGATGATATCATAGATATCAAGAAAATCGATTTTTCTGTCTAAGAACTGCTTTACTGCATATTCATTTGCCGCATTGAATACTGTAGGCATCGAACCACCGATCCCGATTGCCTTATATGCATATCGTAACCCAAGAAAGGTATCCATATCCGGTGTCTCGATCACAATCGATGAAAGCTTCGTAAAGTCAAGACGATCTCCCGGCATGTATCTTCGTTCCGGATAGAACAGCGCATACTGGATCGGCAGCTTCATATCTGGCGTACCGAGCTGTGCGATCACTGCCCCATCTTTATATTCTACCATAGAATGAATGATACTCTGCGGCTGGATCACAACCTGAATATTTTCCGGGTCTACATCAAATAACCATTTTGCTTCAATAACTTCCAGCCCTTTATTTACCATCGTTGCTGAATCAATGGTGATTTTTCTTCCCATGCTCCAGTTTGGATGCTTTAATGCGTCCTCTAATTTCACATGCTTTAAAAACTCTCTGCTCTTGCCACGAAATGGTCCACCGGATGCTGTCAACAGAATTTTTTCAATGGAATCATGTGTATTTCCCTGCAATGACTGGAAGATTGCCGAATGTTCACTGTCAACCGGAAGGATTGATACTCCTTTTTCCTTTGCAAGCGGCATAATGATATGTCCCGCTGTAACCAGAGTTTCTTTATTTGCAAGGGCAATGTCTTTTCCCGCTTTAATCGCTGCCACAGTCGGGCGGATACCGATCATTCCTACAATAGCGGTAACTAATATATCCGATGTCTTGTATTCTGCAATCTCGATCAGCCCATCCATGCCTGATACGACACGGATATCCATATCCTTCAGACGATCTTTTAATTCATCTGCCAGCTTCTCATCCCACAGACCAACGATCTCCGGTCGGAACTCTCTCGCCTGCTTCTCTAATAAGTCTATGTTTCTTCCTGCTGATAAAGCACAGATTTTTATATCCTGATTCCATCTTGCGATCTCAAGTGTCTGTGTTCCTATAGATCCTGTGGATCCAATGATAGCTACATGTTTCATATTTGTTCTCCTTTACCCATTTCAAACATCTGTATCTAACATTTTATCTGTCTGCACTATTTCCAATGCGACATAAAGGAAAAGCAGCGTAATTATGAGCACAGTTCATCTGTACGCTCTCCCACACTGCTTTTTCTGATTACAACAAATATAATATAAGATAATACATAATTGGTGCTGTAAATATAATACTGTCAAACCGGTCAAGGATTCCGCCATGTCCCGGTATCAGCTTGCCATAATCTTTGATATCATTATTTCTCTTGATTGCAGAAGCCGCCAGATCCCCGATAACTGCAGGCAACGCACATACAGCTCCGATCAATGCAAATATCCATACAGAATGTGCAACCTGCATGAAATGATTATAAATCAAACCAAATACAACACCTAATATTCCTGCTCCAACGATTCCGCCGATCAGGCCCTCGATACTCTTCTTCGGGCTTAAGATCGGTGACATCTTGTGCTTACCGATCGCACGTCCGACCAGATAGGCACAGGTATCATTACCCCAGGAGCTGACAAAGATCAGCAGAACAAGAATCAGTCCATGTTTCATATCTCGTATGAGATACACATACGACAACATTACACCTACATATACAAATGCAAAAAATGCCGCCATGATCTCTTTATCTTTGTAATTCGGATATGTGAGCACATAGATTGCAAGGATGACCAGCATATAGACCGCGATCAACGGTAATATAAACTGATGCAGGTCAAAATACAACAATGCATAATAAAAAACCGTTGCACCGTAAGCTGCATATCCAAGTCCTTTCTTGTTCAGCCCATATATACGAAGTAACTCCATCACACCGATCAGCGAAACCGCACACATTACCAGACATGTAAGTGCTCCGCCAAAATAAAGTGTGATTGCTGCAATGATCACCAGGATCACTGCACTGATTGCCCGTTGTTTAAACATATTATTTCCTCTTTATTTTACCCCGCCATACCGACGGTCTCTATGACTGTAATACCGGCATGCATTGACCAGCTCGTCCATATCAAAGTCCGGCCATAACACATCCGTAAAATAAAATTCCGAATATGCGATCTGCCATGGAAGAAAATTCGATGTCCGAAGCTCTCCGCTGGTACGAATCAACAGATCCGGATCCGTCAGTTCCTTTGTATCGAGGTAGGAACTGACTGTATCCTCTGTAACCGCATCCGGTAATAGCTTTCCAGCCATACAGTCGGATGCAATCTGTCTAACCGCTCTTGTGATCTCATCCCGTCCGCCATAGTTAATCGCTACAGAAAACTGAAGTCCTGTATTATTTGCTGTAGCTTTCTCCAGATTATACATCTTCTCCACGATATCCTCCGGAAGATCCTCGCGCTTACCGATGATCCTTACGCGCATGTTATTCCGATTGGATCGCTCGATGCTGTCAACCAGATACTTGCGGAAAATATTCATGATCGTAGATACTTCCTCTACTGAACGTTTCCAGTTCTCGGTAGAAAATGCGTATACAGTCAGGTATTTAATCCCAAGTTCATCTGCATTCTCGCATGTTCGCTCGATTGCCTTTGCGCCCTCTGAATGTCCATAGGTTCTTGGCATCAGTCGTTTCTTCGCCCATCTTCCGTTTCCATCCATGATGATCGCAACATGCTCAGGAATATTGATCATTTCTCCATTTATTTCTTTATTCATAATTACTCCAAATTAAACAGTTAAGATCTCTGTTGATTTCTTCTCAATAGCCTTATCAATCAGGCCAACATACTTGTCTGTCATCTTCTGGATCTTATCCTCGTTTGTCTTTAATTCATCCTCTGAGATATCTCCGGCTTTCTCCATCTTCTTGATCGCATCGTTTGCATCTCTTCTGACATTACGGATAGCAACTTTTGCATTCTCACCTTTTTTCTTAATATCCTTAACGATCTCTTTTCTTCTTTCCTCTGTCAGTTCAGGGAAATTCAGGATGATGTTCTTACCGTCATTGTTTGGTGTCAGCCCAAGATCTGAATTCAGGATCGCCTTCTCGATCGCCTTTACCAGTGATGGCTCCCATGGTGCGATCATCAGCGTTCTTGCTTCCGGTACGGTGATATTTGCAAGCTGCTGCATCGGTGTCGGTACACCATAATATTCTACCTTGATCTTATTTAAAATGTTAGGGTTGGCACGTCCTGCACGGATCGTAGCATATTCCCCTTCCAGGTTTTCAACTGTCTTCGTCATTTTCTCTTCGTACTGTGTCAACATATCTTTGTTCCTCCTGTTTATTTATACGTTCACATATGTCCCTGTAAAGCCACCGGTAACGGCCTTTACAATACTGTCTTCACCATTTAAGCCGAATAACATCATCGGCATTTTGTTTTCCATTGCAAGAACTGCAGATGCAAGATCGATAACTCCAAGCTTATTATCAACAATGTCTTTCATCTGCATGCTGTCATATTTCTTTGCATTTGGATTTGTCTTAGGATCACTGTCATATACGCCGTCAATTGCTTTTGCAGATAAGACTACATCTGCCTTTACTTCAACCGCCATAAGAACAGTTGCCATATCTGTTGAGAAATACGGATGTCCGATTCCTCCGGCAAAGAAAACAACTTCTCCCTGCTCCATATATTTTACAGCTTTATCACGGTTGAACAGCTCTGTCATTGTTCCGCATGCAAATGGGGTCATGATATGTGATTTGATTCCAAATACACGAAAAGCATCTGCGGTATAGATACAGTTCATAACAGTTGCAAGCATGCCGATTGAATCTGCTTTTACACGATCCATATTTTCTGAGGTTCTGCCACGCCAGAAATTACCACCACCGATTACTACACAAAGCTGGATTCCTTTATCCAGAATCTTCTTCACCTGTCCGGCAACATCATATACAG
>ERZ1035032.2135-NODE-2135-length-11184-cov-11.535178_pt1 | contig 11184 bp, 10 predicted proteins | sample MGYA00520693_ERZ1035032 | MGnify/ENA primary metagenome ERZ1035032 (study PRJEB33766, sample SAMN09781740) | gut metagenome | biome: gut microbiome | host: Homo sapiens | place: Madagascar | study: EMG produced TPA metagenomics assembly of the PRJNA485056 data...
CAGCTGGATAGAGCACTTGGCTACGGACCAAGGTGTCGGGGGTTCGAATCCTCTCGCGCACGTAGGAAAGCCCGGAAGATCATCTTCCGGGTCTTTTTTTCCTCTATAGTATATATCTTTTGTTTTATCTGAAAATCATATCGTAGAAATGCTTTATAAATCCCTCGATTGAAGCCCAAATTTAGCCACAATTACTATTGAAAATCATGCAAAAAGTGCGTAATATACAGAATTGGTGTCAAAAAGAGGACATCAGGATTGTGTATAAAAAGAGGAATGAGGATTAGAAATGCAAGAGGGAAAGAAACAGAGAATCGAATTTCTGGATTATCTCAAGGCAGTCTGTGTCATTATGGTAATCATTACGCACTATGGATGGGAGGATAAGACATCTCCTTTTTTTACGATGCTGATCAACATGGCAGTGCCGGTATTTATGATTGTGAGCGGTTATAATTTTGCAATGTCAAACCGCAAAAAAGCAGACGGAAATCTGGAGAAAATGTATGGCTGGAATATGATGAAACCAAAGCTGATCCGCTTTTTGCTGCCGTTTTTTGCCATTTGTCTGCTTGAGATTCTGCTGCTGGCAGCGCAGGATAAAAATATACCGTTGTTCCGTATTTTTGTGCTTGGCGCATACGGACCTGGAAGCTATTATGTACCGATCATGCTGCAGCTGCTTGTTATTTTTCCGTTGATTTATGTGATGATCGCATACAATGCTAAGCTTGGACTTGCTGTGGCAGCGCTCGCCAATCTCGCGTTTGAGGTGTGCGTCATCGTGTTTGATATGGATAAATATTATTACCGCCTGAGCATCGGAAGATACCTGCTCTTAATCGCGTTTGGCTGTTATCTGTATCTGCATCCGGAGCAGAGGGTAAAGCCGTATCAGATGTGGATGATGTTTCTGGCAGGACTGGCATATCTGATTGCAGTTTTCGGATTCGACAAGGATTTCGAGTTGTTTGGCTACTGGAAGACGACAGCGATGCCGGTTGCGTTCTATATTTTCCCGATCGTTATTTTATTGTTCCGGAAATTTTATCACTGTACGATTCCGGGATTTGCGGGGAGACTGCTCACACAGATTGGAAAAGCTTCCTATCATATCTTCCTGATTCAGATGGTATACTATCACTTTGAATTGGGCGGCGCGATTATGCAGACGGCATGGTATATTGCTGTCCCGTTTAACATTCTGGTTACGGTTCCGCTTGGCCTTGGATTCTATGAGCTGGACAACCAGTTTGTGAAAAAGCTGCGCGAGGTAAAGCATTACATCCGGGCGGTTGTATAGGGAACATATTTATTTGCGCACAGGTTGTGTCACGTGACACGGTCTGTGCGTTTTTTATGTAATAGGATTCTTTTTTTCAGGAAATGCCGCGTTACATTTAGCGGTGAAAGTTGGGCGCGCAGGCAGAAAGGCATTGCACAGAGAGGGAAAAGAGTATAGAATAAAAATGGAATTTTAGCATCGTATCATGGGATAAGTGAACGAGAGCAGGAGGAAAAAATGAATAAGCAGAGCGAAAAGCCAAGGGGACTTTTGAGCGGGAAAACCGTACTCCTTTGTGTGACGGGAGGAATTGCCGCTTATAAGATGCCGAATGTAGCGCGCATATTAAAAAAGCTTGGGTGCAACGTACATGTTCTGATGACGCAGAATGCCACGAATTTTATCACAGCGACGACGTTTGAGACGCTGACGGCGAACAAGTGTCTGATTGACACATTCGACCGGAATTTTGAGTTCTCGGTGGAGCATGTGGCGCTTGCGAAACAGGCGGATCTGGTGCTGATTGCGCCGGCTACAGCGAACGTGATCGGCAAGATTGCGAATGGAATTGCAGACGACATGCTCACAACGACGGTGATGGCGTGTACCTGCAAGTGCCTGATCGCCCCGGCAATGAACCATAATATGTACCACAATCCGATCGTGCAGGACAATATCCGCAAGCTGGAGCATTACGGCTATGAGATGATTGAACCGGTGCGGGGGATGCTGGCGAACGGTGATACGGGAGACGGCAGGCTGCCGGCCGAGGAAGAACTGGCCGAGTATGTCTTAAGAGAACTTGCTGCGCCAAAGGACATGGCAGGATTAAAAATTCTTGTCACTGCAGGTCCGACACAGGAAGCGATTGACCCGGTGCGCTATATTACCAATCACTCCACAGGGAAGATGGGATATGCGATTGCGAGACGCGCCATGTACCGAGGGGCGGATGTGACACTTGTGACCGGACCGACAGCGTGCGAGCCGCCGCGGTTTGTGAATGTTGTTCCGGTTGTGACGGCGGCACAGATGTATGACGCGGTCATGAGCCGTGCAAAGGAGCAGGATATTATTGTCAAGGCGGCAGCGGTGGCGGATTACAGACCGGCATCTGTGGCGGAGGAGAAGATCAAGAAGTCCGATCGGGAAGCTTCGATCGAACTGGAACGCACACAGGATATATTGGCAGCTCTGGGGGCGGACAAAGGAAAGACGATACTGTGCGGGTTTTCCATGGAGACGGAGCACATGCTTGAGAATTCAAGAAAAAAGCTTCGCAAAAAGAATGTGGATCTGATCGCAGCCAATAATCTGAAGGTGGAAGGCGCCGGTTTCGGAACCGATACGAACGTGCTGACACTGATCACAGAGGACGGTGAGCGGGAACTGGCACGGATGAGTAAAGAGGAGGCAGCGGACGAGCTGCTTACGGAATTGTTAATAATAAGTAAAGGACGCGCGAAGGGGCAGTAGACACACGGTCATGTGCGCAGGCAGGGGACAGAGAGACGATGACGACAGTAAAGGTACAGAAGAACCAGATAATTGCCAAGCAGAAAGAGAAAGTAAAAAAATGGTATATCGTGCAGGAGGGTACTGTCATTCAGTGCAATTCCTACGCCAAGATTGTTCTTGGAAAAAATGCGGTGATTGGAATTTCTGAGGGCGACAGATATCTGTGTGATTATGTTGCGACCGAGGATTCCGTGCTGGCGGTGTTCAATTGTGAATCGGCGGAGGATTTAAAGGAGGCGATTCACGGGCAGGAGAGCATGCGCAGTATTCTGCTTCGGGCAGCACTCGGACAGCGGCAGATGCTTCTTAGAACCTATGCCGGTTTTACCAATCTGGTAAGGCAGTTTCACTCCTTTGCCGAGAATGAGTACAGCCAGTATGAGAATCTCTGCGCACAGTACCATCTGGACGAGCAGAGTTTTACGCGCATGGACAATTTCAAGCCGTTGGAGATGGTGCACCGGGCGGAGAACTGGGAGATAGGCAACAGTGCCAGCCTGACCGGAAGTTATTTAGAGGAGTATGTGCATCTGATGCAGCGGGACGATAATCTCTGCATCGGGGCGATCATGGAAGCCAGTTATCAGACCAGGCGTGTGACGCAGGGAATCATTGAGATGGTGGAATATCTCCGCTACAATCAGGATATTCTTCTGGCGGAATCGAAAAACGATCTTTTTAACCTGTTCTTTGCTCTGGCGATTCAGGCGCATAAGAAAAATTATGATGTAAAGCCGCTTTTAAATGAGATGGACCGGATTGCCGAGGTGATCAAAAAGCTTGGCATCTACAGCGGAAAGCTGGTCGACATGCGGATGGAAGAATACCGCGGATACCACTTCGAGACAGAAGGTGCAGCGTACGAGACGCCGCAGGCACAGGATGGCGAGGAGGAAGAAACGCAGGAAGAGCGCAGTGAAGACTGCCTGGTTCATATCCTGACCTATGCGGATACCGAGCAGAGCGTTATCGAGGAGATGCAGAAGCTTGTGCAGAAGTACCGGGATCTGCCGGATATGTTTTCCACGGACGCGCAGACGTTTGCAATCCGCAAGCGGATCACACAGATTTTCTACGATACCTACTTAAAAGCGTTTATGCATACCGTAAAGGGGGAAAAAGAGCTTACCCCGATTGTGGAAATGTTTTTGAATTTCGGATTTATGGATGTGCAGATGGCCGGCGAGGAGAATGCCAATATTCTGTTCGATCTCACGGAGCATCTGGATGTCTGCAAATCTGACCATGTATACACGATTTTTGAATGGCTGCGCAGTGTTTATGACGGAAGAAACGAGCCATCGAAAAATGAGTTCGATATGGATTATCCGGCATATCTTGCAGAGATGCGCAAGACCGGCAAGATTACGACAGAGCAGCAGAAGCATTTTATGTCCAACCGGGAGCTCAAAGTCAAGTTTGAGATTCAGAACATGTTCACGTCCGGAAACCGTGCGACCTATGGCAAGCTGTCCACGTTCTGCCCGATTTTAGGGGAGTATGATCTGATCAACTCCATTGAAAAGATGCTCGTGACGGCGCAGAAGCTGGACGAGTCACTGCACAAGATCCGCGACATCGATTTCTCCGCGTTCTATCGTGAAGTGCAGTTCTCGGATCCGGACAAGGGCATCAACCGCGAGATGATTATGAAGGAGATCATGCCGGACATCATTCTGATGCCGAATGCAGGAACACGCTCGATGATGTGGCAGGAGACAGCAGGCGTGCGAAGAGATACCTCGGCGCGTTTCCTGTTCCCGATTTTCACAGCGGTCGATATTGACGATATGATGGTCGATACGGTCGGAAGATACCGCTGGGAGATCTGCAGGAAGATTCAGGGTGTACACTGGAACGATATCCGTGAGAAGTCCCTGACGGCGGAGTATTGCGATTATCTGCAGTTCTACCGGAAGAACCGCGAGCTTTCCACCGAGGCGAAGGAGAAGATCAAGAGTGCGCTCTTGCGTGGAAGAAATAATTACCGTGAGGTCTTCGTCAAGGATTACCAGAACTGGATGAAGTATGAGTCGAAGGGAAGCTACCGCCTCAACAAGATCGCAAGAGAGATCCTGATTACCTATTGCCCGTTCGCAAAGCCGATCCGGGAGGAGTTAAAGGGGAATCCGATGTATGAGAGCGCTCTGCACCGCCTCGATCTTTTGAACGCGAAGACCGTGCAGCGTATCCAGGGAGTCTATGACAAGTATCAGAAAGCCGGAGGCAGGATCACGCAGGAGCTTACCGACAATCTCGAATATTATGAACTGTGATAAGATATGAACTGTGATAAGATAGAAAAAGCCAGGTGCGATGCACTTGGCTTTTTCTGAGGGGAGTATAAATAATTAATAAGGGGTATAAAATGATATGTTTTACATATCACAGCATTAGTATAGAACATTCTTTTTGAAAAAGCAATGCAAAACCACAAAAGCCATGTATATTTTCCGGGGAACATCAGATACTAACCATGCAGTAAGCAAATAAAAAGATTCGGCACGAGCACGTGCCGGGATGGAGGGCAACATGGCAAAAAACGAAAGTACACAGAATTCGACTTCTAATTGCAGAGACGGTTATGAGAACAGCTACGAGAACAACGCGGGAAGCGGTTCCAACAGCGCAAAGAATAAGTCGACTAACAAGTCAACCAACAAGACATCCAACGTGTCCGGTTCCAACAAGACCTCTGACAAGTATCAGCAGTAGACTGGCACAGGCAGAGAAAAAGCGCATAGGATAGAATAAGATTGACAGAAACAGATTACAGAGAACCTCTTTGTAATCTGTTTTTGCGATTACAGGAGCATATGGCGGAAAAGGAGGATACGCGGGCATGACGTTTTATACGATACATCCAAGGGAATTGGAAGATATTATGAGAAGAAAGCACGGAATTCTGATTGATGTGCGGGAGGCGGATTCTTATCGGGAATACCATTATCCGAACGCCAGAAATCTTCCGTATGAAAAGATCGATCAGTGGATGCACCGTCTGCCGAAGAACAGACCGCTGGTGCTCTACTGCGATTATGGAAGCACCAGTCTTCTGGCGGCGAGAAAGCTCGGCAGGGAGGGGTATGAGGTATATACCGTGGTTGGCGGCATTGAGGCAATGCGAACAAGTGATTGACAGGGAAAATTAGAATGGATAATATATTATTAGGAAATTAGACATATGATACAGAGGAGAATACATGAAGACATATGAACTGGTGGTTCCATGTCATTTTGGACTGGAAGCGGTACTTAAGAGAGAAATCTATGACCTGGGATATGAGATCAGCCGGGTGGAGGATGGCAGAGTCTCATTTCAGGGGGATGCGGAAGCTGTCTGCCGTGCCAATATCTTTCTGCGCACGGCAGAACGCGTGCTGATCGAAGTGGGCAGATTCCGCGCAACGACCTTTGAGGAATTATTTCAGGGAATCAAGGCGCTTCCGTGGGAGGACTATATCCCTGTGAACGGAAAGTTCTGGGTAAAAAAGGCGTCTTCTATCAAGAGCAAGCTGTTTTCTCCGTCTGATATTCAGTCGATCGCGAAGAAGGCGATGGTGGAGCGCATGAAGCAGTACTATGATGTGGAATGGTTCGCGGAGGACGGGGCGTCGTATCCGGTGCGCATCTTTCTACTGAAGGATGAGGTTATGGTGACGCTGGATACGTCCGGGGACTCTCTGCACAAGCGCGGATACCGCACATTGACGAGCAAGGCGCCTCTGACCGAGACGCTGGCAGCTTCCCTGCTGCTGTTGACGCCGTGGAGACCGGACCGGATTCTGGTGGATCCGTTCTGCGGCAGCGGTACGTTCCCGATAGAGGCGGCGATGATTGCTGCCGGTATTGCGCCCGGAATGAACCGTGAGTTCACGGCGGAGCAATGGACGAACCTGATTGACCGCAAGCTGTGGTACGAGTGCGTAAAGGAAGCCGAGGAGATGATCCACACGGATGTGAAGGTCGACATACAGGGCTATGATATTGACGGGGACGTCATAAAGGCAGCCAGGGAGAATGCAAAACGCGCCGGCGTGGATCACCTGATTCATTTTCAGCAGCGCCCGGTGGCAGAACTCCACCACCCGAAGAAATACGGCTTTATCGTGACGAATCCGCCGTATGGCGAGCGCCTCGAGGACAAGGCGGATCTGCCGAAGCTGTACGGGGAGATCGGGGCGGCATTCCGGGGACTTGATTCCTGGTCGATGTACCTGATTACGAGTTATGATGAGGCGGAGCGCTATATCGGCAGAAAAGCGGACAAGAACCGCAAGATCTACAATGGAATGCTTCGCACCTATTTTTACCAGTTTATGGGGCCGAAGCCACCAAGGCGGAGTGTAAGGGATACCGCCGGAGGGGATGAATGAAATATTCAAAAAGATATATCGTGTTTGGCGTGCTGGTAGCCGCCATGCTGATTTTTAAATTAGAACCGGGGGCATCGGGGAGCGGAACGGTGGAAAATTTCCGCGGAGCCAATCTGCAGGCGGCAACCTGGAACCCGTTGATCGCATCCAGCGTAAATGATAATCTGTTGTCGCTGGTGATCGATAACAAGGAATACACCAACGAGAATCATACATTTTATATGGATGACCAGTTGAATATCATGGTTCCGGTGAACATTCTACGTGACGCACTCAGCTGCAGCGCGCATGTGTATGACGGGAAGCGGCTTCTTGTGGAGAAGCATGCGAATGAGGTGGAGTTTTCACTGGGCGCCTCGGAGGCGAAAGTCAACGGAACCCGTGAGGTGATCGTGTCGCCGTTTATCCGCAAGGACGATACCTACTATGTAAGCCTGAATGATCTGGCGAATTATCTGGATTATTCCTATTCCTGGGATATACAGGAGAATCAGGCGTCGGCGATGGATACGTCGGACAGTGCGACAATCATACCGACCCGCTATGATCTGAGGGAGAAGGGACGGGCGGCAGCAGTGCGCAATCAGGGAACTTTCGGCACCTGCTGGGCGTTTGCCGCGCTGGGGGCACTGGAGTCGTCGTTGCTGCCGGAAGAGAAACTGCAGTTTTCGGTCGACCATATGACGATGAACAATGGATTTACACTGACGCAGGATGACGGCGGGGAATATACCATGGGAATGGCTTATCTGGCGGCATGGGAAGGACCTGTATACGAAGCGGATGACCCTTATGGGGACAATAAAACGAATCCGGATCTTACAGCGGTCAAGCATGTGCAGGAAATGCAGATCATCGACGGAAAAGATTATGAGAAGATCAAGGAGTCGGTCTTTTTATACGGCGGAGTGCAGACGTCGATCTATAACGGGCTGCGCAGCTCGCAGTCAAAGTCTCCGTATTACAATCAGAAGACAAATTCCTACTGCTACATCGGTACAGAGAAGCCGAATCACGACGTTGTGATTATCGGCTGGGACGACAGTTATTCCAAGGAGAATTTTAATGTGGATCTCGAGGGAGACGGCGCATTTATCTGCCAGAACAGCTGGGGAGATACGTTCGGCGAGGACGGGGTGTTTTACATATCGTATTATGATACGAATATAGGCACCCACAACGTTGTGTATACAAAGATCGAAGAGCCGGGCAACTATGACCATATCTATCAGAGCGATCTGTGCGGCTGGGTCGGACAGCTTGGCTATAACAAGGACAGCGCCTACGGCGCCAATGTCTACACGACGTCACAGGAAGAAGAACTGGTGGCGGCAGGCTTTTACGCAACAGGAAAAGATTCCCAGTACGAGCTGTATGTTGTACGGAATTTTGAAAATGCAGATTCGCTGACACAGCGGATTCCGGTGGCGTCCGGCAAGCTCTCCAACGCGGGCTATTATACGGTTGATTTTAATCAGGCAATTTCACTGGATGCGGGGGAGCGTTATGCGATTGTGCTTCACATGATCACGCCGGGGTCGGTGCATCCGATGGCAATCGAATACGCTGCAGACGAGGCGACCGCGGATGTGATTCTGGACGATGGCGAGAGTTATATCAGTACCAACGGCGCCAGATGGGACAGCGTGGATACGGTGGAGGAATGTAATCTCTGTATTAAAGCATTCAGTAAGAATCGATAAAGGAATATACGGTTATGGAAGAAAAAGCATTGAGACTGTCGGCTGTCTTTCTCATGATTTTGACAGCGGTATCTTTTGTGCTTCTGCCGAAGCTTCCGGCGCTTCACACGTGGGAGGTGGAGGCGAGAGAGGAACGCATTGCCGAGGAGGAGTTCGCCCAGAGTCAGGTCACGATGCAGAACTTAAAGATCAAAGAGCAGAATGAAGCGGCGGGGGCGAAGGGAGAACTGAGTATCCGCCTGCCGGAGGGCGTGACCGGGGATCAGATTGCTGTCAGCAACGATTATGTGACCCAGACTATCCGGGTGGAAATCCCGCAGGCGGACCGCACTTATTTTGACAGCTACCCGGTTCTGGGGAACAGCGACTATATTGACGGTCTCTCCTACACCAGGCAGGGGGAGATGGGCGTGATAGAGGTCACGACCAACAAGGTATATGAACTGCAGACGGAATATGACACGCAGAATTTTTATTTTAATTTTTTGACACCTCATGAAGTCTATGATAAAGTAGTCGTAATCGATGCGGGGCATGGAGGAAGAGCCGTCGGTGCGAACAAGCAGGGAATCAATGAGAAGGACATTGACCTGGCGATCGTGCTGAAGCTGAAGGAGATTTTTGACAACAGCGATCAGAACATCGGCGTGTATTACACCAGGACGGATGACAGCAATCCGACGTTCGACCAGAGAGTGCAGCTTGCCAACAAGTCGGACGCGGATCTTTTCATCAGTATACATAACAACTCGACGAGAAGCGGACGCATGTCGGGTACCAGCGGTACGCAGGTCATGTACGACGAGATGTCGGAGGCGAGCCGTCAGTTCGCGCAGATCTGTCTGGAGGAAGTTACAGGCAGGATCGGGAGCCGTGACAAAGGACTGGTGGAAGGCGACAGTATTTATATCATTAGAACCAGCGAGGTGCCGGTTGCACTGATTGAAGTCGGATTTATGACGAACAAAGACGAACTGGAAAAGCTGAATTCTGATGCATATCAGAGAGAGACGGCAGAGGGCGTCTATCAGGCAGTGCTTCGCGCATTTGAAGAAGGATACTAAAAAGAGGACAAAGCTATGAGAATAATTTTTGCCACCGGCAATGCCGGAAAAATGAGAGAAATCCGCGAGATTATGGCGGATATGGATATGGAGATCTGCTCCATGAAGGAAGCAGGTATTTCCCTGGATATTGAGGAGAACGGCACGACGTTCGAGGAGAATGCGCAGATCAAGGCGAAGGCGGTAGCTGCCTGTACGAAGGATATTGTGCTGGCCGATGATTCCGGTCTGGAGGTAGACTATTTAAACAAGGAGCCGGGTGTATATTCGGCGCGGTATCTGGGCGAGGATACTTCCTACGATATTAAGAATCAGGCGATTCTTGACCGTTTGAAGGGCGTGCCGAAGGAGCAGCGCACGGCGCGGTTTGTCTGTGCGATTGCAGCAGTGCTTCCGGACGGGAAGACACTTGTGACACGGGAGACGATCGAGGGATATATCGGGGAATGTCCGGCAGGGGAGAACGGATTTGGATATGATCCGATCTTCTATGTGGATGAGTATCACTGCTCGACGGCGGAGCTGACAGAAGAGCAGAAGAATGAGATCAGCCACAGAGGAAAAGCGCTTCGTTCCATGAAGAAGCTGTTGCACGAGTACGGGTTTTAGCCTATGAAAATACTGGTTGTAAGTGATACGCACAGGAAACTTGAAAATTTAAAAGTTATCTTAGAGCGTGAGCAGCCGATGGATCTTCTGATCCATCTGGGTGACGCGGAGGGAGACGAGGACAGTATTGCGGAGATGGCGGGATGCCGGCTGGAGATCGTTGCGGGCAACAATGACTTTTTTTCCAATCTTCCACGGGAAAAAGAACTTCGCATCGGCAGCTACCGTGTATTGATCACGCATGGACATTATTACTATGTCAGTGCGGGGATCGCCGATATTGAGCGGGAAGCGGCGGCACAGGGCTATGATATTGTGATGTTCGGACATACGCACAGGCCTGTGATCGATTACACAAGGGATGTGATTGCGCTCAATCCGGGCAGTCTTTCCTATCCGAGGCAGGAGGGGAGAAGACCGTCCTACATCGTGATGGATCTGGACAAAAACGGAAAGGCAAATTTTGAAATAAAATATTTATAAAAAAGTGTTGACTTTTCAGAAGCTGTCCTATATAATAATCCTTGCGTCACGAAAAGGACAGCTCAGTGGCCGGAAGAGTGCGCAAGCGATAAAATCCTTCGGGGTGTGGCTCAGCTTGGCTAGAGCGCCTGGTTTGGGACCAGGAG
>ERZ1035032.2140-NODE-2140-length-11175-cov-4.374460_pt1 | contig 11175 bp, 9 predicted proteins | sample MGYA00520693_ERZ1035032 | MGnify/ENA primary metagenome ERZ1035032 (study PRJEB33766, sample SAMN09781740) | gut metagenome | biome: gut microbiome | host: Homo sapiens | place: Madagascar | study: EMG produced TPA metagenomics assembly of the PRJNA485056 data...
AAACTGCCAGGCATCAAATTAAGCAGAAGGCCATCCTGACGGATGGCCTTTTTGCGTTTCTACAAACTCTTCCTGTCGTCATATCTACAAGCCATCCCCCCACAGATACGGTAAACTAGCCTCGTTTTTGCATCAGGAAAGCAGCTATGAACCACTCCTTAAAACCCTGGAACACATTTGGCATTGATCATAATGCTCAGCACATTGTATGTGCCGAAGACGAACAACAATTACTCAATGCCTGGCAGTATGCAACCGCAGAAGGACAACCCGTTCTTATTCTGGGTGAAGGAAGTAATGTACTTTTTCTGGAGGACTATCGCGGCACGGTGATCATCAACCGGATCAAAGGTATCGAAATTCATGATGAACCTGATGCGTGGTATTTACATGTAGGAGCCGGAGAAAACTGGCATCGTCTGGTAAAATACACTTTGCAGGAAGGTATGCCTGGTCTGGAAAATCTGGCATTAATTCCTGGTTGTGTCGGCTCATCACCTATCCAGAATATTGGTGCTTATGGCGTAGAATTACAGCGAGTTTGCGCTTATGTTGATTCTGTTGAACTGGCGACAGGCAAGCAAGTGCGCTTAACTGCCAAAGAGTGCCGTTTTGGCTATCGCGACAGTATTTTTAAACATGAATACCAGGACCGCTTCGCTATTGTAGCCGTAGGTCTGCGTCTGCCAAAAGAGTGGCAACCTGTACTAACGTATGGTGACTTAACTCGTCTGGATCCTACAACAGTAACGCCACAGCAAGTATTTAATGCGGTGTGTCATATGCGCACCACCAAACTCCCTGATCCAAAAGTGAATGGCAATGCCGGTAGTTTCTTCAAAAACCCTGTTGTATCTGCCGAAACGGCTAAAGCATTACTGTCACAATTTCCAACAGCACCAAATTACCCCCAGGCGGATGGTTCAGTAAAACTGGCAGCAGGTTGGCTTATCGATCAGTGCCAGCTAAAAGGGATGCAAATAGGTGGGGCTGCGGTGCACCGTCAACAGGCGTTAGTTCTCATTAATGAAGACAATGCAAAAAGCGAAGATGTTGTACAGCTGGCGCATCATGTAAGACAGAAAGTTGGTGAAAAATTTAATGTCTGGCTTGAGCCTGAAGTCCGCTTTATTGGTGCATCAGGTGAAGTGAGCGCAGTGGAGACAATTTCATGAAGGATAACACCGTGCCACTGAAATTGATTGCCCTGTTAGCGAACGGTGAATTTCACTCTGGCGAGCAGTTGGGTGAAACGCTGGGAATGAGCCGGGCGGCTATTAATAAACACATTCAGACACTGCGTGACTGGGGCGTTGATGTCTTTACCGTTCCGGGTAAAGGATACAGCCTGCCTGAGCCTATCCAGTTACTTAATGCTAAACAGATATTGGGTCAGCTGGATGGCGGTAGTGTAGCCGTGCTGCCAGTGATTGACTCCACGAATCAGTACCTTCTTGATCGTATCGGAGAGCTTAAATCGGGCGATGCTTGCATTGCAGAATACCAGCAGGCTGGCCGTGGTCGCCGGGGTCGGAAATGGTTTTCGCCTTTTGGCGCAAACTTATATTTGTCGATGTTCTGGCGTCTGGAACAAGGCCCGGCGGCGGCGATTGGTTTAAGTCTGGTTATCGGTATCGTGATGGCGGAAGTATTACGCAAGCTGGGTGCAGATAAAGTTCGTGTTAAATGGCCTAATGACCTCTATCTGCAGGATCGCAAGCTGGCAGGCATTCTTGTGGAGCTGACTGGCAAAACTGGCGATGCGGCGCAAATAGTCATTGGAGCCGGGATCAACATGGCAATGCGCCGTGTTGAAGAGAGTGTCGTTAATCAGGGGTGGATCACGCTGCAGGAAGCGGGGATCAATCTCGATCGTAATACGTTGGCGGCCATGCTAATACGTGAATTACGTGCTGCGTTGGAACTCTTCGAACAAGAAGGATTGGCACCTTATCTGTCGCGCTGGGAAAAGCTGGATAATTTTATTAATCGCCCAGTGAAACTTATCATTGGTGATAAAGAAATATTTGGCATTTCACGCGGAATAGACAAACAGGGGGCTTTATTACTTGAGCAGGATGGAATAATAAAACCCTGGATGGGCGGTGAAATATCCCTGCGTAGTGCAGAAAAATAAGAAAGGGGAGTATTCGCTCCCCTGCAAATTATTTGCGTAGTCTGACCTCTTCTACCGCATGATTAGCACTTTTCGTCAGGATTAAACTGGCGCGCTCACGAGTAGGTAGAATATTTTGCTTTAAGTTCAGCCAGTTGATCTCTTTCCACAATGTCATGGCAGTCTTAATCGCTTCTTCTTTAGTTAATTTCGCGTAGTTATGAAAATAGGAATCCGGGTCGGTAAAAGCCCCTTCGCGGAATTTCAGAAAACGGTTGATATACCATGTCTGAAGTAAGTCTTCCGGTGCATCAACATATATCGAAAAATCGACAAAATCAGAAACAAATACATGATGTGGATCGTGTGGATAATCCATCCCGCTCTGTAAGACATTTAACCCTTCAAGAATTAAAATATCAGGCTGAACAACCGTTTTATCTCCATCCGGGATCACATCATAAATAAGATGTGAGTAAACAGGTGCTGTAACGTTTGGCACGCCGGATTTGAGATCGGAAACAAACTTCACCAGGCGATGCATATCATACGATTCCGGGAAGCCTTTCTTCTTCATCAGACCACGTTCTTTCAGAACCTGATTAGGGTGAAGGAAGCCATCTGTAGTGATCAGTTCAACACGACGATGTTCCGGCCAACGGCTTAATAGCGCCTGCAATACACGGGCGGTTGTACTTTTCCCCACCGCGACACTGCCAGCAATACTGATAATGTAAGGAATGCGTTGCCCGTTGGTACCAAGAAACTGTTCCAGAACTGCCTGACGGCGCAGATTCGAGCTTATATAGAAGTTCAGCAAACGTGACAAAGGTAAATAGATCTCGGCAACTTCTTCTAACGAGAGATCTTCATTAATACCTTTGAGACGGGCGATCTCATCTTCCGATAACGTCATAGGTACGGAATCACGCAGAGCTGCCCACTGGTTGCGGTCAAACTGTAGGTAAGGCGTCATTAACGTTTGCTCTTTTATACTCATAAGCATGTTTCTGGCGGTCATAGCTCTATCGGCAAAGCGATATTTGCCATGGCGCGTCACAGTTCTGTTGAATGGGTTAATGGGCAGGAGGGTAACACCAGATGGGGAGGAATAATAAGAAAAAATCTCTGCCAGGAAGCTATCGTTGAAAAGCAATGTGACAGATATTCCATCTGATAAAAAGAATTATGGTTTAGCAGGAGCGCATTGTTGAGCACAATGATGTTGAAAAAGTGTGCTAATCTGCCCTCCGTTCGGCTGTTTCTTCATCGTGTCGCATAAAATGTGACCAATAAAACAAATTATGCAATTTTTTAGTTGCATGAACTCGCATGTCTCCATAGAATGCGCGCTACTTGATGCCGACTTAGCTCAGTAGGTAGAGCAACTGACTTGTAATCAGTAGGTCACCAGTTCGATTCCGGTAGTCGGCACCATCAAGTCCGGTGGGGTTCCCGAGCGGCCAAAGGGAGCAGACTGTAAATCTGCCGTCACAGACTTCGAAGGTTCGAATCCTTCCCCCACCACCAATTTCGGCCACGCGATGGCGTAGCCCGAGACGATAAGTTCGCTTACCGGCTCGAATAAAGAGAGCTTCTCTCGATATTCAGTGCAGAATGAAAATCAGGTAGCCGAGTTCCAGGATGCGGGCATCGTATAATGGCTATTACCTCAGCCTTCCAAGCTGATGATGCGGGTTCGATTCCCGCTACCCGCTCCAGCATTTGAAATAAGCCTTATTGTATTGCAGCACTGGCGTATTTTTATTACGTGGGAGCAGGTTGTTTCGAAAAAGCATTCTGTTCTCTGGCTATGATTTGAGGCCAGGTTAGCCTCAGTGCTGATTTTTTTACGGCAGCAGAATGGTGCATTGCTGGTGGAGATTTTGTATTTCCTGGCAGGGTCGGTGATGTATCATTCTGGTGTTGTAAATAACACCATCGGGGCGCTCCTCAGGGCGAGGGTGGTTAAAAGAGTCGGTTTAGCGGGAAACCACAGTATTCATACAGGACGGAATACTTCGGGAGGCACCCGACGCCTCGATTTTATTACAATTAAAAAATTCATTCCTTGCATTGACCAACCGCCGTATCTGGCGGTTTTTTTTATTCAGAATTTCGTTTCTTTATGGTTCGCTGCGGCGGGCCTTTTTCATATCTGCGCTTTACTCAACGTGTATTGAATCTGAATACATCACATAAAAGACATCGGCGGGTGCCTTTGACGGGGTGTTTTATTACGGGCCGCTGGTGGCCCTTTTTTATTTACAGGAGAAAAAAGTATGTCTGAACCCTTATCCGGTTCCGGCACGGCTGCGGCGCTCGGTGGGGCGACGGTGTACGGACTGTTTACCGGAACGGATTTCGGGATTGTGTTTGGTGCATTCGCAGGGGCGCTGTTTGTGGCCACGATACCACAGCAGATTTCTGTCTGGCGTGTGGCAGCGCATTTTCTGGTGTCGTTCATTGTTGGCGTGCTGGGGGCGGATGCGATGGCGTCTTACCTGGTTGAAAAACTGAATCTCCACAGCACATCTCTCGACGCGCTTTGCGCGGTACTGGTATCGGTGGTGTCGGTGAAGATTCTCTCATTCATCCACCAGCAGGATATCGCATCACTGGTGTCCGGTCTGTTCTCCCGCCTGCGGGGTGGAGGAGGCGGCAATGTTAAGTAACCTTCCCGGATTACTGAATGTGGTGTTAAGCACGGTTATCGTGCTGACGCTCTTTTTTTATCGTCGTGGTGAGTCGAGACATAAACCGCTGATGTCGTGGCTGGCCTGGCTGCTGATGCTGCTTTATGCCTTTGCGCCGCTTTGTTATCTGTGTGGTCGCTTTCCACCCGGTAACTGGCTGGTCGTCCTGATTAACCTGGTGTTCTGCGTACTGGTGATACGAGCACGCGGGAACGTATCAAAAATCCTTGTATTACGAAGGCGCTGATATGAAGTCGAAAGATGAAATTTTTGACGAAATTCTGGGAAAAGAGGGCGGTTACGTCAATCACCCGGATGATAAAGGTGGTCCGACTAAATGGGGCATCACTGAAAAAGTTGCCCGTGCACACGGTTATCAGGGCGATATGCGTGACCTGACGCGTGGGCAGGCGCTGGAAATACTCGAGGCGGACTACTGGTACGGACCACGATTCGACCAGGTTGAGGACCTGTCTCCTGATATTGCCGCAGAGTTGTGCGATACGGGCGTGAACATGGGGCCAACTGTGGCGTCCAGAATGCTTCAGCGCTGGCTGAACGTTTTCAACCTGCGCGGGAAACTCTATCCGGATATGGATGCTGATGGACGCATCGGGCCGCGTACTCTTAATGCATTACGGGCATATCTGAAAAATCGCAGCAGGGATGGTGAACTGGTACTGGTGAAAGCCCTGAACTGTACGCAGGGCGAGCGTTATCTGGAACTGGCAGAGAAACGCGAGGCCAATGAGTCGTTTGTCTATGGCTGGATGAAAGAGCGCGTGGTGGTTTAAAAACTGACACTGAAGTGCTGAACACCCTCAACTCATGCAGGCTCTTTTCTGGGGCTACGATGAGCGAAAGTAAGGGGCATAGCATCAGATAGCAAAAACCCCGGCTGCGGTAACAGTCCGGGGTTTTCTGTTTCTGGCCCTGGGTAAGGCAAAGGAGAACATGAGGAAGTATAAACTAATTCTGTTGAGGTTGACTATGAAAAACGGCCTTGAATTGAAAGCGTCTGTAACTGATGACATCAGCAGAGCGGTGGCTTTTGCCATTTAAGTGGGTGGCGGTCGGTATCGCTGTGTCTCCGATGCTGTATGGGATGGCAAAATTGATCATTGCTGTGAAATCGTAAGTGGGGCAGGGGTAAATATGTCAGATAGCATTATAAAACTGGCGCGAATTCTCTGTGTGGTTGTTGGCCTTTCATTTTCAGCAATGTTGGTTGCCATTTTCATTTCCACCGCTTGGCGAGTATTGAGCTTATCCGGATTGATTGGTGGATAGTGAGATGAAGCGAAAACACTGGACACACAGAATGCCGCGAACGGCGGCGAAATGGGCACTGGTAGCGATACTGGTGCCTTTTTTCCTGGTGGGATGCGTTAGCCTGGATAAGGCGCGCCAGCTTTTCGATACAGCTTCTCAGGTCTGTGAAATTGTCGACGGTGTTCGGCAGTGTATGCAGAACTGATCGCCTGTAAGAGCAGAATATTTTGCTGAAAAATGAAGGATGCGCCTGCGTCCAGAAAGCATGAAATTCTGCTGCGTGTGCCAATTTTATCTTATTCATTCTAAATCTTGCCGAATCAAGATGAACTTTGATCAACTGCCTGGCGGCAAGGGGCATTAAAACAGGAGAAAATTATGTGGAAACCTACAGGTGACGAGTTAATCACCGCGTTGATTGACGGCAAGCCACAATACTTACGCATTGAAATGAGTGGTCAGCATGCTCGTTTGATTCGTGAGTAACAGGCATTACAGCAGCCCTTCAGTGTGAGGGGCTGCGATAATGCCAAAGCTCGTTATCAGCACCCGCCGCGCACCCAGCGCACTGGCCGATAGCGGGCTTTTTTATGGATAACTGAAGCAGGAGAAAGAGCAGGGCGGTGACTGATGAAAGAGTCGGACTGGAAAATCATAAGACACCGACTGGAAACCGGGGATGCCTCCGCCAGAGAATTGGGCAAGGAGTATGGAGTCAGTCATACAACGATAAATAACAGAGCCAGAAAGGAAGGCTGGAAAAAGCCTGGAAATAAAGTTTCCACTAAAAAGGTTTCCACACGAAAAGTGGAAAGTGGAAACTCGGAAACTGACAACTCGCCACCTCCCCAAAGAACAGGCGGGCACAAATCAAAAAATACCAGATTCGCCCCCTCATCTGATGATACTGATATCCCTTTTAACCCCGATGAATTCGGCATTTCTGACCAGCAGGCTAAGTTTGCGATGCTTGTTGCTCAAGGGAAAAAGCCGACAGAGGCATACCGACTGGCTGGGTATGAAGGGGAAGGAAACACTGCATGGGTAGCAGCCTCTCGTTTGTACAGGAATGATAAGGTTTTTCGTGCTATCAGCTACTTCCGCAATCAGTACCAGAAACGCTATACCGCAGACCTGGATTTACTGGTGAGCCAGTTGATGGCTATTGTCCAGGCCGACCCCAATCAGTTGGCACAATTTCGCCGTGTTAACTGCCGTTATTGCTGGGGCGAGAATCATCTCTACCAGTGGCGTGATATTGCAGAATTCGATAAGGCAGCGGCACAGGCCTCCAGAGATGGCAAACCCGAGCCGGAATATGGAGGCCTCGGCTTTGTTGATAACGCCATACCCAATCCGGACTGCCCGAAGTGCTGCGGTGAGGGAACGGGACAGCTTTATATGGCTGATACCACTCTGCTTGATGGGGATGCGCGGCAATTATATGCAGGGGCAAAGCTCGGGAAATTTGGTGTTGAGATCCTGCTGGAGGATAAGGCTGCCGCCCGGCGTGAACTTATCAAGCTGATAATGGCGACGAAAGGAAGTTCTGCTGGTGGTGCAACTGACAGTCGCAATGATCTGGAGCTTGAAGGACTGAGGCTTCGCAACGAAAAGCTGCGCACTGAGATTGAAAACCTCAAAAAAGGCGTGGGTGGTGAGAATAACGAAATAATTATCCACAACTCTCTGCCGATGCCGGGAGTGGATAATGTCGATTGAAATCTACCTCCCAAAACCTCATGAGGGGCAAATAGCTGCATGGACGGCGGCAATAGAGGAACGCTTCCACGCGGTATGCTGTGGTCGTCGCTGGGGTAAAACGGTGATGCTGGTAAACATCGCTACCAGTTTCGCGACGCGGAAATTTGCCGTTCCTACCACCGGGCAGCTTATCGCGGGTAGGGTGGGGATTTTTACCGCACAATACCGCCAGTACCAGGAAATCTGGGATGAAATTAGCGCCGTTCTGCAACCGTTGATCCTCAGTCAGTCAAAAAATGAAAAGCGCATCATTCTCCGGAACGGTGGCCGCATCGACTTCTGGGTGACGGACAACAACAAACTGGCCGGACGTGGGCGTAAATATCACGCTGTGCTGATTGATGAGGCCGCATTCACTAAATCGCCGGAAATGCTCGAGGAAATCTGGCCCCGAGCGATACGCCCGACGCTTGTCGATTACCGCGGCTGTGCGTGGGTATTTTCCACACCAAACGGTATCGACGAGAGCAATTTTTTCTACGCGATATGCCACGATGAATCCCTGGGATTTGTTATGCACCATGCGCCAACTTCATCGAATCCGTATATTCCGAAAGAAGAACTGGAGGAAACGGAGAAGAAATCCGATCCGCGCGTCTGGCAGCAGGAATATCTTGCAGAGTTCGTAGACTGGTCCAAAGACGCGTTACTCGATGTCGATAAGCTGCTGGTGGACGGTCAACCAATTGAGATGCCGCCGTACTGCGACATGATTTTCGCAGTGATGGATACGGCGCTGAAAGGCGGGACCGAAAATGACGGTACTGGCGTGGTGTATTTCGCTTATGAGTCAACGTATTCGGACGAGCCAAAACTGACGATTATTGACTGGGATGTGACGCAAATTAAAGCGTCGTTGCTTCCTGAATATATCCCCGGCGTTTATGACAACCTCGAGCGCCTCGCGAAATTATGCCGTCCGCGTCTGGGCAGCCAGGGAATTTTTATGGAAGACGCCGCGATGGGGGCAATCCTCAACCAGAAGGCGGAAACCGAAGGCTGGGATATGACGCCGATTAAATCGGCACTGACCAGCAAAGGTAAAGACGAACGGGCGGTGATGGCATCCAGCTACCACTATCAGGGGATGTGCAAAATCGTCCGGGAGGCTTACGACAAGACCGTTTCATTCAAACGTACCACCGCAAACCACCTCATTAAACAAATCGCCGGGTTCCACCTGGCAGACAAAGACGCGCATAAACGTGCTGATGACCTTTTCGATTGTTATACCTATGGATTGATTATCGCGCACGGTAATTACGCGGCGTTGTAAAAAATCAGGATATTTTTGATGGCAGAGATCGAGATTACTGGCGGCCTCGGTTCAGCACTGATGCATATTCTTGAGGCTGAAGAAATTCAGCCGGGAACCGACATTGGCTATGAATTGTGTAAGCAGCTGTGGCAATTCCATCCTCTGGGCGGAAAACTTGTCGAAAAACCCATACTGATGGCGATGTGTAAGCCGCGCCAGTATAACGTGGAGACAGACCCTGACGAGAGGGTTGTGAGGCGTTTTCAGGAGGTATGGGAACGCATGAAGGTCAACGAGAGGATTAAAAATCTGTTTTTTCTGTCTCGTTGCTACGGTGCTGCAGCGATCGGCGTGGGCACCGACAGTGTTTCATGTCGTGAACCGCTTCCGACGTTCGGACTGACAGAAGAGGATGTGTATATCAACGCGTGGGATCCGTTGAACGCTTCCGGTTCGATGGTGACTGACCAGAACCCAAACAGTCCGTTTTTCCAGGAAGCCAATAAAAAGCTGAAGATTGGCGGAAAAGACTGGCATCCGTCACGCACACTGAAAATCTTCAACGGCACACCGATTTATCTGGAGTTTCAGAGTTCATCGTTCGGATTCACCGGACGAAGTGTGTTTCAGCGCGTTCTTTATTCCCTGAAATCCTATATCAACACGATGGAGGCTAATGATCTCGTCAGCCAGAAGGCGGGCGTACTGGTAGCTAAAGTTGTGCAGTATGGTTCGAAACTTGACGGGATCATGGCTGCCGCCACGGGACGAAAAAGGGAAAACGTCAAAGAGGCAAAAAATAAAGGTGTGCTTAGTATCGGGAAGGATGAGGACGTTACCTCGCTGAATCTACAAAACATCGATGGTGCGCTAAACGCTGCACGCGACAATATTATTTCCGATATTGCGTCAGGGAGTGACGTTCCGGCGATCCTCATTAAAGAGGAAGCCTTTTCGAATGGTTTCGGTGAGGGGACCGAAGATTCGAAAGCCATCAGCCAGTATATCGATGGTGTACGCCAGCAGATTGAACCTGTGATGGATTATTTCGAGCGCCTGGTGCAGTACATCGCCTGGAACGAGGAATTTTATCAGTCGCTGAAAAATGATTACCCGGACATCATAACTGATGACTATAAAACCACGTTTTACCAGTGGCGACGTGAATTTACCGCGACATGGCAGGAGCTGGTGGAGGAGTCGCCGGACAAACGCCGGGAAAGCGACAGTAAAGTGATTCAACAGGCGATAGCACTTTTCTCTGCCGTGTCGCCACAGGTTGATCCTGAAAACCGTGCCGCCGTCACTGAATGGCTGGCAAGCCTTGTTAATGCCACGCAAACCTATGGCGAAGCTCCACTCATCATTGATGTGGACGCGCTGGCGAATTATGAACCACCGAAGCAGGAGACGCCTGATGGCAATTTCCAGCCGGGCGGTGAGGAAGAAGAAACGGATCAGGACGCTATATGAGGTTCTGACGGATGCCGTTAACTACTACGTAAATCACGGGTGGGATAGCGAAAAATCATTGCTCGAATGGTGCCGGAAACTCCGTGTAGCCGCTCAGCGAGAAACCCCTGATGATACCGTAGCCAGAAAACACCTCACCGCTATCTACAGCCGTCTTGTCATCGACGGCGGGGCATTACGGGATCAGCCTCCTGACGGCCCTAAAAAAATCACTGTTGAAAAACTGAAACCTGAGTTTCGCAAGGAACTCGACAGGCGAATTTTCGCCAGTGCCAACCTGATAAAACTCAACCGCGAACAGGCTATCGAGAAAACCATACAGCGTTTTCAGGGATGGGTTACGTCCATTCCGCCTGACGGGGTGAGCGAAATTGATCGCCGGGAAGTGAAGTCCGGTTTTCAGAAGTCCGTGAAGGATATGGATTTTATCAGTCGCCGGGTGGCAATTGACCAGGGACATAAGCTGGCGAGCAACGTTAAGTATCTGCTGGCTGTTCAGAGTGGTGCGATTGCTCTGCGCTGGCATTCTAACTGGCGGCGTCCGGGCTACAAATACCGACAGGACCACAAAGAGCGCGACGAGAAAATTTATCTCC
>ERZ1035032.2141-NODE-2141-length-11174-cov-3.726684_pt1 | contig 11174 bp, 3 predicted proteins | sample MGYA00520693_ERZ1035032 | MGnify/ENA primary metagenome ERZ1035032 (study PRJEB33766, sample SAMN09781740) | gut metagenome | biome: gut microbiome | host: Homo sapiens | place: Madagascar | study: EMG produced TPA metagenomics assembly of the PRJNA485056 data...
CTATTTCATAGAGCGCGGAACCATCCGTTGTACCCACGGATGCCTTAACCGCATCGGCAGTCAGCCCATCATGATAGGCTATTTTTTTGCTTAATCCGTACACCTTAGCCGCCGGGGCCGCTTCGTCTACATTGGCTATTTTAACGCTTGCATCCTTAAGGCCCTCTGCATCCTTAAAGCCCATAAGATAGCCGGTAAACTTGTTGCTTTTTGTCTGACCGTAATAGCTTACGGCATACCGTGCGGTTCCGTAAATATCAAGGATTAATGTTACATCCGTGCCGCAAAGCTCCGTCAGCTTCTCTGCGCCGCTTGTATAGCTTTTGCCATCGACAGAGCAGTAAATGTCGCTTGCATACGGTACCTCCGATTCGCCCAGATACAAGGTATTGTCCGATGTGTTCACGCCGCCCAAAACGTCTGTCATCTGTCTTTCGCTTGCGGCAATCACCAATATTTTTCTGTCCGTATCCCGGTAATACGAAAATGCCATGCCTGCCTTCAGTTCTTTATAGCCCCTGGCTTCTCCGTCAATGATAACCGTGCTTTCCAAAACGTCCGTAATGCCGTCAAGCCGTTTTTCGTTATTGCCTGCCGTATAATTAAGGTAAGCGCCTCCTGTTCCGGCAATCAATCCGCCATCCGTCAAATCCCAGGTGGTCAGCGAGAGAATCTCCTCGTCTTTTTCCGCAATTTTAATATATCTGTCCATAAGCTTTATTTTACCTGCAAAGCTTTCGCAGTTATAAGTAAAAATGCAGTTTTCGCTCAGCGTGTAGTCGTTCTCATCGTCCTTTAACGTAATGGCTTTAAGGTAAGATGTCCCGTAGGACACATCCTCCGTCTCGTGATTGACCGAATCGACAACGCCGTATCGGATATGAATGCCTTTTTGCAGGGAAACATCCACAATCACCTCATCGTTGTAAAGAACCACGGATACGGGAATGTTTTCATAGGCTGCTATGTTCACATTTCCATCCACCGTAAAGGATTTAACATCCCCTTCTTTATACTTGCTGTTTTTGCCCTGTTTTGTAAAGGTGACCTTTGCCTCTCCGCTTTCGTATTGAATGTCCGAAATAATCCCTTCGTACTTATACAAATCGAGATATTTGTTTGCATACACCATATCGCTTTGTAAGTCTGTAATATACGAATCATATCGGCCGTCATTATGATAGATCACTTCTTCGGGCACTTTAATCTCCAAAAAATTGGTGAGAATGACCTTTAAATTGCCGTAAGACACATTCTCCTCTGCCGCGTCTGCGTTTTTGTATAATGTAAGCGTATTGGCTACCGCTACATAGCCGTTCGGCCATCCGCCCTTGCGTTCGGCAATTTTATCATACCCCAAAAGCGTGATCAAGGTTTTAGATAAGGCCGCAATGCTGACAGGCTCCTTGGGACGGAAATATCCGTCCCCGTTACCCGTCATAACACCCAAATCGGAAATGGACCGAATATAGCCGGAATACTTGTTTTCTGCCGTAACATCAATAAAATTCGTATTGACAGGCTCCGATTTTTCATACGGCATTGCAAGCTTACTCAAAGAATACGCAAGCTGTTCTCTTGTAACAAGGGTATCGTCCGTAACATCCTCCGGAATTGCTTCAAGGAAATTCAATACACCCTCACTATAGGCAAAAACCGATGTGCACAAAAGCAGCAGCGTCATACACACGACTACAATTTTTGTGAATAATTTCATTGTTTTCCTCCTTTATTGCTTTGCAATCCCGTAAATGATTTTAGCTGCCATCGCACGGGTTGCATTAGCCTTTGGTTCAAACACGTTGTTCCCTAAGCCGTTAACGATTCCTGCCTTTTTCATGCCGTAAACCGCAGCCTTGGCATACGCACTTATGGAAGCATCATCCGCAAACAAATCATCAAGCTGTGTATCTTCTGCCTTAGATTGAAGTCTTGAAAGTATAACGCATATATCCTCTCTGGTGATCCGGTCATTGGGTCGAAAGCTGCCTGTGTCATCACCTTCGATTACACTAAAGTTAACAGCCGCTTTCACATACTGATAATACCAGTCGCCCTCCGATACATCATTAAAGTTAACGACAGTAGTTGAGCCGGTGTACATATCGTTTGCCAATACCACTATCTTGATAAATTCTGCCCTTGTGATTTCCCTGTTTGGATAGAATTTCCCCTCCTCCGGCTTGGTAATCGCCTGCATATTATAAAGACCCATAATATACTCTTTTGCCCATTCGGCCTCGGATAAATCGCTAAACACCTCCTGCTGAACTGTCGTTATTTCCGTGTTGGCATCATCCGTCGGCGCGATAACGCTGCCCTTTGGCTTAGAGCCGCCGCCACCGCCGCTGCCGCGGCTTGCACTGCTGTCAGAATTTTTCTTCTGCTCTGTCACAGATACATGCATAGCTTTTTCCGATACCTCCAGCAGCGCATCATAAGCCGTTCCGGTATTGCCCGTTGCAGTGCCCGTAAAGGTGACCGTTCCCGTGCCGGCCTTGCTGTTTACCAAAGATAAAGCGCCTATGGTGTCATTTTGGCTGCTTATATCCTCCACCGCAACCGTAATATAAACTGTGTTCCCTTCCACGCGTTTCGTTACGCTTCCCAGGCTCGAGGTAAAGTCCAAATAGTCCGCATTGCCTGCAAGCACACCGCCCAGTTCTGCCCGAAGGTTAAATTCTTTAATATTGGTAAATGGGTCGGCAGCAATAAGAGAAAGCTCTGCTTCTGCCCCTTCTCTTACCGAAGCGCTGTCCTCTGCAAGAGATATATCCGACAGATTTGCCTTTTCTGCAAGCGCTTTATTAAAAGCATTGTCAAATGCTTTAACAAATTCCTCCTCGCTGTGAATTGTATCGGCGTTCAAAAGCTCTCGGCAAAGGCGGCTCAAGCTGTTTTCCAAAACGGTCATCTTGTTTGCGTCAATTTCAAACAACGCTAAGGCTTCTTCCGTTAAAGCCGCTTTAACCGCCGATTCATTGGTTGCCTGATTGATTTTTTCCGCCACAAGCATAGCGCTGTAAAATTTGCGGAACTGATCGGTGGAGGAAATGGACGCACCGACAAAATGGCTGTAAAATCCCTCTTGGGCAAGCCCTGCCAAATCCGTATCGGGGCTGATACCGAGAACGCCGTGATTGGTTTCTAAAATTTCTTTTGCTTCCTCCCATGTTTGGGTTGATTCTAAGCTTTTAAGGATGGGAAGAATATATTGACCGGATATATAATAGTAATCCTTAACGGCCTCATCGGCATATTCTGCACAAACCGTTGAACGCACATTGCCTTTCACATCGTCTGCCGGCAAGGTATAACGTATGTCAAATATGCCATCCGTGCCCGACACAGCGGACTCTACGAGTGTTTTTGTCTCATTCGGCAGTGTCAGATACCAATCGACCTTTCGGCCCTTAATGCCAACACCCTGCGAGCTGTTTACAACACCTTGGATGGCTGCAATACCATCTGTTATTGAAAAACTGTTAATCACGGCGCTGCCGCTGCCGGGGTTTTCATCATCCATAGACTTTGTGGCAAAATCAAAGGTCTTGGTCTGAAGCGTGTAGCCGCACGCGTCCCTGACCTTTGCAAGAGACAGCGTGTAGGACTTGTTATAATCCGGCGTTTCCCGAAGGGCAATCCGAATTTCCTTGGCATTAGAAGGATTTAAGCTGACGCTGACCGAAACAGAGGTTTGACCGCCCTGCTCTGTAAGCGTAATGCCGTCAAAGGAGTTGTCGGCAATGTCATTGGTGTATAATACGCTGATGACATCCGTACCCCTGGAATACGTATCGTTTTCACGATACGCATTGCCGCCGATTCGGACGCTGTCAATCTCGGCGCTCGGCTGTTTTAAAAACGTCAGGCTGTTAATATAGTGCGTTGTCCCTTCATTATGAATTGTCAGCTCGTGCTCACCTGCGGTCAGCCACATGCCGCAAATATCATAAGGAAGAAGAGGACCCATACCGCCCACACTGCCGTCCGAAACAGTAGGAGACAGTACATAATCCGCAACGTGAGCGCCGTCCAGGTGTATGGTAAGCGTGATCGGTCTGCCGCCGTATGTGCCCATAACACCGCTTAACAAAAAGCCGCCTTCACGAACCGCCTTAAAATTATACGTAACGGTCACGCCGGTACCGTAATACATACCGCCGTTTCCCTTGGGTGATGTGCTTGCGGCATTGCTTGTCGAAGAATACTGTCCGCCGTTAATCACAATGCGGTTGGCCGCCGATACGTAATCGCAGTATGTCTCGGTTGCGGGGCTTACGGCATATTCTGCCTCGACCGCTGCAGTCACATCGCCGCTGATATCATACTCCGAAAGATTGCATGTAAGGGTATAGGCGCCCTCTGCACCCGATACGCCGCTTGCCATCTCCATAGGCGCTTGCCCGGGAAGCGTAACAGACAGCTTAACCGTTCTGCCGGCTACGCCCATGCCGTCCGATCCCTTTGCCACACCCGTAACCGTCACATCGTCAGATATAATGGTAAACGTATCAATCGAAGCAGAGCCGTTTCCTCTGTCCGCAGAAGCATCGGATGTGGTAAACACAAAGCTTTCCGTATCCAAAACGTTGCCGTAAATATCTTGAATGTTTTCAAGCGTCAATGTGTAAACGGTATTGTATTGCAGCGTCTCTTTTATATAGATATTAACATTCTTATTGGCAGGAACGGCCGAAACGGCAACCTCGCCTTCATCGCAGGCAAGCTTTACATCTCCCGTCGTTCCGGCCATAATGGCCGTATCATAACCGGCTGCAATTTTATCCGTACCTCTTGGATATACAGAACCCTCGGCAAATGCCTCCGAACCGATGGTAAGCGTTTCTCTCTTTCCGGCCATACCGCTATCGACCTTGCTGAAGGTAACCTGCTGCATATATATGTTATGGGTACAGCCAATCTTAAAGGTGTTATTCCCGGCCTGTAAAGTGGCATAGGCAAGTTCATACTCCTTCATCGCGCTGAAGTTTGGTGCGCTGTCTGTAGGGCTTACATTGTAGGTGCCGAGAGAAGCGCCGTTAACCTCTAAAGAAATGACCGTAGGATCACCCCTATACGTACCAAATGTGGGCTTTATAAGGTAAACGCCCGATTCGGGTGCTGTTACCGTGTACGTAAGAACACAGTTTGCAAAGGATATACTGCCCCAGTTAGACGTACTTTGCGGATTTGACGTCTCGGTATACGTATTGGCTTTAACCACTATATCAACAGCTGCCGATACGGTAACAGAACCAAGAAGCATGGTTGCTATAAATAGTACAGCTAATAACTTTTTCATCCCTATCCTCCTTATTCGGGCAGTTTAAACAAAACCCCATCGTCATAATCGAGGTCGCTGCCCGGTGCATCCAGATTTGAAAATTGCAGCCTGCCGAAAGCGAATGCTCCCTTGGTAAACTCTACTTTTATTTCGTGCTCACCTTCACTCAGTTCTATATCTCCAACCGTTTTGGCAAGATACGAGTTCCAGCTGCCCGTATCTTCAAGAGGTATTGTTTCTCCCAGCATAACCCCGTCGATATAGACAGTAACGGCTGTTGACGAAGTTAAATTGGCCTCGCCTCCGCCAAGCTGCAAAGCATAGTAAATATCAATGCCGTAATTGCCTGCCACGGCAATATTGGCCTTATATTTAATCCACTCGCCCTCGTAGGTGTTGCCGATAAAGCTGTCCTTTCTGCCATAGTCCTCCGGCTGCTCACCGTTGATTTCATGGAACGCAACCCCTTCGCCGCCATCCATCCAGTTCGATGCATGAATGACAAAACGTGTTTTACTTGTAAAGGAATCGCGGTTGAGCACCTCTATAGACATCTTTCTCCATCGGGGATGCTCAATTTTTTCGCCGTTTAACAAAGCCTTATAGTCCTGCTGCAAGCCTGCATTTGCCATAATGGCTCTTGCCTCCGGCCCCCAATTGTCACCTTCGGTGCGAATCGGCTTTTCGGTAACCGCTTTGCCGTTCCACGGCCTGGAGTCGCTGTAATCGACATAATTTGCGTAATTGCGGTAAATTGTATCAATTAAATTACCGGAATAGAAGGTATTTTTTTGATTGTTTTCAAACACATTATCTCTTGCCACAATGCTTTTTGAACCCTGGTCAAAATAAATACCGCCCGAGTCTTTGCTGTTCGACATATAGTTGCCTTGAATATACATACCCTTCATTTCGCTCAGCGTATAAATAGAGCCGCCGTCATATACGGCCATGCTTGTATAATCAATCCGATTGTCGGCAATATTGTGTTCACCGCATTTAAGCGAAACAGACAGAGCCGAACCCCAGCCCCAACCGACAGAAATGCCTGAATAGGGCAGGTATTTCAAGTCATTATGCATAACCTCAATCGAGTTGGCATAAAAAATCATAATACCGATAGAATTCATATAGTCGTGTCCGATTCTTCTGATGACGTTATTGTTAACGCTGATATGTCTGCTGAGATCTTCAACGGTGTTTACATCTTTTTCATAGTCCTCATGGCCTATCACAATGGCAGAACCGGCAAGATCGCGGAAAACGTTGCCCTCTACCTTAGAATCGGTCACATTATGACGCATTGCAAGAGCCGTAGAGCCATGGTTTAAAAACGTACAATTGGTGACAGCTATGTTGTCCGCAAAGTTCATTTCCATTTGCGCAGGTACCATATCCTCCCACCATGTCTGCGTGCCCGTAGGATTCTCGGCATCCGGCGGAATTTTTGAATCGCCCTGTCCCGTGAACAGTCCCGTTCTTGCAATATCATTCCACGACCCAAGACGTATATCGAGATTGTCAAACGTAAGGTTTAATACCTTATCGCTTTTGCTGCTGCCTTGCACCTTGATAAGATTGGCTGTACAGGGCGTGTAGACCTCGGCCTTTGTCATGTCCTCTTCTTCATAGGCATAGTAGTAAACCGTTTTTGTTTTTCTGTCAAAATAAAATTCCCCCGGTTCGTCCATCAGCTCCGGCGCATTGCTGACATACAGCGCAATACCGGCCGTAGGTGTGGAGTGAGAGGCAGCGCCCTGAAGATATCTTCCGTAATACGGCTGATCGTATTTAACCAGCCACTCGTCACCTGCGTCTTCAATTCCCTTTGCGGGGAAATGGTGCAGGCACCACATAAACGGGAATAAAAATTCCACATCCCCGGTACGGCTCAGCACGGGAAAATTCTTTTTGGGAATGTAAAAACCGTCCTGTTCAAACTCGGTCATAGGGTCAACATAGGCTCTTGTGCCGTTATATAAATATTTACTGCGCGCAATTCTTGCGGGAAACTCGTTAATATACAGCTGACGAACCATATCAATATCATCGCCAACCTTGGCAGACCAGATGTTTCCTTCTGCCTTTTGCCAGCCATCAATTTTTTTGCCGCCGCTCAGCTGCGGCTTATTGTCGGGATCTGTGCCCTTATATACAATGTTGTATCCGTTTTTGCCGCTGTCCTCGGGTGTAAAAGTAATTGTCTCCCCAATAAAATACGTGCCGGGAAGAATGTGAATCACAATATCCCCCTGCATACCGGAGGCCAGCTTACGCACGGCTGCCTTGGCTGTCTCTATTGAATCAAACGGATTTTGCTTGCTCCCGTCGCCCTTGCTTGTACCGCTTTCGCTGACGTAAAGCTCCTTCCACACAGGGTTTTCCACCGTGTTGTGATCTTCTTTTTCCGTAATGGTAATAATCTTGCCTTTAACAAGCTCCGAAGGATTATAGTAATCGGAGCTGCTTTGAGCATGCTTAAACCAAAGCTTATCAACAGAAAGCCCTGCCGATCTGCTTTCCAATCGGATTTTGTGTATGCCTTCCGTCAAATACACCGTCCCGAATGAATTTTCTGCAAAGGATTTTAATTCGCTTTCCACACAGCCCAAGCCGGAATCGAAATAAATTCTTGCAACACCGGCTGTATTGGCCACTGCTTTAATTGCAAAAAGACCGGTCTTTGCCACCTCGAAGGTATATGCCGCACTGTCGCCGTTACCCATAGAAAGGGTTGTTGACGAACCGTCCTCTTCTATGGAAAGAACAGAATCTTTTCTGTACTTTTGGCTTAATATAACGGTTTTGTCGGCGCTTTTTGCCGAACGGTAGTCAAAATCCTCCGCTTCTATCACAGCAGGCAGAATGCGGCTTTTAAACGCACCCTCTGTTTTGCTGAAATCAGCACCCGGCTTTTGTGCCGAAGCTTCCTCTATGTAAACATCAGAAAGCTGAATCATACCGCTTTGCGTGATAACGGCAAGTCTTGAGTATCCGGCTTTCAGTTTAACCGTGTTCGCTATAATCTCCTCGTAATTTGCATACGAGCCGGTATTCACATCAACCGCGGGCGCCGACTCGGAATTGATGCTTGCCGTAATGGTTGCCGCCGCAGAGCTGGATGCCCTTACAATAATATGATAGGTTTTTTCGGCCGGAACAAAAATAGAAAATTCCGCGCCGGCACCTGCGCCTGCCGTCATAAAGCTGCTGTAAACGTTCATATTTTGATTTCTGGTGCCCTTATAGCTGACAGCGTCTTTTATACTGTACGCCGTTCTTTCCGCACCAAAGACCACCGACGAAGGTACAGCCATTGTTGTTAAAAACAGCATTGCCGCAAGCGCAACAAAACAAACCTTTTTCAGCATCTGTCATCCTCCTTCAATAGGGGACGAAAGCGTCCCGTCCTTCAACGTTTTTCAGTGGGGGACTGCATCCCCCGCTGAAAAAATTCATTCGTTATTTGTTTGCATCCGCAAGGATATCTGCAATCGGTCTTGCGATTTCCGTCATTTTCTGTTCCATTGTATGAATATCCACAATTTTGTTCAAGCCCTGAACTGCATTATCCCACTTTGTATCAAATTCGCTGACAGGTGCGGCCAGTGCAACCTTAAACATGTTCTCCCATTGGTCTCTTTCTGCCCAAAATGTTACAACTTCGGGAATATCGGCATAAATACTTGACCAACCCTGACACGGCGGATACAGTTTAACGCTTTTAACATGCTCACTGTCGTTTTTAAACTTAAATCCGCTGTTGGGAGCAGGCTTAAAGGTTATTTGCTTTAAGTGAACATTCGGAGTCCATTTTGATTTTGTGGTAGAGCAAACACTAAAGAGACCGCCGGTTTTATAGCCCAAAACCTCGGGGCCTCCCAAACCCAGGGTTTCCTCTGCTTTAAGTGCAGAGTTATCGCCGTTTACATAAAATGCCGTAAATCTTTCATCCTTAAAATGTCTTTTGCCGTTTTCATCAACCGTATACAAACCGGCTTCTTCCGGACCCCAGTTTCTTACAGAATCCCATTCGTCACTGAACTGAACGTTTAACCAGTTTAAAATTTGATAGAGCTGATTTTCGCTGACCGTCTTTAAAATGCAAAGCGACTCTGTCCACATGGTTTCTTCTTCAAACGGAGAGTATTCCTCCTTGTGCGGAACCTGTGTGTAGAAGGGTCTGTATCTAAAGCTTTTACCCTGCTTTTCCAAAGAGTCATTAACCGTAATCAAATCAGAAACACCGTTAATGGGCGCAATGGCATAAAGACCGTTTAAAATCTTCTCCTCTGCCTGTGCACTGGTATGCGTCATGCTTTCAGGGTCGATAACCCTATCGGCAAGCATTTGATTCTGCGTTTTGGCTGCCGTTTTCACAATATCGCTGACCAACGGTATTTGTATCTCTTGCTTCACATCATTCCAGCTGCCGGTATATGAGTGACCCTTGTAGCCGTACATATCCGCCCCCAGCCAAGCAAGCGCGCACCAGTTGTCTCCGCCGGTATACCCAAAGGGATACACCGTTTTGTCGCCCTCTTTTAAATTGGCATCCTTTAATTTATACATAAAGTCAATATACTCTTCGGTTGTGTAAATCGGAATATCCAGCAGCTCCTCACCAATCGGCTCGTTCCGTTCTTCCAGAATGGCTTTAAGCTCCGTAAACGTTTTAGCTTCGGGATAGAACATTTTGAGTATATCGTCACGTATGTACAGCGTTTGAATGTTATCAATCATAACATCATTATCGGGAACCTTATAGAGCGTTTTGATTGTATCAATCTCTTCATCGCTGGCATCGGGGTTTGTTACCTTATTCACATCATTGCTAAACGGTATGCCCAAAATTTTGCCCTTAACCGAAATCGCCTCCCAATATTCCTTCGGAACTCTGTTCCATACGTTCGGCGCATATTTTTGAAGCATTTCGGGGGTCAGTTCCCAAACCTGTTTTAATTCATCCAGCTTTGCAAAATGCGCCGGACCCTGGAAGGCGCCGCAGGTGATAATTTCAGGCAGGTTGTCTCCCGCAACAAGCTTAGATAATTTCGCGTCCCACTGTCCGCCGTCATTGCCGTAAACATTTTTCACTTTAACCTTGGTTTTATTAACAAGCCAATCCTCTACAACATTTTTGTCCAGCGACTTGGCGGTATAGTCCGTTCCCTGCGTATTCCACACGGTAATCTTCAAATCATCTTGGGGAATATATTCGCCATCTTGAAACAGTACCTCAGAATCGCCGCCCTTGCCGCAAGAAGCAAGCATACATACACAGGCCGTTATACAAATAACTGCTGTGAACTTCTTTTTTAAATTAAACATAAAAATCCTCCTTTATTAAACGGCTCTTTCGAGCATAATCAACCTTTTACGGCGCCGACCGTAACGCCCTTAACAAAATACTTCTGCAAAAACGGATATACCATAATAATCGGCAGCGTTGTTATGATAAGCGTTGCCGCCTTAATCGAATCCGATGTCGGGATAAAGGATGCTCCGGTTCCCGTTGTGCCCGTCATGGCAGCTTCTGCCGCCATTTTTTGCGCAACCTCACTCTCTTTAATCAGCTTCATCATAATATACTGCAAAGGATACAAGTCCGGCTCTGTAACATAATAAAGTGTTGATGTCCAGTCATTCCACGCGCCGACCGATACCCAAAGCGCGATGGTAGCCAATACCGGCTTACACAAGGGAAGTGCAATTTTTAACATAATACAAAGATCCCCTGCACCGTCAATTTTGGCGGATTCTTCTATACTGTCCGGCAGCTCTTGTAAAAATGACCGTACGATAACCATGTTATAAAACACAAACAGCCGGGGAATGATATATACCCAGTAACTGTTAATAAGCCCCAAATATCTGTATATAATAT
>ERZ1035032.2142-NODE-2142-length-11168-cov-7.111491_pt1 | contig 11168 bp, 9 predicted proteins | sample MGYA00520693_ERZ1035032 | MGnify/ENA primary metagenome ERZ1035032 (study PRJEB33766, sample SAMN09781740) | gut metagenome | biome: gut microbiome | host: Homo sapiens | place: Madagascar | study: EMG produced TPA metagenomics assembly of the PRJNA485056 data...
GGTCTCAATACCGCCTCAGCGGTAGACAATAGAAATACTCTCTATCTCAACAAATTACAAATTATCATCAAGATATAAGATTACTCCAACGCTCAATCCGTCAGCAACTTACTACAATCCCTATATTTCTTCGCAAATGTACCTCTTTTTGATTGAAAAAACAAACATTTTTTTACCGCTTTTTAAGCGAAACTCTTATCTATCAAGACATTACATCCTAAAAAATCTTCGCAAGAAAAAAGCGTTTTCCTTCAAATAATAGGTTTGCGAAAAACCGCCTAAATTCCACCAGACCACACCCCTGATTATCAATAAATTGCCAATTCTCCAAAACATAATGTTCGCAAATAAAATCAGTTTCAGCAAAAAACACCCATTCGCGAATTATGCAAAACAACCAGAAAATACCACAAACCACCCAAACACCTATCTTTCAAGAATTTAGCTCATCGGCTATTTTTCGCAAGAGTTTCAGACTTGTCAAAGAACATAATCACTTCTAATAAACATCCACACTGGACGTTTTTTTACCCGATTTCTCAGGAAAATGTTCAATCTTCGTATAACAGTTAACACACATCGGATAACATATCACCGAATCACTTTTTCTATCAATCAATTCCACTATCTGCTTCATAACTTCAGCATACTGCCCATCCGTAAAAAAGCATTCATAAACACTATAATTCACCCGCTTACCATACCTCGCAAGAATATGAGAAAATCGTTCGCGCCGCTTATTATCCACGATATCATAAGCAACAACACAAAAGGTCTTTCTGGCTCTCATATTCACATCACCATTTAGCAACATAAGAACGAAAACAAGTTCCCTTGTCAATGTGTTCCGCAATTTCTTTTACCTGCGCTTCGACTATATCAGACAGCCTCATCTCCACACCGCGATATTTCTCATACCTATTTAACCTCTCGAACACATTCTTCGTCAGCAACTTTTTCGTCCCATCCGTCAGTTTCCCATCCTTACACGATAAATGTTCTCCCTTCTGTACAAGAGATATGACGACACGATCCACCGCCTGTGCTCGAAATAATTCTATCACGTCATAAGCTAACGTCGGCTTTCCGGCCTGTTCAAGATGAAGCACACCGCACATCGGATTAAGCCTGCGCGTCAGCAGCGCCCTCAACACTCTCGGATAGAGAAGAGCATAACCATAATTCAGCATACAATTAAACAAATCCTCTGCGCCCTTACGTTCACGTCTTTCGAAAGAAACATTATCATCAGATATCAGTTCCCGTACATAAGACCAATATAACTCTGCCCCATAAGCCTCCAATCCCATAACCTTTTCACGATACTCCTCCACTCCAGCATAAGATTTGACATCATCTATACATTTCTTCAGTTTTGGAATCACCTGCTCATAAACCTCACATAATGAAGACATTCTGGACTTATGGTACTTATGAAAATATTTAATCAGATTCAACTGATTATTTAACTTTCCCCGGATAAAAGCAGAAGCAAGCACGCTACACTGAGACTCTGACATACGCGACTGTTTTTGCCACAATGACGTATGAATCATCCGCGATGTCACAAGGCTGCCGGAGTGTTGGCCATTAGATGAAAAATAATCAATACCGATTTTGTGGTCAAGACAATATCGAATAACATTGCTTGAGATACTCACTCCATCCCCGACTATACTCAAATGCTCTAAATTAGACGACATCTTTGGAGTTTTCTTCTTACCATACACCTTCAGAGTAAAAGAACCTTTAGCAATACCGATATAGGAACCAGGAGTCGAAACCACCATATCCGTGGACTCATTCTCTATTTTTCTATATTCATATTTCCTCTGCCTGATAGCCTTAGAAACGCGATCGGAAGATTTTGACTCGATTCTTTTAGCAGAATTACTCTTACAGATAGAGTAGTGTTTGATTAATTCCTCGACAACAACATTCTTATTCAGAATATTATCTTGAGATAAGAAATCTATCTTACCCAATGCAGCTGTCAAAATAGATTTATTCGATATTTCACCTACGTGTTCAGATATGACATCACACAAATGGCTCACAAGGATAGTATCCAACTCCTTTATCTCATTTTGAGATATCAGCGGCACATAATAACGAGATATTGACTGTATTCCATCTTTTCCCCCTACATCAAACTCATTTCCTGTCCATTTTATAGCACGAATACGAGATGCCAACTTTTCTTTCTTTTCCGGGGACAAATAGACATGCTTGTTGTCAATCATAACTCCCAGAAACTCAACCCCATCTTTTATCTGCACAATCGACGGTTCGTTCAATTGAAGTTTCAGACGTTCCGTCAAGAATGCACTACACTCGGCAAGATAAGATTCAGCCTGCTCCTGCGACTCACAACAAATAATAAAATCATCCGCATAGCGGACATACTGAGAAGTTCGACTCAAAACGAACTGGTCAAACGGCGTCAAATAATGATTTGATAGCATTGGCGAAAGAATTGCGCCCTGTGGGACTCCCGCCTGCACATCAATCCAATGTTTCGAATTATCCACCACGCCCATCTTTACGCACAAACGTACCACCTCCAAAACATCCTCATCTGCAACCAGTGGTTTTATTCTTTTGAAAAGAATCTCATGATTTATATTGTCGAAATAGTTATCAATGTCAAGCCGCAACAGATATGGCGTTTTCTTCGACTGACAGCAACAACGAGCAAATTTTATTGCTTTTGTATGCCCCTTGTTCGGCCGATAGCCAAAACTATTGGGTACAAATGACTTATCAAATCTCGGTTCTATCAATGTTTTTATCGCCTGCTGCACGATCTTATCTTTAATGCTTAATAGCCCGAGATTCCTCTTTTCATTGTCCTTCTTTGAAATAGAAATCCTGAGATAAGGCTTAGGTGTCCACTTTTTGCTACGCAGTTCTTCGGCCAATTCAGATATATTTCTATTCAAATTCGACTCAAACTGCGAAAGACTGACTCCGTCAATGCCACCGGAAGCCCCCTTTTGTTTGATGGACTTCCAGGCATTGAGCAAAGTCGTCTTACTACAAAGTATATCGAACAGCCGAGCCTTCAAAACAGTCGTTATTGATTCTTAACTTCTTTCAACACTCCATAACCGACATTGGTTTTAGCGCCAACGCCAAGATCCTGAAGAATCGCGGCACAAAGTGCCTTTTTCATACTTGCTGACACCACTTTAGCGCCTATCTTGGTCTCATTGAACTTAAAGCAAAAAGCGAATGTCACTCCAGGAGCCACCTTGACAATCTTGATGGGGATTGGCTGAGCAAGAGGTCCTCCAGTGTGCGGCGTTATATAATCCTCCGCAAGAACCTGCCTCACATGGACTTGCTGTTTCGTCCTCGTACCATAACCAACAAGCAGAGCATCCGCGAAAATGTCACCATGATTGAACATCTGATTACCAAGTTCAAGAATATCATTATCTTCAAGGACAAGTGAACTAAACTCAGGAATATCCGCAATCAGACTTTTAATATAATTCAACTTCTCAGCATCTGCTTCATTCGACTGTTCCTTATCCTCTTTAATCGTCGGAAATGCACTGCGAATCACACCCTTCACCGATGAGCCAGGAATCACAGGAAGTCCGGAAGTATAATCGAACTGGAGACCAGTTTTCACATCTTCTTCCGAACCAGGAAGCCCATGCGCAAGACCACTTCCAATGAGCAGACCAGGAGTCTGGACTCTCATATTCACAACACTATAGTCGGCACTTCTCAAGACCTCCAACACATCAGTATTCACGGAGATTGCTGACTCGACTTGCTCCTCATCAAAACCCGGGATACCAACTGAATGAAAGAACTGATATCCGATATTTGCCGAACTTTCGCGCGGAGGATTAACTTTCTCTGTCGGGCGAGGAATCCTACCATATTCTCCAACACGTACTTCCTCTGATGGAGCAAACATCCTCAACGCGATTTTCAATGCTGTCGAGGCGTTCATAATCTGCTCTTCAAGTTTTCCGGCAGCATCAGCAGCAACTTGTTCTGAAAGCAACTTATCCCGATTCTGATTTCCCGGATTCCGTTTCTTCAAATACAATCTCACAGCCTCAGGAAATCGTTCCCTATTGGACTGAGACTTGCTGTCGTCATCTTCAAAAATCATCAATGCCCTCAAAAGTCCGCACTGTGACACAGTTGCGGCAAAAGACGACGGGTAGGAGCCAAAAGCCTTTGGATAACAATATTTTTCGTCAGCATTTCCACGAGTGACAATCCCCACCTCAAGCAGCACATCTGCAGCAGTGGAAATGTCTTCATATGTAGGTTTGTAAACAGCCATAGTTCCTAACATTTCTTAATGACACATATTCCATAACCGACGGAAGCATTGGCCCCAATCTGAACGGGGACGGAAGTAATGGCAGAGTCAAATGCCTTATTTATCTCACCGTCATCATGCAAAATAAAGAACGCAAGGCGGCTCTTTCTCGGAAGCACCTGCTCATACCATAGATTCTTGCTCACTCCATTTTCCAGACAGTTCCGTGCTATCACCGGAAGTTCATCATTATTACTATACTTCTTAAAATCTTTGTATGAGCACTTATTCGTTTCCAACACATTGGCCAAGTCCAAAATAGTGTCTTTCTCATTATCCCCAAGTCCAACACCAAAGAGAGAGGCCTTATCCTGAAGTTCCGTTACAACTTCATCACATGTAACCTGCACAAATGGGGCGTTAACGGACGGACGCGGAATCGACAGAATTGACGCATCCAGAAAACGATATTCTCCCGCTTCGCAATTTTCCTCACCGCCGACTTTCTTACCAAAGAGTTTCACGACATTGACCTTCTTCGCATCTTCATTGTGAGCCTTGTTCCATTTTTCACAATGCTCTCGCAGCGCGCCCTTAAGACTGGACGCATTAATACACGGAAGGTCAGTGACCACATCTCTTTGTATGAGTCCATCAATGACACCGTCATTGTCCTGTCCGCTGCCTACGTGAAGATTGCTGATGCATTCGATTGTATATAATGTTGCTTTCATATATCCTGATTATAAATAGGTTAAATAAAAATATTCAGTCCGACTTTACTAAGATTATCATCTTTTTTCTTTAGTTCAGTGAGCCTTTTATCATTGGCATAAATAACAGAGCCACGACCTAAAAGATGGTATAACATTGTTTCTGAACGGTTTCCGTTCCACTTGTGAATATTGGAAATATATCTGTTCACTATTCTTTCGCCCCAGATGAAATCATAGTTCTCCCTTTCTTCCGATTTAATCCACGCATCACCAAGCAAAAGAAGACGGCCGTCACGATGAAGCACCTCCCTAAATTTTCCCACAAGATCCACATCGGCAGATTCGAGTTCCATCTTGAAAGTAGAGCGATTTCCACCCATTTGAACAAAAACAGGCTTTTCATCCAATTTCTCTGACGTCGTCACAGAAAAGCAAAAATGATAACCACCACTAAGCCTTATCTGCGTCTGTTCAAAATAAGCCTTATCTCTATCCGAGGAACTATCAAGTTTATTTATTCCCACTCTTTCATCATTGATGAAAATCTTATCCGCATCGATCGTTTTCCCATCTGTTCCTATCCATTTCTTCCAATTATCGTAATGTTTGAAATCACAGAACGTATTAGTTCCCTGCTTGGTAATCAATGGCTGAGGAATTTCTTCCCCAAAATATGATACTTTCTCATCATTCCCAAACGTGACCTCATATCCCAAGTCAGCCGGGCATGGCGTAAAGAGCACCCCATCACTTTTCCTTTCCATAAAGATTGGAGAAATCTCCATTATTTGTCCATACGAAGCGGCCGGAGCCTCAATATTGAAAGGCTTTCCGATATACTCAGGCCATTTTTCTTTTTTTTCAGCATCGTTTTCAGCTCCTGTCTCAAGCAAATTGTTTCTCCGTAATATTTCATAGCGTAATACGCCCAACACGGCAGAAACTTGAGGCAGAATACAACTTCTGACAAGATAGTTCTGGTTCTTTCCGTCACCAAACGTCGTCTCTCCACCGAAAAAATAGCTTCCTACTGGAGTCAAACGAACTATATACTTATATGTTTTATCACTCATAGCTTATATGTTTTCCGGTTTTCTGATTAATAAGCCTACATATCGCAATGCGTTATGAAGATAACTGATAGCCTCCTCCGGCTTTCCTTCAAACGACGGGTCGAGCAGAATCGGAATCAAGCTGGTCAGCAGTTCTTTCGAACGATCATGCACATCTTCATTGAAGTTCTTGTCAATGAAATTCTCGAGCATCGCTTTTCGCACAGGCCTGTTGGTGGCAGCATTGGCATTAGGTCCCATTGACTTTTCAAGTATATAATGAAGAGGCTCCTCATAACGCTTCAACCAGTATGTGACACTATGAAGGAATTCATCTTCAACCCATGAAGCATACTGTCGAATTCCGCAGGTATTACCAAACAACTCTTTGTTATTTTTACTTATCTTACCACCGGCAAGTTGTCCGCTATGCTTACGAAGTTTCCAGACAATGGCATTCTTTCCATCAATTGCTTTCGCATCATACATGAGTTCCTCTGCAAGCTGTCTTGTCTCGGCCATAGGATGTTTTTCATAAGAAATCGCTACGCCATAACTCATGGAGACGCTTATGCCCAGACGTTTAACATCTTCGTTGTTTGAAATAGTATTCTTCAAAGCCTCATCAATTTGCTTGATAAGTCCAAAAATGTCAAGACTCTTTCTGTCATTATATACTGGGGCATAAAAAGAAACGTCATCGCCTCCCTGATAGATAACCTGACCGCCATAGTCTTCAACCAACTTGGCCAGTTCTGCGCCAAAGACATTGAAAAGAGACGCTTTCTCACCAAGTTTAGCCATGCATTTTCCGAAATTATCGCCATCCGCTGAAACGAAGGCCACATATTTATGATATGCGGCTTCCGGAAGTGAATCAAAGCCATCGAGAGTCTTATCAAGTTCAAAAAATTTTCTCAGAACCCCTATATTTGATTCAAACAAGCTCGAAAGATAATCCCGTTTCTGACTGTCCGCAAAGGTGTCACGAAACTCCGCGCATGACATTCTGTTCTGCATCTCCTCAACTACAGTTTCCGGATTCTCAGGAGATAAATCAAGGAGATAGATCTTGATTGTCTTGCTTAAATATTGTTTGAGTATATCTTTGTTCTTTTCCAGTGCTACAGACATGCGGCGAGCAACATCGTCCAATACATCCGCGCGAAGTTTCATGAGACTTTCAAACGTGTCTTCAGGTTTTGCCTCGAAGATATATTGATCCGGAAAACGTCCTACTGTAGTACGTTCTCCGAACAGCTCTTTAGTCACAATCGGTTTCAGAAATTTATGCCCAGAGTTGTACAATGGTTCGACAAGACGACGCGACAAATCCGAGAAGAAATAACTTGATGCCCATACGGCCCGCGTACTATGTGCGCAAGACAACACCCGAGTTATCGGCCCTACAGTTATTCCAAAATAGTGTTTTTTCTCACCCATAGCTTTATTTTGCAACTTTATTCAATGTTCTAAACACTTGAGTTATCAATGTATATGGTTCCCTGTTCTCTTTGCCAGGCTGAATGTCTATACAATCTGGTTCTTCAACCTCATCCAACTCAACTCTCCACGTATTATCATAGATAAACTCGAAATAATCTGAAATAGATATAGCATCTGAAATTTTCATCCCTTCCAATCTCTCTCTAGATTTATCACATGAAATATCAAATCTTGCCTGTCTCAATTCATCTGGCAACTCATGAATTATAATGTAAACAATAAAGCCCCCATCAGTAGTTGGAACAGGTCGATAATCAACAGGTGACTTAAAGCGCACCTCTTCATTTTCGTTACCATGTAACGACGTCTTCACTTTATTTCCATAGGAAATCCAATCCTGCGAAGTTGACAAGCCTAGAGCATCACGGTAAAGATTCGTCTTTCCCATAAGTTCACGATTCCGTTCATACTCATCGCTCAAGCTATTACGCACTGGTTTAATACTACCATCACGATTTGTAACTTTTCGACGGTCCATATCATACAATTCATCAATATGAACATTCCCACAGATGAAGCGATACAACACATTTTTAAAATTAAACGCGGTACGTATAACAGGTTTATCCCAGTCATCTCCCTTATCTTTAGCGTAATGATACATCATAGACTTGACATAACATCCACGCTCATTCACTCCACTACGAATAACTTTATGGAAATAGTTTATATGCTGAAACAGACTCTGATATTTATCCTCTGAATTATTACAAGCAGGGACAATAAAATAATAAGAAGCCCCCGACAATTTTCCAGTCGATCCAGCACCAGATACCCTAAAGCATCCAAATCCTTTATCCTGTCGAGCGCCGAAACTATGAGATGCAAAAAATGCCGGAATAATTGGCTCAATACATTCAGCAAGCCTGTCATCACTAACTATCAACTCGACTCTTATGCCACTCATCTTCACCAATTCCATATCGCCAGTTTCATCTGCTCCAACCCTAGCGAAATAAATTGGATAAAGATTTCTAAATACGGGCTTTCCGTTACGATCAGTTTTCTGCTGTCCAGTCCTCCTGTCCAGGTCGGGGACTTGTGACTCAATGATGCTCCGACTTTCAGCACTAATCCTCATCTTGTAGTTAAACGCTGTCTTGTCTTCATTTGCCCACCAAGTAGAAGGCACATCATCACGACTTGTCAGCGCACGATCATTCACCGACAACTTTCCCTTGTCTAGTTTAGCCAGCAAAAACCTGTCAAGTTTAGGCTTCACCTCTGTCGCCCTCAGGCAACAATCATCGAATGCTCCCTGGAAATGCCACATAGGAGTATCCTGAACCAATTGCACTACAATCTTTTTCACTATCAGCCAATATTAAAAGTTTATATTTCAGTAAAATCCACGTCGTATATCCCCAATCCGAAATTTATATCATTCCCCACTCCCAACTGCGACATAAGCCCCACAACAGGAACATGAAACGGCGAAATTCCGGAATAAGTCATATTTCCGACATAACCGGACATCACATAGACATTGACCTCACCCTGTTTGGGAGTGCTCCGAAGTTTCCGGAACCTAAGACCGGCCTCCGTCAGCCACGCATCCGCCGCAGGAAAAACGAAATTCTCGATGCTTCGCTCCCATTCTTCGCGCGTGTCAATGACAGAGAGATGATCCTCGGAATAAAGCAGTGTCAATGCCATTAGACGGTTCACAGCCGCATTCATCCATTGATAGAACGATGGGAATCCATTCATCTTTGCCTGATAACTTACATGAGATGTGTTCTTCAGCGGTTTGAGCAACGAAAGCGGTGTCCTAAGTCGGAATTCACCGGTCACAGGGCCCTCGAAATTACGTTTGGCAAAATTCCGGAGGCTGACGTTCTTTTCAATTTTCATTTCCTGAAGCATCAGTTGTACCGGCGGATTGCCAAGGCCATCTGACAACATCGTCTGTAATGCTGTTATCATCTGCGGCTGCAAACTGTTCATTGTCCCTATCAGAAGAAGGTCAAGCCTGTAAGTTTCGTCCGCTTTCAGTTCAAAACTGCTTTTCGCTGATGACAGTCTGCTCACATCGAACATATAGCCCTTCGGAAAGCCGCCCTTGAACTGATTATACAAGAAATGGTCTTCCGATAGCGGCAAAGTATCAAGTTTTTCCCGAAGTGTCATCCCTTCGGACAGCATGACTTTCTCCGCGGCCTGCAGGAAACGGTTTCTCACAGCAGCTCCTATCCATGCTTTTTGGGCAAGGTCAGAAATCGGTGTAAATCTCACGCTGATACGCGTAAAACTAAGATTATCCAAGTACGGCAATAGCCAATATATATTATCCATGAAGAAGTTCAAGTATCAATCTGTTTTATCATCTAGGGTGCGTGAAGACATACGCAAATGCAAATATAAAACATTTTACAGCATTTCCAAGAAATATGGTATCAATCGACATGTCGTCTGTCAGGTGGTACAGTACGGCGGACGTGGCCAGCCCACGGCCTCGGGAAGTGGGAGGTGCCTACCGGAGACAAGTTCTCGCGGGAGCGAGGACGCAGAAAACGGTAGGAGGGCCGAACGGAGCGCAGCGAAGTGAGTTCCGCCGTACTGCACCACCTGACAACAACGATGCCGCGACTGGCAAATGATTTCCTGATATGCAGTAGATTTCCGTGATTGGCCACGCCTGTAGCAAACTGCTCCGAGGACAAGATAACAACAGCAAAACAACGGGGAATCCTTGCCAATTAAAAATATTTATTTACCTTTGCAATGTTGTGTGAATAAGAAAGGCAACAAGTAAAAGCAGACATCTTTTCCCTAAAAGGGATGTCTGTTTTTTTATTTTATCCATACTACCGAGGGGGTACTACAGCAAGGGAGGCTCTGCTCTCTCGCCTTTCTTATATCAATTCACACAAAATGAGAGCAAGCCAACATCTTGTGATAGTCGCCATTGAAGTGGAGATTATCAGACTTGTCAAAGTACGGGCTTATAAGCGAGTACGTTTCGGCAAGATTGAGAGAGTGCGCAGCCACTACAGACGTTATTAGGGTAACTTCTGTAGTCAGTCATCACTCCGAGCCATAAGGCTCTCTACTTCACCCCTCGGTTTTTAATCGTATTCTATTGGCATGAGACTGAGTTCCGACGTACTGCACCACCTGACAACAAAAAATACCGTAGCCGAATAGTGAACAAAACGGGGTAAAAAACGGCCTGATTTTACCCCGTTTGTTCAAATTTTTCAAAACGGTGCAAAAAATGACGTTTTCTTACACCGTTTTCCAATGCGGGGCATCTGAATGGGACAAATTCCGGCAGGCGGGACGACGCCACGGCCTCCTCTGTAACGCATTAATAATCAAGCACCATTTATTTTAAGCGTGGATTTCCGACGATTTTTTGGCCACTAATCCACACCAAATTTCATAACTTCCTAAAAAACAAACCATTGCAGAAACCGATGTGGCACCGTCCCGACAGCAGACGTAACTCAGGAAACCCTTACCAGATAGCGGGCATGAAACATTTCCCCCGCCCCGCGCACATACGACGACAAACGGATGCTGATTTCTCAACATCCGTTTTCTTGGTAGCGGGGGAAGGACTCGAACCTCCGGCCTCCGGGTTATGAGCCCGACGAGCTA
>ERZ1035032.2143-NODE-2143-length-11165-cov-22.613771_pt1 | contig 11165 bp, 15 predicted proteins | sample MGYA00520693_ERZ1035032 | MGnify/ENA primary metagenome ERZ1035032 (study PRJEB33766, sample SAMN09781740) | gut metagenome | biome: gut microbiome | host: Homo sapiens | place: Madagascar | study: EMG produced TPA metagenomics assembly of the PRJNA485056 data...
CCCATATCTTCTTTGATAAGGTCAGCGTGGGCGCTACCATGAACGGTATGCTCTCTGCGGTCATGGCCAAGGGTCAGACCATTCTGGAAAACTGCGCCAAGGAGCCCCATGTGGTGGATCTGGCAAACTTTTTGAATATGTGCGGCGCAGACGTGCGCGGTGCCGGTACGGATGTCATCAAGGTGCGCGGCGTGGAAAAAATGCACGGCTGCACCTACAGCATCATCCCGGATCAGATCGAAGCCGGCAGCTATATGGTGGCTGCTGCTGCCACCGGCGGCGATGTGCTCATCAAGAACGTCACCCCCAAGCACTTGGAGCCCATCACGGCCAAGCTGCGCCGTGCAGGGGTCACTGTGGAAGAATTTGACGATGCTGTGCGGGTGTCCCGTACCGGTGATATTCTGCCGCTGAAGATCAACACCATGCCGCACCCCGGCTTCCCCACCGATATGCAGCCCCTGATGGGCGTGCTGCTGAGCGTGGCCAAGGGCACCAGCACCATCACCGAGAGCGTGTGGGACAACCGCTTCCGCTATGTGGACGAGCTGCGCAAGATGGGTGCCAGCGTACAGGTGGACGGTCAGGTGGCCGTATTTGAAGGAGTGGAAAAGCTCAGCCCCGCCCCGCTGCGCGCTTCCGACCTGCGTGCCGGTGCCGCCATGGTGGTGGCCGCTTTGATGGCCGATGGCACCAGTGAGATCGAGGAGATCGGTCATATCGAGCGCGGCTACGAGAATATTGTGGAAAAGCTGCGCGGTCTGGGTGCAGAGATCAGCAAGGTGGAGCGGATGCCCGCTGCGCTGGAACAGGCCCTTTAACACAAACAAAAAACAAACAGCCTGCCGTAAGTTCTGTGCGGCGGGCTGTTTTCAGGTTTTAACATAAGAGGTTTTCATGGCAGAGTTCATTTCATTGTATTCCGGTTCCTCCGGCAACAGCAGCGTGGTGCGCTGCGGTGCGCAGTACCTCATCGTGGATATGGGCAAGGGGGTGCGCACCACCACGGCAGCGCTCAAATCACTGGGGCTAGCCATCAGCGATTGCGCGGGCATCCTTGTCACCCACGAGCACAGCGACCACGTCAAGGGGCTTTCCACCTTCCTGAAAAAGAACCCGCTGCCGGTGTACGGTGCAGCGGCTACGCTGGATTTTCTGGACGCCAACGATATCGTGCCCGCCAACTGTGAGTTGAATGCGTTGGAGGGCAGGGAAGAGGACATCGGCTGCTTTGGGGTGCAGTTTTTCCCCACCAGCCACGATGTACCCTGCGTGGGCTACCGCATCCACACCCCGGACGATAAGACCATGACCATCGCCACCGACCTTGGTACCCTGACCCCGCCGGTGCACGAGGCGCTTTCCGGCTGCGACCTTGTGGCGCTGGAAAGCAACTACGACCTGCACATGCTGCGCAGCGGGCCCTACCCCTACTATCTGCGCGCCCGCATCGAGAGCGTGCGGGGACATCTTTCCAACGATGAATGCTCCGCAAAGCTTCTAGAACTGATCCAGAGCGGCTGCAAAAAGTTTGCCCTGTGCCATCTCTCGCAGGAAAATAACACGCCGGCTCTTGCTTTGCAGACCGTGTTCACCACCTTGGGTGCAGCCGGTGTCGTACCGGAAAAGGACTGCATCGTGCAGGCACAGCGCCGCAACGAGGTAAGCCCTGCATTAGAGTTCTGATTTGTCAAACAATAAAGCCATCTGCCACAGCTGATTCCAAGGGCTTTAAACCCCGGTCATGCTGCGGCAGATGGCTTTTTTCTTTGCGCGGTGATTCGCACTTATTTTGTGATTGTTTTTCTCAAAAGATGTACAACTCCGGCAGAAATAAAACGACTTATTCTGCGGCCTTCTGTACCCGGATATCACTGCCTAAGAACTGGATCTGCACAAAGGCTGCAAGGCGGCTGGAGATCTTCTCTGTATACAGCTTTTCCAGCAGCGTACCGTCCGTGATGTTGGTGGTGACGATGGTGGGCAGCTTTGCGCCCAAGCGGTTATTCAGCAGGCTGTACAGATTGGTCAGGAAGAAGCTGGAATTGAACTCGGTGCCCAGATCGTCCAAAATCAGCAGGTCAGCGTTGCAGGCAGTCTGGAACAAGGTCTCCTCCTCGCCGCCGGGGTCTGTGCCGAAATGCAGCGCTTCCAGCTTGCCGAAAAAGTCCGGGCAGGAGACATAGATCACATCGTAGTTCTGCCGCAGCACCTCCCCGGCAATGGCAAGGGCGGCATGGGTCTTGCCCAGCCCTGCGTTGCCTACCAGCAGCAGGCTTTCGCGGGTGGCAGGGGAGAAGTCCGCGGCGTAATCCCGCAGGTCGGCCAGAACCTCGGCCATGTAGCTGCGCACGCTCTCACCCAGCGCCTTGTCCACCGTGTTGGGGTAGTAGTCCAGCTGCATGGTGTCAAAGCTGGAGATGGACAGGCTGGACAGCTCCTCGATCTCCTTCCGGCGCAGCTGCTGCATCACCCGGCGCACACAGTCGCAGGTGCGGCCGTCCACCGCGCCGGTGTCCTCGCACCGCTTGCAGGTGAACTTCGGCTCCAGCGCATCCGCAGGGCGTCCGCTCTCAGCCAGCAACGCGGCCAGCTTCTGCTTTGCCGCCGCAAGGGCAGCGGCGGTCTCGGTGCGGTCCTTTCCGGAGGCTCCGGCAATGGCGCAGCGGATGCCCCGTACCCGCACCTCCTCCTCGGCGTGGCGCAGCCCGGGGATGGCGGCCTCGGCTTCGGCTTGTGCATCCTGCGCAAGGGCACGGGCGGTCTGCCGCCGCATGGCTACGGTGCGCAATGCCTGCTGATACAATTCGTTTTTGGTACGCATAAAGGCTCCTTACTCCGGTTTCTTGATAAGAGAACGGCGGCGGGTGGCGTTTTTCAGGATATCGTTTCCGCTGGGCGTGTCGCGGTCCACCCGGATATTCCGGCTGGCACCGGCTGCGGCCACAGGGCCGCGCACATCATGGATGTTGCGCAGACCCTTGGCGTTCCATGTTTTCAGGATGCTGTTCCAGTACCACAGATCCCGCTTGGGACCAGCCTGTACGGCGGCTTCCTGTACCATGGCGTCATCGTAGCCGTACACCTCGTACCAGCGCGCAATGGCCTTGCGCCCGCCCAGCGTCAGTTCCTCGGTGGAGATCTGCAGTAGGCCGCTGACATACTCCTCGCGGCTCTGGCGCAGTGCCAGCAGCTTTAAGTGGGCGTCAGCCTGTTCGCCGGTCTCCACGCCCTCGGCACGCCAGACCTTCAGTTCGTGGGTCACGGCGGCTAGGGTGCGCTTGCCCCGGCTTGCCACATAGGCTACGCACAGCATCACGGTCTCGGGTGCAAAGCCCTCCTGCACATACAGGTTTACCAGCTTTTCCATCTCGGTGTGGGTCAGCGGACGGGCAAAGCTGGTCTGTGCGCAGTCGATCAGGCTGGAGATCATAGGGTCGGTGCGGCTGGCAGCGGCGATCTCCGCCCAGCGCATGGGGGCAGGGGCGCTGGGCTCTGCGCCCGGCGCGGCGTTTTCCTCGTAGCGTTCCAAAAGCCCTGCACCTGCCCAGAAGGCCAGCGCGCTCTCGGCGCTGATGCGGCTGCGCAGCTTGAGGTCGGCGCAGATCTTGTCCGGGTCGGTCACGCCGGTGGCCAGCACATACAGCGCCACCCGCACATTGTATTCTTCGGCAATGCCCAGCTTGGAGAACACCAGCTGCGGCACGGCGATGGTATCGCCTTTCAGTTCTTTCAAACGGTAGATCATGGTTTCCTCGTTCGGTTTATTCGTTGGCAGGATCCGGCTCGGCAGGCGGCTCCCAGGGGTCGCAGTCCATCATGTCCGGGCAGTTGTTCCAGCGCTCCGGCGCGGCATCGTAGGCGTCTTTCAGATACTGCGCGGCGGCGGCACGCCCTTCGTCCGTCAGCGGAAATACCTCCCGGCGGCGCAGGGCGGGGTCGGTCTTGTCGATCGTCCAAGGCGCGGGCCAGTAGTCCACGGTGAGAATTTTCTCCTCTTTGGTGGCATCCGCGCCGCCGTCCGGATCCGGCACGGTGCGCTTGCCCGGCGTAAGCCGGTAGCGCAGCCCGGCTTCGTTGCCGCTGTAATCATTCTTGCACAAAAAGTAGTGCAGCAGGGGAACAAAAATCATGGTGCAGCTCGTCCTTTCCGGCAAAAGGCGCGGCCTTTTGCGCAATCAATTCTATTATAAAGCCGCTGGGCTAAAATGCAATAACTTTTTGTGAAACTCCCTGCAAAAGCTGCCCAGCTTACAGGAAATCCGGCCTTGACAGCACCGCGGAAATATGGTAAAATATTGCCTGTTGCAGCAGATGTGCAATGTGCTACTGTGGCTCAGCTGGTAGAGCAGCTCACTCGTAATGAGCAGGTCGCCTGTTCGAATCAGGTCAGTAGCTCCAAAGTAAAACCCCCGAAAGTTGGCTTGTGAAGTCGGTTTTCGGGGGTTTTTGTTTGTGCGGCAGGGGATGGGAAAGTGAGCGGATATGCCTTGATTACCCCTGTTTATCTGGAAATTGCTTTATTTAGTGGCGCAAAAGACGGCGCAATAAAAGAACGGTACAAAACTGCATTGTGCTTAAAAATGGGCAAACAAAAACCACGGTGCGCGTGCATCGTGGTTCAATGGATGAACGGAATCAGATACGACCCTGCTTTTTTAATTTGGCAATTTCATCGGGGGTCAGTTTGCGAAATTTGACAGGCTCTTTCGCCCATACTTCCTGACGTTCCTGCCAGGCACGGTCGCCTTCTGTCATATGCTTGTCATCTTTCATGGCAAAATCACCTCTAACACAACTTTTTCTTATGATAATAATACTCTATACAGGGTATCCTTGTCAAACAGTAGCGCCTGCCCGCTGCGATGGTGCCTGTTCCATCCTTATGCGGGCAAAATGGGTAAACAAAAACCACGGTGCGTGTGCATCGTGGTTTAGTTGATGATTTCGGCAGTCTTTCCGGTAAAATCATATTCTCCGGCAATCGCCATTCGCGGACCAATGTCATGAGCCTTAATACGAGGATAAACAACACCATCGATTTTTACGGCCTTTCCGGGTACGATAAAAAGCTGGTCGGAAGGAAAAACATCGAATTTCAGTGTGGTAAATCCGCAGAAAGCATCGCTTTCAATGACTTTCATTTCTTTCCCTTCAATTCTTTCAATAGATTTTTGTAATACTCAAGTTGTTGCTTTGTCAGAACGGTTTCTTCTACTGGTATTTTATACTTTTCAGAGACATTTATCAAGTGTTCTTTTGCATCGATCTCATTTAATGCTGTACGAATATCAATAGGCTTATCATCGTTTCCGTCATGATTATGTCTCTCCGTTTTTATTATAAAAAAGATACTCCCACACTGCTCCCGAAGGCAGCGCGGTGTACCCTTTGCGGATGCACAGGAAGTATCTTATGCAATGATTATAGCGCCGGACGCTGTAAAATACAATGGAAAATTCGGGATGATCTTATTTTGTATGCGGTGGCATGACCGCCTTGATGTGGGGTTGCTTCTGCGGTATACTGGGGCAGAAGGAAGACGATGAAAATGGATTTTTCTGAAATTGTAGCGATCGTGGCTATTGTTGGAGCCGTTGTATCTCCGGTAGCAACGACATATCTGAACAACAAACACGCAGAAAAAATGAGACAACTGGAATACGAACATCAGGACAAGATAGAAAAACAGCAGCACGATCGTGAGATCTATGAAGGGTACATTCGTGCGGCGGGGGCTTGTGTTCAGGCCGCCAACACAGACGCTCTTCAAGAATTTGGAAAACATTCTGCGCTGGCAATGTACTATGTCGCAGAAGATGTTCGGCAAGATATGATGAGACTGGAAAAGATCAATCGGTACTCAGATGAACGGACACAGCGTGTTGAACTTTTGAATCAGATCATCGGTAAACTGCGGGAGTTGCGGATAGCAGATCTCGGATCAAGAGAATGACAGTGTATATCCACGCCCTCCGCGAGGAGGGCGACCTCTGGCTGACTCTATCAACAAGCAGATTAGAGAGATTTCTATCCACGCCCTCCGCGAGGAGGGCGACCTAAGAAAGGTAACAACCCTTATGGGGATGTTCATCCATTTCTATCCACGCCCTCCGCGAGGAGGGCGACATTGCAGGCACAGTCACAGGTCGTATGTCTTCAGAATTTCTATCCACGCCCTCCGCGAGGAGGGCGACTTTTGCCGGATGAAACTACGTGTCATTGCTGGATATTTCTATCCACGCCCTCCGCGAGGAGGGCGACATCGGCGCATAGCCGCACGCCAGCAATGCGTCATATTTCTATCCACGCCCTCCGCGAGGAGGGCGACGCCGAAATACCGCCCGCCCTCTTCAGATGCAGACAATTTCTATCCACGCCCTCCGCGAGGAGGGCGACTGCTGCCGACGTGGGCACCACCACTTATCTGGATCTATTTCTATCCACGCCCTCCGCGAGGAGGGCGACATGACGCGGTGGCACCAGTTGGGGTGACCGGCGATATTTCTATCCACGCCCTCCGCGAGGAGGGCGACGGTGAGATTTCAATGAGTGTGCCACTAGCGATCAAGTATTTCTATCCACGCCCTCCGCGAGGAGGGCGACCTGGTTATGGTACACCCAAATACCCATTGGAGCGTATTTCTATCCACGCCCTCCGCGAGGAGGGCGACTCTTCTTGAGTAGCGCAGTGAGGGAAGTGCTACCAATTTCTATCCACGCCCTCCGCGAGGAGGGCGACCTCTGGCTGACTCTATCAACAAGCAGATTAGAGAGATTTCTATCCACGCCCTCCGCGAGGAGGGCGACTGCTCAATCCACTCTACATTCCTTGAGGTCACCATATTTCTATCCACGCCCTCCGCGAGGAGGGCGACGTTGTGGCGGATAAGTAAGTTATTTCATCTGCCAATATTTCTATCCACGCCCTCCGCGAGGAGGGCGACGGATAACCCCCCGCGATAGCAGCCGTGTACGGATATTTCTATCCACGCCCTCCGCGAGGAGGGCGACGGGCGCGGAGATCCCCGCCACCCGGGCAAAACAATTTCTATCCACGCCCTCCGCGAGGAGGGCGACCTTGGCAGACAAGGAGGTTTAACCATGATGTACATTTCTATCCACGCCCTCCGCGAGGAGGGCGACAGCAGCACCAACAGGAGCGGGGCGGGGGCAAGGGATTTCTATCCACGCCCTCCGCGAGGAGGGCGACGTGACGGGTCAAGGGTCTAAGACCCTTGCGGGGTATTTCTATCCACGCCCTCCGCGAGGAGGGCGACTCTGCCGTGCAAGTGCTAGATGCAGTGCTCAACATTTCTATCCACGCCCTCCGCGAGGAGGGCGACATCAGCTACAGGCAACCATACTTCTTGGTTGAGATTTCTATCCACGCCCTCCGCGAGGAGGGCGACAGAAATCAAGTAGCTTGCCATTCTATCCTCCTAAATTTCTATCCACGCCCTCCGCGAGGAGGGCGACAGCTGGAAAAGTGGGAGCGCGAATTCTGGTTTTCATTTCTATCCACGCCCTCCGCGAGGAGGGCGACTCTGATGGATGGCATCGACTTCTATCAGGTGGCAATTTCTATCCACGCCCTCCGCGAGGAGGGCGACGTTGTGCCGAGCGGCATTACGCTTGAACAGTGGGATTTCTATCCACGCCCTCCGCGAGGAGGGCGACGCAGTAAGGAGGTGATTCTACGAGACAGAGAACATTTCTATCCACGCCCTCCGCGAGGAGGGCGACCGAATAAAAGGTATAAGCGCTGTAGACTGCTGGTGAATTTCTATCCACGCCCTCCGCGAGGAGGGCGACGATGGGAGAAAAGTTCCTGTCATTGAAGATAACGGTATTTCTATCCACGCCCTCCGCGAGGAGGGCGACCCAACAAGAGAGGCTGGTGATAATATATGCCAGAATTTCTATCCACGCCCTCCGCGAGGAGGGCGACATCGTATTCTCTCTGATAAATGCGATCTTAGTGAGATTTCTATCCACGCCCTCCGCGAGGAGGGCGACGTGGGATGATATTGCATCCGATGAAGAGAACAGCATTTCTATCCACGCCCTCCGCGAGGAGGGCGACGCACCCATGCTGCCAAAGGTTGGCAGACTTCAAAATTTCTATCCACGCCCTCCGCGAGGAGGGCGACGGTCGGTCACCGACAACCCACACCCCACCGAAAGATTTCTATCCACGCCCTCCGCGAGGAGGGCGACCAATTTTGCGCATAATACCGTTATGCGCATAAAGAATTTCTATCCACGCCCTCCGCGAGGAGGGCGACAGTGCCCGGTCGAACAGTAAGACGCTTTCTGCAGATTTCTATCCACGCCCTCCGCGAGGAGGGCGACATCATTAGTTTCATACTTATGGATGAAAGAATCATATTTCTATCCACGCCCTCCGCGAGGAGGGCGACCATCGTCACCGATTCCCTCTGGGTCGTAACCTTCATATTTCTATCCACGCCCTCCGCGAGGAGGGCGACGTTTGAGTGGTAAGCTTGAGCTGCGCAGACTTTCAATTTCTATCCACGCCCTCCGCGAGGAGGGCGACCAGGCTAAGAAGGTAATTGCTACTAAGATTGATCAATTTCTATCCACGCCCTCCGCGAGGAGGGCGACTAGATACAGTGTACAAGGTGTAAAGCTTGTCACCATATTTCTATCCACGCCCTCCGCGAGGAGGGCGACTGGCGCGGGATTTCCAGCGCCCGCAGGGGTTGAATTTCTATCCACGCCCTCCGCGAGGAGGGCGACCCATTGTTCCGATACCTCGCTTACAAAAGATTCAATATTTCTATCCACGCCCTCCGCGAGGAGGGCGACAAATCACTCCTTTCTTATTGTAATTTCTGTTAATAATTTCTATCCACGCCCTCCGCGAGGAGGGCGACAGCAAAAACAGAGAGAAAACCCTCTGCTTTTGTCTCATTATACACCTCTCTGCACAAATTGCAAAGAGGTGCCTGTAAAACAAACCGCAAAATCACACCGTTACTTGTGCAAACGGCTGGTATTCCGGTGCGAAGCGTCCGGGAAAACCATGTGCGCTGCCTGTTCGCACTGGCGGGGCATCAAAAGATCAGCACACTATCCTGCGCAAACTCCGGGTGCAGCCCAACATGCTCGACCTTAGTCTGGTAATTGTTGCCCAACTGGTAGAACCGCAGACTGTCCAAGGCAGGGTCGATCAGGGCGGTCAGCTCTGCCTTGAGCACCGCGTACTGCGATGCGTTCAGCAGGCACTCGAACACGGAATTCTGCACCCGCTGCCCATGATCCACGCACTTCTTGGCAACCTTGCGCAGCCGCTTGCGTCCGGCGGAGGTCTCGGTGTTTACATCGTAGGTGATCAGTACCAGCATGATTGCACCTCATTTCCAAAAAAACGGAGGGTAGACCTCTAAATCGCCCCGCAGGGTGCGCGCCAGCAGCAACGCCTGCACATAAGGCACAAGCCCCCAGCAGAGCTTTTCCTTCAAAAACGGGTGGGTGATGACTTCGCGTTTTTTCTGCTGCCATGCATTCAGGAACGCGCGGCGTCCTTCCTCGGTCAGCAGAACGGCACCGTTCTCCTGCTTTTCAAAGTGCTTTGCGCTCAGCACTTTCTGGTTGATACAGGACAGCACGAAACGGTCAGCCAAAACGGCGCGCAGTTCCTCCATGAGATCCAGCGCAAGGCTGCGCCGCCCGGGGCGGGCACGGTGCAGAAAGCCCACATAGGGGTCCAGCCCGGCACCCTCCAGCGCGGCGGCACAATCGCTGGCCAGCAGGGAATAGGCAAAGGACAGCAGCGCGTTCACGTTGTCCAGCGGCGGTCTGCGGCTGCGGCTGGTGAACACAAAAGCATCGTTCTGCTGTAAGATCAGCGCGTTGAACCGGTCGAAATACCGCTGTGCGGCTTCGCCCTCCAGCCCGCGCAGCTGCTCCAGATCTTCGCAGCTTTCCACCAGCGGCAGGGCAGCAGCCAGCTGGGCGCTGGTCTGTTTCAATTCGTCCACGGGCACCCGCTGTGGGTGGTCCCGTGTGGCACGCTCCAGCACCCAGCGGGCATTGTACACCTTGCCCAGAATAAAGCTGCGGGCATAGCTGCAGCTGAGCGCTTCACTGGCGGCAACGGCGTACTGGGTCTGCCGCAGCAATACGTTGCCGCGTTCCTCGCCCACAGTGCGCGCTAAAAAGCGTCCGCGCGGGCTATAAAAACTCAGGTCGATGCCCATACGCCCGCATTTGCCCATCAGCGCGGGGCTGGCACCGGCGTAACTGAAGCAGAGGATGCTTTCCAGCGTGTGCAGCGGCACCCGCCCGACCTCAGCTTTCCCACGGCTGACCACAACGTTTTCGCCGTCCAGCGTGAGGTAAGCATCCTCGCTGAGGACGAACAGGGTGTTCAGGAATTGTCGCATGGTGTCACCTCCGTGGCAGCAGCCTCGTCCAGATAACGCCGCAGATAGTCTTTGGCGTCTGCCTTCTGGCAGAGCACCGGCAGGCAGAGCTCTTTCAGGGAGCAGGCGTTGCAGTGCTTGCCGGGCTTTACCTTTGGGGTGTAGCCGCGGGCAAAATACTGGTTCATCTCGTCTGCCATCTGCCGGGTGGTGCTGCGCAGTTCGTCGGTAAAAGGTACGGCTTCCCGCCGTTTGGTCTCGCAGTAATACAGCGCCCCTTCCGGGATATGGCACACCAGCATTTCTTCCAGCGCCATGGCCTGTGCGCATAATTGCAGCCGGTCGGCATCCGTCTCCTTTGCGTGGCCGTGCTTGTACTCCACTGGGTAGGGCTGCCAGCGCCCGGGGGTTCTTTGCAGCGGAATACCATCCGCACAAGCCCGGAACTCTACCACGTCGCAGTTGCCCGCCATCCGCAGCCGGTGGCTGACCACCCGCATGCCCCGGGTGATCAGCAGATCGCCCCGGCGCTCGGTGCGGGTGTCATCGTGGCAGCGGGCATGATCCAGATGCCCTTCGGTGGTGCGCAGATTTTCAGCCCATTGCTGCTCCAGATAGGCCAGTGCCCACTGACGGCGGCAGAAGGCAAAGTGCTGGATACCGGACATTTGCAGGTAGTCGTCCGGCGCGTCCATCAGTGGAACCTCTCGCAGTGCACACCCTCCGGCAGGGTGTCGGCCACCGTAACGGTGTAGTCCTGATAGCTGCGGGGCG
>ERZ1035032.2145-NODE-2145-length-11157-cov-5.904342_pt1 | contig 11157 bp, 7 predicted proteins | sample MGYA00520693_ERZ1035032 | MGnify/ENA primary metagenome ERZ1035032 (study PRJEB33766, sample SAMN09781740) | gut metagenome | biome: gut microbiome | host: Homo sapiens | place: Madagascar | study: EMG produced TPA metagenomics assembly of the PRJNA485056 data...
CCTTCATACTCCCAGATTGTAACACCGGTACTACTGATCCTGTCCCGGTTTTTCTGGTAATCTGCGGAACCAAACGGGTTGCCGTTATTCGCGACAGAGTTTGTCATAACCGTAAATTCCGGTACATTTGCGGCAACATCCGACCATGTGTCATACATCATGTCATTGCAGATGATGTACGGTGTGTGTATCTTTACACGCTTCTTCGCCTGCTTCATCAGGACGCCCATCTCATACCACGCTGTCGGCTCCTTCGCCCCGGTATGGATTGGATTCGAGATCAACATGATCTTGTCAGTTACAACCGTATCTTTCTCAAAGTCCGTGTCTGTGATTGTATCTTTTTGTGCATCGTAATAAGTGGCAAATGCCGTCTGCACATCTTCCTTCGCCTGCTTGACGGATTTCCGGTCGGCAAGTTTCTCTTTGTCATGGAAATATTTACAATCCTTCTGACTCCAGATCGTCTCAAAATAAGCAAGCAACTGGTTCACGGAACTATCTGCCTGCGGATTCTCACAGACGACCAGCACATCTCGGTCGTAATTCTTATGTCCCGGAAATTCACCAAGGAAATAATTGTACGTGTTTCGTCCGCCAAGGATGTATGTTTTCCCATCTGCGATCAGATATTTGTCATGCATCCGCCCCATCATATCCCAAGGTTTTAACGGATTCGCGCGGTTATACACCTTGATCTCGATATTCGGATGGGACGACATCGCATAGAAATATGCATTTCCTTCCATCGCCGTCCAGCTCTCGAATCCATCTACTAAGATACGGATGTGCACATTCCGCTCCGCTGCCCGAAGCAAAGCGCCCATCATAATCTGTCCGCTGTCATCATCGTGAAATGCAAACGTAGATAAGACGATATCTTCCTTCGCCTGTTCGATCAGGCGGACACGCTGCAATAACGCATCTCCATTTTCTTCGATAATACAGGCGCGCTCTTCCACTGACGCGTCCGTATAGATTTCTTCGGGATGCAGACCCTGCTTCGTCTCTTCCGAGAGCTCCGGCTGCTTCTTGTATGCAGCAAATATTCCAATCATTTCATATAGCAGAATGATCACGATTGCGCCAACGACGCAACCGATCACTCTAAGCACTCGATGTTTCCTCATTGATTATCTGTTTTTCGCCTTTGTCTTGATCTCTTCCTCAATCTTCGTAACAAATTCATCCAGACCAACAACAGTTGTATCTGCCTGACCATGCAGTCTGTAAGATACCGTGTTATTCTCTACCTCATTGAATCCAAGAACCAGAAGATATGGAACCTTCTCCACCTGACCTTCACGCATACGGTAGCCAAGCTTCTCTGCTCTGTCGTCTAACTCGACACGGACATTCTTCGCATCCAGCGCATCCACAACCTTGTGTGCATATGCCATCAACTCTTCGTTGTCTGTCTTAACCGGCATAACCTTTACCTGAACCGGTGCTAACCATGTTGGAAGGTTACCCTTTGTCTCCTCCAGAATGTATGCCATGAAACGATCCAGAGAACCAAGGATTGCTCTGTGCAATACAACCGGTGTCTTCTTCTCGCCATCTTTGTCAATATAAGTAAGCTGGAACCTCGCAGGCAGACAGAAGTCAAGCTGACAGGTAGAAAGTGTATATTCATTTCCGACGGCCGGCTTTACATTTACATCAAGCTTTGGTCCGTAGAATGCTGCCTCACCGATTTCCTCTGTATACTCGATGCCAAGGTCATTCAATACCTTACGAAGTGCATCCTCGGCTGTGTTCCACATCTCATCATCATCGTGGTATTTTACCTTGTTCTCCGGGTCACGCAGAGACAGCACGCAACGATAATCTGTGATACCGAAATCCTTGTATGTGCTGAAGATCAGGTCTACAACCTTTGAGAACTCATCCTCGATCTGCTCCGGTGTCACGAACAAATGCGCATCGTTCTGACAGAAATGTCTGCCTCGCTCGATACCCTTCAAAGTACCACTTGCCTCGAAACGGAAGTCATGTGCGATCTCACCAATACGGATTGGAAGGTCTTTATAAGAATGCATACGGTTTGCATAAATCATCATGTGGTGTGGGCAGTTCATCGGACGAAGGACGAAGGACTCACCCTCTACGTCCATAGCCGGGAACATATTCTCCTTGTAGTGATCCCAGTGACCGGATGTCTTGTACAGATTTACCGTACCAACACATGGTGTCATAACATGCAGGTAGCCAAGCTTACGCTCCTTCTCCTTGATGTAGTTCTCCAGCTCCTGCCAGATCGTATAGCCCTTTGGAAGGAACATTGGAAGTCCACGTCCAACGAGATCGTCTACCATGAACAACTGCATATCCTTACCGATCTTTCTGTGGTCTCTCTCCTTTGCCTCTTCGAGAAGCTTCAAATGTGCTTCCAGCTCTTCGGCTGTCGGGAAGCAGACACCGTAAATTCTCTGCAATACCTTGTTGTTGCTGTCGCCCTTCCAGTAAGCGCCTGAGTGACGGAGCAGCTTAAAGTTACGGCAAAGCTTTACATTATCTACGTGAGGTCCACGGCAGAGGTCTGTAAAGTCGCCCTGCTCATAGCAGGAAATCGTTCCATCTTCCAGATTGGAGATCAGATCCAGCTTGTACTCATCGTCCTTGAACATCTCCAGAGCTTCTTCCTTGGAAATCTCCTTACGAATGATCTTCTTGCCGGACTTTGCAACCTTCTTCATTTCCTTCTCGATCGCTGCGATATCCTCATCACGGATTACGTCATCGCCAAGGTCTACGTCATAGTAGAAACCTTCTGCAACAACCGGTCCTACCCAAAACTTTGCCTGTGGGTACAGGTGCTTGATTGCCTGCGCCATCAGATGGGCACAGGAGTGGTTCAATGTTTTTAACTGCTCGTCTTCTTTGAAGTTTACCATTTCTTATTCTCCTTTTTCCATTATTGCTAAACAACCCTACTGTATGGGAGCCACATATGAATTGTATTCTACGCAGACACGCTCTCGCTCGGTTCAGCACGCAGTGGTACTAAATTCACGACAAACAAGTTTGCCGTTCATTAAGTACCAGCGTGCTTCAACGGTCTGCTTAAGAACTACAATTCATATGTGTCTCAATCTACTTTACGAAGTTGTTTCGCAAAATACCAAAAAGCACCCTTGAGATACAATGCCTTAACCTTGTATCTAAGGGTGCTTTCACACGGTTCCACCTTAGTGTTTCACTTCATTTGGCTTTAACGCATGCCTTACGGTGACGCTTCAACAACCGGGTGTCCGGTCATCTTCTACGCACAGCTCGGGAATGGTTTTCATACATTTCTTCCATAAACGGCTTCCAGCATCTGTCGTTCTCTCTGGATGGTGCCCATGTACTACTCTTTCCGTCGACGCTTTTTCCTATATACATGGGTATTATACCACAGGATTTTTGTTTGACAACCCGATTTTTGAATAAATTCAGGAATAAATTAAGATTCTCCGGCTCATACTTTCGTAAGAATCTATTTTTAAAGGAGTACAATCATGTCAGAAATGTTTTGTTTTCAATGTCAGCAGACCGCAGGCAACAAAGCCTGTGTGACAACCGGTGTCTGCGGCAAACAGCCAGAAACCTCTAATCTGCAAGACGAGCTCGTATGCGAGCTGATCCAGCTGGCTGAGGCAGCTACGAAGGAGCAGAATTTCACGTCCGAATCCTGCCGTCTGATCATCGACGGACTTTTCACAACCTTGACCAATGTGAATTTTGATAACGATGCAATCCGGGATTTTATCCATCGTGTCATTGCGGAGCGGGAACGCATCGGTTCCACACCTGTTCCGGTTATCTCTCTGTGGGATGGTGCAAACGATATCGTATCGCTTCGCTCCACCCTGCTCTTCGGATTGAAGGGTATGTCCGCCTACGCGCATCACGCCCGCAACTTAAGCTATGAGAACGAGGACGTCAACCGATGGTTTTACAAGGGCTTATGCGAGGTCAATCGGGAACACACTGTGGAAGAATGGATTGCCCTGATCATGGAATTTGGGCAGGTTAATTTCAAATGTATGGAATTGCTTGACACGGCAAATACAAAATCCTTCGGCACTCCGGAACCGCGACGCGTACACACCGACATCCGGAAGGGACCATTTATCGTCGTGTCCGGTCATGACCTAAAAGATATGGCAGAACTGCTCGCACAGACAGAAGGAACCGGTGTCAATGTCTACACACACTGCGAGATGCTTCCGGCACATGGCTATCCGGAGCTTGCGAAATATAAGCATCTTGCCGGGAATTTCGGAACCAGCTGGCAGAGTCAGCAGACGGAATTCGAGAATATCCCTGCCCCTGTGCTTTTCACAACAAACTGTCTGATGCCGCCGCGCCCAAGCTACGCTGACCGCATTTACACGACATCCGTTGTCGGTTATGCCGGAATGAAGCACATCACCGGAGATAAAGACGGACACAAGGATTTCAGCGAATTGATTGCACACGCCAAACGCTTAGGCGGTTATGAGCACGACCACAGCATGAGCGGTATTAACGGCGGTCATATTGTAACGACCGGTTTTGCACATGGTGCAGTTTTATCCCACGCAGACAAAATCATAGCCGCCATCAAGAGCGGTGCGATCAAACACATCTTTCTTGTCGGCGGCTGTGACGGTGCCCATCCGGGACGAAATTATTATACGGAATTTGTAAAGCAGACACCAATGGATTCCCTCGTCCTGACACTCGCCTGCGGTAAATACCGTTTTAACGATATCGACCTTGGGGAGATCGACGGGATTCCACGTATCTTAGACATGGGGCAATGCAACGATTCTTACAGTGCCATCAAGGTTGCCCTCGCACTTGCAGATGCATTTTCGTGCAGCATCAACGAGCTTCCGCTTACCCTCGTCTTATCGTGGTACGAACAGAAGGCTGTCTGCATCCTGCTCACCCTGCTTTCCCTCGGTGTCAAAAAGATATACCTTGGCCCGACGCTCCCGGCATTCATGTCCGAGACCGTTGTCAAGTTCTTAGTTGATACCTACCAGCTCCAGCCACTTACGGCGCCGGAGCAGGATATGGATACGATTTTCGGCAGAGGTTAGATTGCCGGATTACTCTACCCCTTTTAATACTTCGATCATGTCAAGCTTCTTGATCCGCTTTGCGAACAGGAAGCTGACAAGAACGGAGATGATCAACACAAAGATACCGGATAAAATATAATCCATCGCCGGAACCTTCAGCATATAGTCGTAGTTTTCCCCGTTGCTGTTTATCATCGCATTTAATGTCAGATTTCCGAGCGGTGCGCCAAGCAGGATGCCGATGATCGACAGCCAGAAATTCTGTCTGGAAAGCATGCCTCGTATCTTCGCGGACTGCATGCCAAGCACCTTCAATGTCGCAAACTCCTTGATGCGCTCGTTAAAGGAGAGCGAACCAGAATTATACAATACCGTTACGACCAGCACGGCAGAAAACAGGATCATGGCGAAGATCATGATACTCATAACCTCCATGCCCTTCTCATACGCTTCCTTCATCTCGGTCTGGTTGTTCACGCCGCTGACATAAGAAAGTGTCTTCTTGCTCTCAGCATGCTTGTTGTCTGTCATAAGCAAAGTCGGTGTATAGGTTGCTCCGGTCTTCTCGAAGTCCTCTTTCAAAAATGCGATTCCCTGTGTATCAGAGTTTCGATAGATCGCTCCAACCTTTGCCTCATACCATGTATTTTTGCTGTACAGATGCCAGTAGATCGTGTCGCCGACATGAATCTTCATCGTCTCAGAAAGCTTGCGGCTGACACTGACAGTCCCCGGCTTGATCGATGTGATATGGTTGTCAAGGTCGAGAATATTGTACAGCCCTTTGCCCTCGATCACGGTGATCGTCTGTTTCTTCTTCTCATCCGTCGTTGGATTCTGTACCTTGGATACTTCGATCTGGTCGATCATCACCAGTTCTCCGCCAAGCTCTTCCTGCATCGCATTTACCTCGGAGAGCGACGCATCGGCGGAAAGCTTCACCTGATATTCGGATACGGTTGATTTGCCAAACATCATATCTTCCATCTGTGGCACAAGCTCATTGCAGCCTATACCATATAACATCAGAAGCATACCAACTGCGGTTCCAACGATCGACATAAAGGCACGCAGCTTCGAACGTGAGACATCCCGCAGATTGTACTGTGCCTGAAAAGATAATTTGTTCCAAAATGGCAGGTGTTCGAACAGGCACCGTTTACCCTGCTTCGGTGGTGCCGGGCGAAGTGCCTCTGCCGGACGGATCTTCAGAAGCTTCTTGCAGCTTAAGAAATCTGCCAGCACACAGGCAGCTACAATTGCCACACCGACAACCAGATAGATTGGGTGAAAGATCGAATGTAATCCCGGTACAATATAATATTCCGCAAACAAGCGGATCAACCAGGGGCATGACCAGAATACACCCAGAAGGATTCCGGCGATCACACCAAACAGGGAAATAAATAAGCTGAAGCTTAAATAATGGAACAGAATCTTTCCTTTCTTCATACCAAGGGCATTCATCGTTCCGATCTCCGTCCGCTGCTTGTCAACCATACGCTTCATGGACGTTGCAATAACAAGAATTGCAATACCAACGAAGATAATCATAAAAGAATACGAAAATGTCTGGTGCTGGTCAAGCTCACTGTCAAGTCTTGCCAGTCCCGGTACTGATTTGCGGTCAATCATTGCTGAATATCTGTGATTGATTGCATCGGCAATCTCGTCCTCGTGTGCAAGTGCCTTTCCGTCGGTCGTCTTAATGACCATCTGTGTGTACGGCATCATCTTCGTAAGCTTCTCATCACTCATCTTCTCGACCAGTGTCAGAAGCATATCCTGCGACAGATCATCCACGCTCATACCGTATTCATCCAGCTTATCGAACACTGCCTGATAGGTATCTGCGTGCTTCTTGATATCTGCCGCCGTAATCTTTTCCTGTTTGATCAGGTGCGTCACATACTCCCGAACCGGAAATGCATCGTACGACATATATGCCATCGTGATGTTCTCCAGATAGGTATCTGCATCGCCGTCCGCCTGCCGGAACTCATATTCCACAGACTCGACCAGACCACGGATCGTCTTCGTAAATGTCACACCATTATATTCGATCGTAAATGCATCGCCGACATGCAGATCCCGTTTTTCGGCAAATGCATTTGCAATCCACACACCATCAGTATCGTCCGGGTTAAAATCCTCGCCCTCGATCAGATACGGTGTATTCACTTCATTTTCTTTCATTAAGAACAGATCGACCTGTGCGCCATCCTGCTTCGGTGCACTCGCTGTCACCTGCATCCGCAGCTGTGCCTGCTCCACAAAATCCAGATTTCTTACCGCTTTCAGATCGTCACTTGTAAAGCCTTCTCCGTACATCCAGATATCGGAAAGGTTACATGCATCGTGGTATTTGCTTCGCGCCACATTCTGAGATACGACATGTCCCTCCATCGTGATGAACAACATCATGGCAATGGCAGCGAGCAAAAACACAGAAAAGAATGGTCCAAAGTTCGCTTTGAACTCACGCAGCATCTTTCGAAACAGCATTACCACTCCACCTCCTCAACTGCAAGCGGGTGTTCGTTTGTAATCACTTCACGGATCTTTCCGTTTTTCATACGGATGACCTTATCTGCACACTGTGCGATATCCGCATTGTGCGTAACTAAGATGACAGTATTCTTTCCCTCGCGGCTCTGCTTCTGCAAGAGCGATAACACGATCACACCCGTCTCAGAATCAAGTGCACCGGTCGGCTCATCGCCAAGGATGATACGTGGCTTCTTGGAAAGCGCACGCGCAATCGATACACGCTGCTGTTCGCCGCCGGATAACTGAGATGGAAATTTATCCTTATGATTGGCAAGTCCAACCGCCGCAAGCATCTCGTCCGGATCCGCAGCATCTTTCACAATGCTTTTGGTAAGAGCAACATTCTCCCGTACCGTCAGGCTTGGGATCAGATTATAAAACTGAAAGATAAATCCAATCTTGCGTGCACGGAAATCTGACAATTGCTTATCGTTCATCGCCGATACTTCCTCGCCGTCGATCAGAACCTTACCCGATGTCGGCAGATCCATGCCGCCAAGCATATTCAATACGGTTGACTTCCCAGCTCCGGACTGACCGAGGATGACAACAAACTCGCCTTCCTCAATCGTAAAACTCACATGGTTGTTGGCATACTGCAATGCCTCTCCTTCTCCATAAGTTTTTACGACATCCTGAAATTCAACAATGGTCTTTTTCCCTGTACCACTCATAAATTTATCCTCCATCTCTCTTTTCTATAATTCAAAAAACCGGCAATAGTTAGCATTTGCTAACCACTGCCGATTATAGCACGTTCCCTTACATATGAAAAGCTATTCATATGATACTATTTATCATATTTTAATTTCTACTTGAAACATACCTTCTTCCACCTTCAAATGAAGCTTACCGCCGTGCAGCTTCACGATCTCATGCACAATGGAAAGTCCCAGTCCATGTCCGCCTGTCCGTTTCCGGTCTTCCTCCTTGGCATATGGTTTTAGAAGCTTCTTCGCGTCCTCTGTCGTAAGCGTTCCCGTGTAAGTATTCCGGATCTGGTATATGCCATTTCCAATGTTGATTTCAATCTGTCCGTCTTCTTCTCCGTGCAGGATGGCATTTTGCAGCAGATTATCGATCATCTGCCGGAGCATCGCCTCATTTCCACGCATCTGCCCCTCGCCTGTCACGGAAATATGCTGTCCCTGTGCCTCCGCAAGCTCCTTATATTTTCCGATCAATGCATCCGTCTGTGCGCGCATATCGACCTCTGTCTTTCTGCCAACCCTGCCTGTCTGGCTGAGCTTCGAGAATCCAAGCGACTGCTCGATCATACGATTCATGTCCGCGATATTCTTAAGCATCTCCTCCGCATAATATTCCCGTTTCTCCGTATGTACATTTTCTTTCAGATTCTCAGCCATACCGGATAATATCATCAGCGGACTTTTCAGATCATGCGCCATTGCATTCGTGAGATTCCGCTGATAATCTTCAAGCTCGTACCTTGCCTTAAGCCGCACGTAGGTAAACCGCGACCATAGGAAGCTGATAAGCAGGATTGCAAGGGACAGGCAGATTACGAACTTCTGTACAAAGCCACGATTTGCCTGAAGGAAATCATAGTTATATGCCAGCACAACCGTGTATTCCGGATTCCCATTATTCAGATCACTCACTTCTATCACATTATATCGCGCACGTGTCTTTGCGAAGTATCCCCGCTCTGCTGTCACACCGGCACCTTTTAACTGTTTGTCATCCTTGTAATCATCATACACATCATATGCAAACTGCAGAAGTTCCGAAATCTCCGCCGACCGCATTCCAAGAACCGGGTACCAGCGTGTTCCCTCTCTCGTCCATCTGTCATAGGTCTCCTGTACCATTTTCATGCCTTCTACATGTTCCGGTGTAAAATCATAGGTTTTTACCACTTTCCCTTGCTCTAAACAAGAAATGGTACTGAAATAAAACTGTCGTTTCTCTTCATCTACATATAGATCTCCGAATTCCATTCGTTCTCCATTTTCGATGTCGCCATAGATAAAATAGTCGTTATAATCCTGAAGGAATTCATCCGACAGTTCCTGTGCACATGTATAATACGACTGGTATAGATTTATCGTATGGTTTTTCTCGTCTCCTACCGGCTCATACCGGTCACAGTACAGATAAAACCGTGGATTGCTGTCGGTTAGGAGTTCTCCATTTTCATTATAGATCGCCGCTGCCGCTGCAGATACGCCATACGCGCCCATCAATCTGCTCGGAATCATACGGTACATATACGCGCCCATCTGATCATCGAACTCTTTTCCGGGTCTCATTCCCATCGCAGTCAGTTCTTCATACCGCCTCTCAATGTAAGTCTGTATGATTTCCTGACTTTGATTCATTTCAAATTCCGCGTTATCCTCCGTATCCTGCACCACGGTCCTAAAATACCATGCACCACCCATTCCAAGAATCAGAAACACAAGGACAAACCGCTCCAGCCACACCTGCCAGAACTTCTTCCGTTTCAGATACCAGTGATTCTTCCGGCTTTGCCGCGCATCTCTTCGCTCTGCACGTTTTTGTCTTCGGACTGCCCGTCTTTTTTTATTTGCTTCAAAATCCGGTAAAATCGTAAACTTCATAAGCATCCCTCCACCTTCTTATCTGCGCCTGTTTTGCCTGAACACACATCAGATAAAATACCAACTATAATTTTTCTGTTTTCACATGGCTACGCATCCGATATTTTATAGCCCCTGCCTACCACCGTCTGAATCCGCTTTCCTTCCTCGCCAAGCGCACTCCGCAGCTTCTTGATCTGGTTATCCACCACACGGTCGATACCCATGTAATCATATCCCCAGATGTGGTTTAGAAGAGCGTCCCGCGACCACACGATATTTTTATGCTCCATCAGGAATCGCAGGATCTCATACTGCTTGTTCTGCAGCTGTACTTCCCGCTCCTTCACAAATACCTGACAGCTCTGCTTGTCCATCCGGATCGCGCCGCAGGTAATCGTCTCTTTCTGGTTCTCCTGTTTTGTCCGCCGCAGGATGGCAAGTATCTTCGCATACAGTGTTGCCAGCGAAAATGGTTTCACGATATAATCATCGCAGCCAAGTCCATAGCCCCAAAGTATATCTTCCTCGCTTCCTTTCGCAGTCAGGAATACGATTGGAACCATATCTTTTTTCCGTATCATCCGGCAAAGTGTGAATCCGTCGATATCCGGAAGCATCACGTCGAGCAGGATCAGGTCAAATGTCCGGCGTTCGAGTGCGCCCTCGCAGGCTCTTCCGTCCTCGGCGAGTGTCAGGCGCAGCGTGTCTTTTCCTTTCTCATCCATGTAATCTGCGATGACTTCCCGGATGGATTTGTCGTCCTCCACTAACAGAATCTGGTACATACTGTTCTCCCCTTTACTTCGTGGTGAAACTGGTTAGCATTCTATATATAGATCCAGATTGATTCATACGATATACAATGTATTGAAGCTAAGAAGTTCTATATGTTCTGATTTACATATTCACACCATCCGCCACCGCCGCCCGGGTATTGCCCCCTCGCTTCGCTCGGCGGCAGGTTGTCGGGCGCATCCTAAATA
>ERZ1035032.2149-NODE-2149-length-11129-cov-4.216724_pt1 | contig 11129 bp, 11 predicted proteins | sample MGYA00520693_ERZ1035032 | MGnify/ENA primary metagenome ERZ1035032 (study PRJEB33766, sample SAMN09781740) | gut metagenome | biome: gut microbiome | host: Homo sapiens | place: Madagascar | study: EMG produced TPA metagenomics assembly of the PRJNA485056 data...
GGCTGGCAGCCTAAGGCCGCGTAGCCATATACTCAAATTTTAACGAACTATTGATCAACGCATCAATATTATTAATAATTTGAATAGGCAGTTCTTTTGCTGAGTTAAGACGTAGCATAGCATCATGGATAGAAATTGTTTTGGGATTTCCTGTCCTATTCCTATCCAATACCTTTTTCTTTGATGATTTTACACCCTTCTTGCTGATATAAGGTTTATAGCAGTATATTGTATTAAGCTTATAAGCATTTAGTTTGAGAAGTCTTGCTTTGAACAATATTTCCCATGAATTTATAGCCAATATCGCAAAGGTTTCTTCACGATACTTAAAGTCAGGTTTATTGTAGATTTCTATGGCAGAAAGCATACTACCAATAGATTTATCAATCAAACCCTTGTATATTTTTTTGTTACTCATTATATGTCAAGTTTAAGTTTTTCTTTGATATTCCAAGAACTTTTGGCGTGTCAGCACCACACCACGGCGGGCGAGCATGTCGATGCCGTAGGTAAATGGTTTGATTACCTTGTATGCACCCAAGGTGAACTCCACGCGGAAAGGTTTATCCTTGTAGCGTGAGCCGCTGGCACTCAGTCGCTCTGTCATGTCAACAATCTTGGCTTTCTCAATGCGGTAGTAACCTTTCACTATGTGGTTTTCAACGATAGCAAGGTACTTGGTGCGTTGGAAATTCACGCCCACTTCCAATAATGCGAAGCCAGACACGAACTTCTTTGCCTGTCCGTCAACAATGGCTGCATGGTCGTCGTTCACGTCGTTATCAACCATAGTCAGCAGATATGCACCCTCCACTACAGGCTCGTCGGTGTACTCCAATCCCTTTTGTGGAATGGCGTTGTGTAGCAGTGTCGTCTTGGCATCGTTGTCCTCCAACCACTCACGGATTTGCTTGCGCAGTGCTTGTTCACTACTGTTGGGGTTGATTACCAAATCGCCATTCTCGTTGCGTTGCTGCTGATCGGGTTTCAGAGGGAATGCGCCGATACCAATGCGTTTGTTGGATTTTTGGTAGTAGTAGCTGCCATCGTCCATTGCCTCGCCTGGGATATTGCCAGGAAATAGCACATAGCCAGCGACTATCTCCTTTTTGAGATTGTCGTTGTCGTCTTCCTTGTAGTAAATTGCATCGCGGTATCGGTGCATTTGGTCAATCGCATCAGGCGGTGGCACGTCGTGCCCACCTATCTGCGTATCATTGATGCGGTACTTGGCATCAAACAGATAGGTAAAGAGCATATTGTCATTCTCCTTGGTCAGTCGTAGCACTATATCGGGACGCTGCACGGTGGTCAGTGTGTCAGTTCCTATAATTGCCGATTCTGCTTTTGTAGTTTCTTTCTCCACCTGTGCATTGTAGCTTACGCTTGCAAGTTCAACGCCATCAGCCTGTAAGAAAGAAACGCTGCCCCCATAGAGCAACTGCGGAATGAAATCACGAGTTACATCACGACCGTTCACCTTGGCGGTGGCATCGAGACGCAGTTCATGCAGCACGTCTTGCACAATGTTCTTCACCTTGATAAAGCACCATATCTCGTAGAGATCGCTTATATCCTTTACCTCCAATTTGCGCACTCCATCCTCCAAGTCATAGCCTTGTTGCAATATGAGCCAATTCTGGAATATCTCCTTGTAGCCGTGCTGCTGTTTCATCACAAGGCTGTCTTGTGAGAAACCTTTGAACGCTCCTATGCCACGAAAGAACGGATGGTTTACCATGCGGCGCAGTTCATCGTCCATCTTGTCAATGTCGCCACTCAATCGACTGTTGTCCGTCAGGCGCATAGCCGTCATGATGTGCTTGGCAATGGTGGTGAACTTCTGGTGCATCTCACGGATAGCATACTTCAAGAAGCGGTTTTCGATAGTGTCACGGCTCAACACCAGTTCCTCAGTGCGGTAGAGGTAGGCAGGATTGTTCTTGTGTACCTCATATTCCGTTTCAAGCGTGCGTGGCAGAAACTGCAAACGCTCGGCACGCTCATGCTTCGCCACTGTGCGCAGTCTGCGCTTGGGGCGGTCGATGATGATGCGTGTGGCGATCATGATGTCGTCGTAACACGACTTGAATATCTGCCACCATATCAGTTCTGTGCTACGTCCAGACTTTGTGCGGAAGTTGAGATAGGTGTCCTTCAAAAGCGAGTAGCTGAGCATGGCATACTCCTGTTCAACATCGGCAATGATGGTCTTCAAGTCGCTGCGGTAGTCGAGTTTGTAGCTCAGCACCTCGGTAGCAAACTGCACCGTGTGCTGCTTGCCGTCGGTGGTGTACTCAATCTTGAAATCTGTTTCGCCCACTTGGTTGCGGAAGTTCAGCGAGCCGAACAGTTCACCATCATCGCTTTGGATGGTGTCTTTCTTGTCGGTATCGCTGCGCTTGTGGTCAGCGATATACAGTTCAATGCGCTGCAACTTCTTGCCACCTCGTCCACGCACGATAAGCGGATAGTCGGTATTCTCAAAGAACACGGCTTCGTGGCTGATGTTGTTGCCCTCAACTTCCTCACCGTCGAATGAAAAGCGCACACTGCTGTTGGGCGATGAGAAACGGCACATTTTCTTGTGCTCGTTCTCTCCGCCTGTTATCTGCAAGTTCTTGACCATCGCATCAATGCGTTTCTTGTGGTTGGCACAAGAGAACTTGACGATGAGGTCTTCTGTGGTAACTGTGAAGTTGAAGTTTGCTGTCATTAGTCTTTTTCTTCTTCTGTTAGATTATAACCTTCAAGCAGTTTGCCAAACTGCTCTTCGTTAGGCAATGCACGGCGCAATGGCTCTGGCATATCGCTTGCTGTTTTGTAGGTGGCTACGCCCATAGGCTTATTGTAGTCGCGGATGATGTACTCCACATACTCTTTCTTCGCGTCCTTGCAAAGCACAATGCCGATGCTCGGATTTTCGTGTACTTTCTTCACCTTGTCATCAAGGATGGTGAGGTATGCCATGAGTTGCCCAAGATAAGCTGATTTGAATGTGCCTGTTTTGAGTTCAACACAAACCATACAGTTCAATTCCCTATTGAAAAATAGCAAGTCGGGGAAGTGCTCCACGCCATACACTTCCAGCAGATACTGGTTGCCGATGAAAGCGAAGTCTCTGCCGAAAGTCATGATGAAGTTCTTGATGTTCTGCACTATCCGATGCTCCACCACACGCTCATCCACATCTTCAGAATCTCGCTCGCCAATCTGCTCCGTGTTGATAAAGTTGAGCATATACTCGTCCTTGAACATCATCACAGCCTTGCGAGCCATAGCAGCATTGCTGATTGTCGTGTTGAAGTTGTTGGGCAGCGTGTCTTGATGGTGATAGGCATCATTCGCTATTGCACGTTTCAGCGCATCTACCGACAAATGCTCCTCCGCTGTGCGGTGGATGTAATAGTAGCGTTCTTTCAAATCTTTTACTGCGTCTGCAATACGGATATGATGTGTAAATGGCACTCTGAAGAAGTCTTCAACCGGGAACTCTCTTAATTGGGTAATCGCAATTACCGAATTTGTATCTATCTGTTCGTCAATCTCTTGTATTTTGGTAATTGCAATTACCGAATTGCTTTGTTTGCCATCCTGCAATTCGCCCGTTACAACGGATGAATTTGCATCAAGCATAATCCATCCCTCATAGAAACGACGCATAAGTTTGAGACTCTCTGCCGAGAATCCTCTCAGCCCAGGCATTTCACGCTGCAACTGTTCACTGATGGCTTTGAGTGCACCAGTTCCCCACACGCCTTTGCGTGTGTGTTGGCTGAGGTAGCGGCCTACACCGTAGTAGGTGGCGAGTTGCACACGGTTCACGCCTATGCTCGCCTCGTATTGTCCTTGCAGTATGGCAGTCTTGATGGCTTGTACTGCCGATGCTATTGATGAAACGTCCTTGCTCATAATCTTTCTGTGTTAATCCCAATAAGAAACGAAACTGTTGCGCTTTAATTGCTCTTTCATGCGCTTAATTTTGTCAAGCGACTTCAATTCCACAGGAGTTGCCACTACCACATCTTCAACTGGTGCGTTGTCTTCTCCGTTGGCATTCTCTTCAGCAGGCTGTTCTTCTTGGGGAACGGCAAGCTTGTTGGCTGGTTTCAAGAAGTCCTTGGTCACTGTTTCCAGTTCGTCGAGGATGGTCTTGTCGCTGTTGTCGTCCACACGCAGTTTGGTGGTGTCGCCCTCGATGCGGCTTAGTATCTTCATCGTGGTAAACTCGTCAAGAGCGGTGGCAATGCTGTCCTGACCGAAGCTCTTTGAAGCTGCCACATAGAGCATGGCTTCGTTGGCTGCACGATAGCCGAGTTTGAACGGCGTGTTATCCAGTTTCTCGTTCACGGCTTTCAGATAGCTTACGATGAAGTCGGCATCAACTTTATCCTTTACATCCTGTGCCTTGATTGGGCGATCAACAAGCAGTGTTGATGCTTTGGCAGTCAACGGCTCGGTGATGATGTCGGCAGTGTCTTCAAGAAAACTGTCATAGTCCACCTCGTTCATTTCAAAGCTCATGGCGCGGTCCAGCACCTTGCGAGAGAACGAGAACGTGGTTTCGTCCATGTTTACAGTGCCAATGATCACAAGATTTTCAGGCAGTGTCAAGCCTTTCTCTTTGAAACGCTTGCTAAGGTCGATGATGTTTTGCGGCATATTGCCAGCGTTGTAACCTGGTAAAAGATGGTTTACCATATTTTCTGCCAAAGGTCTAATCTTGCCTTGCTCGTCCTCATAGTTAAAATCATTGAAGGGTTTGATAATGGGGTCGGTTTCGTAAGTATCACCCTTCTTGCTGCGACTCTCAATCGCACTCAGGAACTCTGCAAAGTATTCCTCCACAGGTGCAAGATTCATTTCGTCCAAGCAGAGGAAGAACGGAACGGTGGGGTGCTGCCATGCCTTGGCGATAAACTCCACGAAAGGAGTGAACACATAGCGAGGTGTCGGGATGTTAGTCTGGTAACCCACCACGTCCATAGAGTTATGCCAGTTAGGTTTCACTTGGATAATCTCAAAGTTGGCAGGCTTATGCAAATCCCAACGGTTGCTGTTTAGTGTTTGCTCGTCACAATTCTCCAACTCTGCCGTAGTAGTTGCCTGTGCCAACTTACGCACAATGCGGCTCTTACCAGTACCTGAGATGCCGGCAAGGAGTAAGAAAGGTTTCGTACGAATGGCTGAGAGATATTGGCAAATCGTATCTTCTGATTGCTCTTTCAAAGGGGCATTTTTTTCCAAAAATTGTTTACTATTTGCGTCTGCTTCAAAATCGGACAATCCCTCGCTTCCAATAAGCCAATATGCAGCATACTGCCCATCATCACTTCTGTAAAGAGAAATCTTGTAAGCAGAGTTAGGGAGAAGTAAACAACGAATTATCTTGCTGAAAACACCTTTTGAATCAAACTGCTTGAAATAAGGGCGTAGCCTATTTGATCCAGTTGATAATTTGAAGAAAGATGTGGTTTCCAAGGTATCTTCTCCCTCATGCTCTATCATAGCATTAAGGATGCCTGAAACTTCGGCGGCGAAATCCTCGCCTTTGTCTGCATAGTATTTGCAAACAAAGCCAATCATACTAAAGACATTACTTGCGGAAAAGAAATGCTTAACTTCAACAGCTTTCACCGAAGGGTCTTCTCCTTCTTCTACGGCATTGTAATAATCTCCGAACTCTTTTCTGAGTTCAGAGTCTGCACGACCAAGGAATACGTGTATAGTGCCATTACCCGAACCACTCTTACGGTCAGTAGGAAGCAATTCGTCCTTGACATCTTCCCACTCGGAGAAGATGTTGCACACTAAATGGTTATAACCAAGAGCGTGCATTTTGTCATCAAAATTATTCTCCATATTTTGTAATATCTATTTGTTTCAACAAAGCCATTAACACATTTACAACGATACTGTTTCCCGATTGTCTATATGTTTCTGTATCTGAACAAACAATCTTGAATGTATCATCAAAGCCCATAAGACGTAAGCACTCTCTTGGGGTCAGTTTCCTAAATCTGCCATATCTGCTATCTATATCCTTGGCATTTGCTACAGACATTTCAATGTTCGCATCAGAGCATGGACGGATTGCATATCGCTCAGGAGCATTATTGGCATAATAATCTTCTTCGTAATTGCTCACGGCAAAAAGAGTCTCGTCTGTTTTAGGAGTCAAAGAGTCGCTTTTCAACTTAGGATGAAAAACAAAATCCCCATGCCAGTTGAACTGTTGGTTTCTCTTTTGGCAAAGCGCAACATTCCCATTTACTTGGGTATAGCTCTTTTGAGTGTTGACGCTTCTCGTTACAAAGAATGCTCCTTTTTCCTTCAGAAGATATTTCTTATCAAATTTAGTTTGTAAGAAATTGTATGCTGTCTTCTCCAAAGGAATAGGTGCAGGATATTTGAACTCGGTTTCTTTTTTGAAGCCTATGCAAAAGATACGGTCTCTGCTTTGAGGAATACCATAATCCTTTGCATTGAGGACTTGATAGTAGACATCGTAGCCACAATCTTTCTCAAAGGTTTCTTTTATGACTTTCCACGTTCTTCCTTTATCGTGGCTAAGCATTCCTTTGACATTTTCAAAGATAAATATTTTAGGCTGACATTCAATGACTACTCGGGCAAACTCTCTGAACAAAGTGCCTCGTGTGTCTTCAAATCCTCCATGTTTACCGCGCAGCGAAAATGCTTGGCATGGTGCTCCGCCAACAAATAAGTCCACCTTGCCTTTATACGGAGTGGCATCAAATGTATGCACATCATCATGCCATTGGCTTTCACTGATGCCATAGTTTGCAAAGTATGCTTTTTTGCAGTTCTCGTCTATATCGCCAGCAAACTGAATTTCTGCATTCAACCCCAATCTATGGAAAGAATGCTCGATAGCACCAATGCCACTAAATGATGTACCAATTCTTATCTTCCTCTCAGGGTGAGAGAAAGATAAGGTGCGCCAATCAGTTCCTGAAGAATCTATATTGGCTTTAGTGTTCTGTATGTCTGCGTTCTTGTTGATCATTCTTCTGTTCCATATTTGGTGATGTCCATTTGCTTTAACAAAGCAATAAGGACATCAACAACAATACTATTCCCTGCTTCCATATATGCAGAGGTGTTGCTAACAACAATTTTCCAATCATCCTTAAAGCCCATCAAGCGCAAACACTCTCTTGGTGTTAGCTTTCTTAGTCCGTCAATACCTTTAGATTTATTGAACGTGACATAGTTGTCAACACCAGCACGATGCATCTTGTGCATAGACTGTAACAATGGACGTGCAATATCCAAATCCGTCTTTACTTGAGTTTTGAAGGATTTTGTTCCTGAAGAGAGAACGTATTTTGCGACTTTTTCGGAAAGGTAATATTTATCCTCTACTTCATTCATATGGAAAATGAAATCACAAAACCGCTCGGCACTTTGGTCGGCAACAATAGTTGCTCTTTGACTTTCATCATTCGACAAAATCTTGCAGTTACTTTCCTTATCATAAAAAGGAGACTCTTGATAATCCTCCAAGAAATCATACATTTTATATTTCAAAGGAATAGGAGCAGGATATTTGAATGATGTCTTCTTCTTGAAGCCTATGCAATACAGTCTCTCTCTCGTCTGTGGAATGCCATAGTCGCGAGCATTAAGTAGTTGGAAATGGATGTCGTAACCGCAATAATCCTTGAATGTATTGTAAACGACTTCCCATGTCTTGCCATTATCATGTTTGAATAAGCCTTGAACATTCTCAAAGATGAAGACTTTGGGCTGACATTCTTTCACAACCCTTGCAAACTCTCTGAACAATGTACCTCTGGTATCTTCAAAACCTCGTTGTTCACCTACGATTGAAAATGCCTGGCAAGGTGCACCGCCAACAAATAAATCTACTTGTCCTTTGTATGGGGTGGCATCAAATTTGTGGATGTCGGTATGCCATTGTTCTTCTTTAATATTGTAGTTCGCAAAATAAGACTTCTTGCAATTCGCATCAATATCACCTGCAAATTGTATTTTTGTTTTAAGTCCTAAACGTTTGAAGGCGTATTCAATAGCTCCAATTCCACTAAATGATGTTGCCAGCCGAATAGTTCTATTGGGGTGTGCAAAAACTCTATCGACCCAAAGAGTTCCCTTTGTGTCAATATTAGCAGGAGTATTTTGTATATCTAAATGTGATGTCATATTTGTACAGACTTCTACTTCAGCAAGGCTTTGAGATTGTCCTTTGAAATTGAGATAAAGTTAATTTCCTCGTCAATCTCTAAGTCGGAGAAATTCTGTTTCAAACAAGCCAGCACATCCTCAATTTTTGTTATTTGCTCTTTGAGCAATTCTTTCTTTTCTTTATCCATAGCACTTATTCTTTTTTCTGATAATCTAAATCCGCATCTACCAAGTCGCTAACATTGACTTGTAGAAGTCGGGCTATCTCAACATATTGTGCCATAGATGGTTGGATTTTATTTGTCTTCCACCGTGACACAGTTATGTCTGTTACGCCCATTTGGGTTGCAAGCCAATGGCCTGTTACCTCCTTCTCGGCTAACACGACACGGATTCTGTTTGGACAGTCAGTCTTTGCCATATTTTTTAATTTCTAATCTTGTACAAAGATAATCATAAATTGTTATATACAACACGAATACCTCTTGTTTTTTAATGTCGGATGCAAAAAACGGCAAGAAGGATAAGTTTCTTGCCGTTTGTGAGGGATTTTAGACTACATCACACCACTTACAGGTACGTTCACGGTGTCGTGGACGGGGAACTTTTCACAACCGATGTAGAGGGTATCGAAAGCGTCGGAGCCGTCGGTGCGGTGTTCTAGGAGGTCTTCCTCTGATTCGGCGAGCTTTTCGCCAGACTTGTCCTTGCGGAAGCCGTTGCGCCCTCTTGATACACCTGCCGACTGAATGGCAAGGATAAGGTCGGGGTTGTTGCTACGGTTGAAGAAAGGCATGAGGCGTTGCTTGCCAGCGAAGCCTTGATTGATAAGCAGATACTTCTCGTCGTGGCGCATCGGGTTGCCGAGATAGAGCGTTTCCACCTGCCAGCCGTAGCGTTCAAACTACCCCTCTCCGGCTGACAGATAAAAGCAAAGGCTGGAAGATAACAAATGTATCTTCCAGCCTTCGCTGTATTTGAGTATCAATGAGTTGCGGAGGAAAAAGGCGGAAAAATGGTAGATGGAAGATAAAAACGCAAAAGTACTTTATATAAACCGTTTACCATTAAATGCTTTCTAAGGCTGCGTGGTATGGGCAAGATGCCCATACCTCCTACGTTTTATTTTTCTTCCTCGAAGTCGACATACTCGCCCTCGTCCTTCGCAAATATCTTGCGGTTGGCTTGGCGTGGTGAGCGTTCGTCGTAGAGTTCTTCTTCCACGACTACGCCGTCGTCGTACTCAGTGCTGCGACGCTTGGTGCTGCCAGCAGCAGATCTTTGCTGCTGGCGACGGTTGGTGCCGTTGGTGCGGTTGGCGTTGGCGCTGCCGTTGCGGAACTGCTTCGTCATGCGCTTTACGCGCAGATAGATGAAGCTGACGATGCCGATGAGGAATATGGCTACCATCAGCACCATGATAAATATGCTTTTCAGAAATAGTCCGATAAATGTCATAGGAATGGTTTGTTTGGTGCTACAATCCGTTTCCACTCTCTTGTTGTCTACTTCTCGATGTCGACCGTGGTGTGGGTGCGACTCACGATGTCGGCTACTACGGAGGTGAGGAAGTAGAGGGTGATGACTATCCACATGCCACCAATTACGCCGAAGAGGGCGATGACTACGCCGGAGAGGGCGATGAACGAGTAGCGAAGCTCGTTGCCACGCCAGCCCCACTGCTTGAACTTAAGGGCGAACATGGGCAGCTCGCTGACGAGCAGAAGACTTGTGAGCACTACGAGCAGCAGTATCGCGGGAATCATCCATGCTGACGACTCGATGAGTGTGGGCTGCGACACGAGCAGCGAGCCCCAGAAGAGGGCATTGGCTGGTGTGGGCATTCCGATGAACGAGGTGGTCTGGCGTGTGTCGAGGTTGAACTTCGCGAGGCGAAGGGCTGAGAATGCTGCGATGAGGAAGGCGCAGTAGGGGATGTACGGCTCTACGCTGGCGAGCGCTGTGGGGTATTCCATCACGCTCAACTGTGCGAAGACGATTGCCGAGGGGGCTACGCCGAACGTCACGTCGTCGGCAAGCGAGTCGAGCTCTTTGCCGATGGGTGATGAGACTCCGAACAGTCGGGCACTCATACCATCGAAGAAGTCGAACACGGCACCGATAATAATCCATATCAGCGCACAGCGTGCGTCGCCTCCGAGTGCCATTACGGTTGCGATGCAACCCGAAACGAGGTTGCCGCATGTAAGGGTGTTGGGTATGTTGCGTGTTATGAAGTTAGCCATTACTTTATTTCAGTTTTGCTATTATTGTTCCGTTGCCGGTGGTCAGCTGTCCCATCTTGACGCAGATTTCGGTGCCGAGGGGCAGGTAGACATCGACGCGTGAGCCGAACTTGATGAAGCCGAGGTGCTCGTCGATGTAGCAGTCTTCGCCTTGCTTGGCGTAGGTGACGATGCGACGTGCCACTGCGCCTGCTATCTGGCGGCAGAGGATGTCGGTGCCTTCGGGGGTGGTGATGACTACGTCGGCGTGCTCGTTCTCCTCGCTCGCCTTTGGCAGCCATGCCTTGTGGAAGTTGCCGTCGTGGTGGGCTACGGTCTTCACTTTGCCGTCAACGGGGAACCAGTTGGCGTGTACGTTGAAGAGGCTCATGAAGATGCTCACCATGATGCGACGCTCGTGGAAGTAGACATCCTCGTCGACTTCCTCGATTACTACTACGCGGCCATCGGCTGGAGCTACTACCAAGCCCGTTGTGTCTTCTTCGGGGAAGAAGCGTATGGGGCAGCGGAAGAAGTTGATGACGATGCAGTAGACGGTGCCCATGATTGCCGTGAAGCACCAGAACGGCACCTTGCTGTCTATGAAACGCCAAAGCAGCAACGCGATTGCTGCGATAACGATGAAGCCATAAACGAGTGTGTCGGTTCCTTCGCGGTGAAGGCGTATTTTCTTTAGTTTCTTTATCTTTTTGATCATTGTTTGGTTCGGTA
>ERZ1035032.2150-NODE-2150-length-11122-cov-3.240896_pt1 | contig 11122 bp, 9 predicted proteins | sample MGYA00520693_ERZ1035032 | MGnify/ENA primary metagenome ERZ1035032 (study PRJEB33766, sample SAMN09781740) | gut metagenome | biome: gut microbiome | host: Homo sapiens | place: Madagascar | study: EMG produced TPA metagenomics assembly of the PRJNA485056 data...
TACTATGCCATGAAGTATATCTGATAAACCGGCGGTTTATAAGTTTACATTTGTTCTTTTTTATATTTTAGTGCAATATCGTCACATAAATCCATTCAAAAGTAAGTTTTTATTAACAGGACTCACATCCTCCAGGATTGATCATCATATAGGCTTGAATCTGATCCTATTTCATAGGATGATCTCATTTATTTATACCTTTATCGGTTTCTCCACGCATAATAGAACTGGATCAAACCGATTCTTGACCTTGTATCTGTCTTTTCATTCAGCGATGAGATATGTTTATAGAGCGCAGTCCTTGAAATATACAGCTTTCCTGCAATATCCTGCACACTTTCATCCGATTCCAGAAGTTCTCTTAACACTTCCTGCTCTCTGTCTGTCAGACGATATTTCTCTGCAAATCGGGCAAAATAATCAACAGCGTCTGTACCATCTGACTCTTTTATCACATTTTCCGATTCAATGTCGTGTTTTCCTGAAACCGAATCAAATACAGAACCCGTTGTTGCAGATGCAACTTCCACCTTAAGCCCATCCATATCTTCCTTACGTTCAAATCGTTCCTCTATGATATTCACGCGAAGCTGACTACTGTAAATGAACATCGCTATACTGATCATCACAAATAAAATAAGGATCACGATACTCGCAAAAAGCATCGGAGATAATCCCTCGCCGTTTCCATTTCCATCTGCATTTACCGACATGGCATACGGCAGCATGGTTGAGATAAAGCCGACGATACCGGCTCCGATATTATTGATAGCTCTGCCGAATCCTGCCCATAATGCAGGGATTCGCGTATAATAAGATACTTCCATAAAACCGGTTGTGAAGAACACAACGAAAAATCCTGCTGCCGGATAGAACACAAGCAGTCCAGCAAGGATCGAGCCACCTATACCGATCAATAAGATACAGAGCACGGATAAGACCGTCACACAGTACATGACCAGACTCATATATCTGCGTTTCTTCAGATCAAATAAAATTCCCGCAAGGATTCCACTTAAAGCCAGCAGAAGTCTCGGCCATTCACCTACATCGATCGCACCCTTTGCATGATAGTAAGTAACAATATTATCCAGAGCCGCAAATATGAATGTCATTAAAAGGACACAACAAACCAGCGCTCCACAGGTAAGTCCCGGATGAATCGAGGCATTATTCTGCACCTCCGCCTCATCCTCTATCTTAAAACAATCCACAAGTATTACAAAGATCACAACAAATATCAGTAGCATAGATGCCTGAATCAGATTGTCTGTGATCAGATTATTATTTACAAACTGAAGCAACAGACCTGCCGCATAAGCAGTTCCAACCATCAATGCCATATGATTACTGTTTTTCAGGATATCCGCTGCCTGATCATGCACCTTACTGCCAAACATACCCGCAAACAAAAAGAACACGCAACCCCAGATTAACAGACTCCGTTCCGATCTGTTACCTGTCATCATCCAAATACTTAACATACAGATCACTCCTGAAATAATCTGCATAACCGTTCCTTGTCGGCTTCCCCGATAGTGTTTCAAAATCGGATAGACCAGAAATCCTGCTGCACTGACTGTAAGAATAATGCTCTGTGCCCATACAACCCGACCTGCAGGTACCAGTTCCGCCATCCGATCATCAAAGAAATATTCCGTTCCCAGAAACAAAAAATTAAAAACTGCCAATCCTGTTATGGCCAATATATAATTTCTGTATTTCCCCTTTTGATTCTTCTGCTCGGACATATATACTTCCCCATTATCTTTATAATTGTCTCATTTGTTCCCTGTCTTCCAATATTCCCACAGCGTAAACTATTCTGTTAATGTACTACGCCCTGTCCTCAAGGTCAAACGTAATTTTTATCAAATATGTCTCTTTGTTTTCTTCTTGCAACCGTTCCGTCAGTTCCCGTACGATATTCTTTTCCTGCCCCTGCCATTCCGATGGAACAACCATATCAAAAACAAGTTCTTTCTTTCCACCATGAGTGTGTACGCGGAAATCATGGATTGTTATTTCTACATCTATTTGCTGCAAGATATCGAGTACCTGATGATGTATCTGATCAAGCTCTGCATCATCTGTAATAACCGGGTCGTAATGAATGACCATATGCACACCAAATCGGTTCAGACATTCCCGTTCAATGCGGTCAATCTCATCATGACACACCATTGGATCAATCTTCTTATCGATCTCTACATGAATACTTGCATACTGTCTGCCCGGACCATAATCATGTACCAACAGGTCATGGCAGCCAAGTACCAACGGACAGCTGCTTATATATCCAATAAGCTGTTCCCGCAAACCGGTATTTGCACCTTCTCCAAGAAGCGGAGAGATTGTATCCTTTGCAAGCGAAATTCCGCTTATAATGATAAAAACAGATACCAGCCCACCCATAAGGCCATCTATTTTCCATCCGCTGATATGTTCTACAACTGTAGCGGCAAGAACCGCAGCTGTTGTCAGCACATCATTTCTGCTGTCTGCGGCTGCAGCAAATAAGGTATTTGACTGAATCTTATCTCCCATCTTACGATAAAAGAACATCATCCAGAGTTTTACCAGGATCGAACCGATCAGCACAATGATCATCAGCATGGAAAATTCGATTGATGCCGGATGGATCAGCTTGAGTACCGATGTCTTTGCCAATTCAAATCCGATCACAAGGATCATGGCAGCCACAACCAGACTTGCCAGATATTCAAATCTCGCATGTCCGTATGGATGTTCTTTGTCTGCCGGCTTCTCTGCCAGCTTAAATCCGAGTAATGTTACGATGGAGCTTGCTGCATCTGACAGATTGTTCAATCCATCTGCAGTAATTGATGTAGATGCGGCCAACTTTCCGATCACAAGCTTGCTGCCTGCCAATAGCAGGTTACACAATACCCCTATGAAACCGGTCATCTTACCGACCGCAGCTCTTTTCTTAGAATCCTGATTTTCTTGTGCCATAATAGTTACCTCCGCATATATAAGATAACTTTATGCAACGCAATTAATAATCTTTCCATCAGATTTATAGAATTATCTCCGACCGACTGTAGCCGGAATAATAAAAAACCTGCGGAACAAATAGTAACTACTGTCCCGCAGATCATAAATTCATTCTTTATCTGCTGCCACCCTGTGTGGCCCGGCCCTGTGGTCATCCCACCGCCTGCTCAGTTTGTACTGTAGATTGATATGCAGTGCAAAAAGTATTGATACATTATAGCATGCGGTTACCCATACATCAAGTGCCGGTTTCTGATATTTTGAAAGATGATATTTTGAAGGATAAGCCACCGGAAATCTGCTTCCGGCGGCTTATCCTTATTTGTACTCTGTATTACTTGGATGCGGCAGGATTTAACTTCTTGGTCTTGATCTCATCCCGAAGCATTGCAAGGAACTCATCCATAGGAACAGTTGTTGTCTTCTGCTCACCATGAAGTCTGTAGCTGACAGTCTTATCATTTACCTCATTCTTACCAAGGATGATCAGATACGGAACCTTCTCAACCTGAGCAGCTCTTACACGATAGCCAAGCTTCTCTGCACGTTCATCGATCTCGACACGGATGTTGTTGTCATCTAAGAAATCATACAGCTCATGTGCATATGCATTTAATTCCTCATCTTCATTCTTTACAGGAAGGATTCTGGCCTGTACCGGTGCTAACCAAAGTGGCAGATTGCCCTTTGTCTCCTCCAGAATGTATGCCATGAAACGATCTAAGGAACCAAGGATTGCTCTGTGAAGAACGACAGGAGTCTTCTTTGTACCATCCTTATCAATATATGTCAGGTTGAATTTTGCAGGAAGACAGAAGTCAAGCTGGCATGTAGATAATGTATATTCATTTCCGATCGCCGGCTTAACATTTACATCAAGCTTTGGACCATAGAATGCTGCTTCACCGATCTCTTCTGTGTATTCGATACCGATATCATCCAACACTTTACGGAGTGCGTCCTCCGCTGTATTCCACATCTCATCGTCATCATGATATTTCACCTTATCCTCAGGATCTCTTAAGGACAGAACACAACGATAATCTGTGATATTGAAATCCTTATAGGTATCGAAGATCAGGTCAACAACCTGCTTGAATTCAGATTCGATCTGCTCCGGTGTTACAAACAGATGGGCATCGTTCTGACAGAAATGTCTGCCTCTCTCGATTCCCTTTAAAGTACCACTGGCTTCGAAACGGAAATCATGCGCGATCTCGCCGATACGGATCGGAAGATCTTTATAGGAATGCATTTTATTTGCATAAATCATCATATGATGCGGGCAGTTCATTGGACGAAGCACGAAAGACTCACCCTCAACTTCCATTGCAGGGAACATATTGTCTTTGTAATGATCCCAGTGACCGGATGTCTTATAAAGATTTACCGTACCAACACAAGGAGTCATAACATGACGGTAACCAAGCTTTCTTTCCTTGTTCTTGATATAATTTTCAAGCTCCTGCCATACGATATAACCCTTTGGAAGGAACATAGGAAGTCCACGTCCAACCAGATCATCTGACATGAACAGATTCATCTCTTTACCGATCTTTCTGTGGTCACGGTCTTTTGCTTCCTCTAATAACTTCAGATGTTCTTCCAGTTCTTCTGCTGTAGGGAAGCATACACCATAGATTCTCTGCATTACATGGTTCTTGGCATCACCCTTCCAGTATACACCGGAATATTTTACTAACTTGAAGTTCTTACATAATTTTGTGTTATCAACGTGTGGTCCGCGACAGAGATCTGTGAAATCTCCCTGATCGTAAACTGTAATATTTCCATCCTCTAAGCCTTCGATCAGATCCAGCTTGTAGAAATCATCCTTGAACATTTCAAGTGCTTCTGCCTTTGTAACTTCACGTCTGTAAATCTTCTTGCCCTCTTTACAGATCTTCTTCATTTCTTTTTCAATAGCTGCGATCACATCATCGTTTACAACATCATCGCCAAGGTCGATATCATAATAGAAACCTTCTTTTACAACCGGTCCAACCCAGAACTTTGCATGTGGATACAAATGCTTTACGGCCTGTGCCATAACATGGGCGCAGGAATGATTGAGAGTATTTAATCTCTCGTCTGCTTTAAAATCTACCATTTTCTTATTTCCTTTCTTTTACCTGATCTGACATTCCGCCCAGTGGTGCAAATGTCCAGGAATTATTTGTACAGGTACTATTTCGTTCTATTTTGTTTATTGCACAAAAAACGCCCCTGCACAGACGTTTTTTCATCTATACAAGGGGCGATTATAATTCTTATATCGCGGTTCCACCCTTTTTATTTCCTGTGGAAATATCTCATTCATGATGATAACGGAATCACCGGACCGGATTAGGGCCGCTCAGAGCTGGTCTTCCTGAATGACTCCTCTAAGATACTTCCACCAAATGTATCTCTCTCTGTAGATTCTTCGTTCAGTACTATTCTCATCAACACGTTATTCAAAGTATATTTCAACTGTTCCGCACTGTCAAGTAGCTTTTTCCGGTTTTATTACCATTTTTTTCTTATTGAATGATTTAAGAATTTTCCGTTAATACCTACGACTATGGTCTCTGTCCAAGTCCGCCTTCCAGAGTGATTGTCTCTCCCGTCATATATTTGAAATCAGGGAATGCAAGCTGTACACATACACGTCCGATCTCCAGCTCTGAATCACCGAAATGACCCATCGGAGGTGTATGAACATTCTTGTCAAATGCATCCGGATATGCATTCTTGAACTGCTCTAACTGTGCTGTCCATGCAAGCGGACAGATGATATTTACATTGATGCCATCCTTTGCCCATTCTGTTGCTGCAACTCTTGTAAGTCCACGGATTCCTTCTTTTGCTGCTGCATATGCGCACTGTCCAAAATTACCAAACAGACCTGCGCCGGATGCAAAATTGATAACGGAACCCTTGCTCTCTTTCAGATATGGATAGCACGCTTTCATATAATAGAAGGTTGCATACAAGCCGGAATACATTGCCAGATTAAACTGATCTGTTGTATGGTCAGCAAGCGGAACACCGGATGCTGATGCCTGTGCATTATTGACCAATACATCGATACTGCCAAATGTATCGATCGTCTGCTTTACAACATTTGCAACAACTGCCTCATTATCCGCACCGGCAGATACATCTGCTGCAACAGCCAGAACTTTTATACCATATAAGTGTTCCAATTCTTCCTTTGCATCTTCCAACTTCTTCACATTTCGTCCTGTGATCACGACATTTGCGCCTTCTTTTGCATATGCTGTCGCAATACCATAACCGATGGAACCACATCTGCCGTCACTTAATACGGCGCGGCCTCCACCTGTGACAATAACTGTCTTACCTGTTAAAAATCCCATTTTCTTTTCTCTCCTTATATTATATGAAATCCGATACCTTCAGACTGCTTTCCTGTCTTATACAAATGTCCCAGTCCGTTTGTATCATATATAATGCTCGTTATCTTCTATATCTTTCGGTCATATCCTCCCACTGACAGCCTGCTTTCAAATGCACTCTGTTCTAATGGTTTATCATACAGATATCCCTGCGCATGGTTACAACCAAGTTCCAGAAGAAATCTTGCCTGCTCCTCCGTCTCAACTCCCTCGGTTATGACATTCAGATTCAACTGTCTTGCCATCTGAATGATACTCTTAATAATGATCTGATCCTGTGTTGAAAATGCCTCATGATTGATAAATGACCGATCGATCTTAATCTCATTTACCGGGAAATCCCGAAGAACACTCAAGGTCGAACAGCCTGTCCCAAAGTCATCAATCGATGTCGCAATACCTGCTTCTGAAATATTCCTGATAAAGTCATACAGATCCTTCTGTTCACTTGCCTCTGTCGTCTCTGTTACTTCTATGATGATATACTTTGGATCAATATCATACTCTTTTATGATCCTTATAATGCGTTCTGCCAACATCCGCGGATCATGTCCAACCCCGGAAATATCATTTCTCGATATATTCACAGATATCGGAACAAGCTTATACCCTTTCTCAATCCATCCATTTATAGCCTCACATACCCGCTTCAGAATATACAGATCCAGATGAATGATAAATCCATTTCTCTCCATGGTCGGAATAAACCGAAATGGTTGTATCACTTCTCCATTACGAATCCATCTTGCAAGCGCCTCTGTACCTACGATCTGACCTGTCCGGATATCAACCTTCGGCTGATAATACACCTGAAATTCCCGTTTCTCCAACGCCTCAGGAAGCATCTGTTCCATCCGCTGAACATCTACTGTTTCTTCCAGCATCTTGTCCGTTAAAAACGCATACGGAAGCTTGTGCTGTCTGGCATAACTGACTGCAATCGACAAACCGTTCATAATATTTCTGGGATCTCTGTCCTTTGCCGTTATCTCATAAACACCTGCAGCTGCCGCTATATATACCGGAACGATCCGTCCCATATACTTTGCGGTTACCTCAACCTTTTCCAGAAAATGAAGAAACTCTGCCGTTCTGCTTTTCTTGACCAGCGCCATGAAATTATCTCCACCCAGATGCGCCAGTGTCTCGTCCTCTGCCAGCCATTTCCGGACAGCGACTGCATAACGCTTGATTATCAGATCACCTTCTGCACCACCATACTTATAGCTGAGCAGTCCAAAGCTTTTCAAGTTAAAATAAAAGCCGTTGTACTGACAGATCGTCTGATTCTGACAACGCTGCTGTATGATCCTGACAAAGCCTGCACTGTTAGGGAGCATCGTGATCAGATTACAATACGAATATTCTCTTGTCTTACGGATCAGTCTGGATCTCGTCACATGAAGATATAAAATCTCAAGGAGCAGAGCTATGTCTTCTTTTTCTTTCTCGCTCCATTCTACATTTTCATATGGGAATGCCGTAAGCTCACAATATCCGTTTTCTACCGCAGGAAATGTCTTCTGATATTTGCCTTTCTCGGAATACAAACCATCCCCGGCATAGAATACATCATGACGATCTTCATCCTGTACAGATTTGATATCTGCCTCAATGTGCAAATGTCCCTCTACCCTGCCGATCTTAAGCCGCTCAGCCAGAGGTTCAATCGCCTTTTCGAATCCATCAAATGAATTCTCAAACTGTAGTAATTCCTGCACATACAGTTCTATATCTTTTTTCTTAATTCTCTCCCTGATATCATCCACTGTCATGGGTGATCCTCCCTCTCATCTTTACTACTCTATACACCACAAAACTATTATTTTACATACAAACAATCATGTGTTTATTATAACATGCTTTTCACTTTTATGGGAAAAAAGATAGTTTTTTGATAGATTTTGAACAGGTTGGAAATCACATGACAGGCGTTATTTCTTATATGACAAATATACAGGTGTTACGATTACCACCATGAAAATAGAATACCTGTAAGCGGTGACAACACGATCATGATCATGGAAAATATAAAAGATTCCATAGAGATCAATGTTGCCCTCTGTTCCGAAGGGAACATATTCTGAAGTATCGTATTTGTTCTTACCTGTAATGCATCATCACTAAATGCCGCAATAAATCCACCTAATGTCATAATCACATAATTACCAGAATGTTCCACTGCTATACCAAGAAGAACAAGGAATCCGGTTAATACAAATACTGTTCTGTACCGTAAACGATCACACAACAGAATCACCCTTGCTCCAAGGATTCCTCCAAGTTCCATAATAAAGAGTGCCATTCCAAGCAAGGCATTTGGGATTCCACTCTCCGGCAGCTTAGCCTGTAAGAAAAATAACAGTAAAATATCCCCTGCTCCTACCAGCGAATTTACCAACATCAAAACTATTGCTCTCCTTGCATCCTTTAGAAACTGAATACTTTCCCACCAGCAGTCAACCAATGCACGGACAATTGTATTTGCCTTATGATCCCTGTGTTCTCTATGTTCCCATATTCTATCTAAAACAAATATCTGAACCAGACACATTAAAATATCCATTCCATATGCGGCTCTATAACCAATGTATAACGCAAATCCTGCACACAAAGTTGATATTCCATTACACAAACGGTATATACTCAACTGATCTGATTCATATTTTGCATAATAGGATTCTTCTCCATAGATTTTTAAAGAATCATATGCTAAAGCATCTCCCGATCCTGATGAAAAATTGTAACTCATCGCATGAAGTGCAATAGACAGACATATCGTAAACAGATTCCCTGATGCGATCATAACAACATTTGCAATCATTCGTAAAATGCTGCCCACAATCAACATATTTTTTCTTCCAAATACATCCGCAAATATTCCTGACGGTATCTCAAAAATAATGCTGGTTACATGAAAGACCGTTTCCACAAAACCTATTTCGACCAAACTATATCCTCTGGCAGCCAATATTGCCACCCAAGCCCCTGTTAAAGATAAATTTCCAAGGACGGATGATGTGTATAAATATCCTATTTGTTTTCTAATTGTGTTCATAAAAAAATCTCCTTATCTATTTTTCTTAAATGGATAAGGAGATAGTGTACTTTTTTATTACGTTTTATATCATTGTTCTGATATATGACTTGTTCTAAAAAAAGGCGCACTATCCCCGTAAGGAACACATGTATAACCTTTTTTCAGTTGTAGATTTGTCATTTTCCAGAACATAATCTTAATCCTTTCAATATCAACTCATAGAATTGTACGGTTAGGATAGCATATCCTGCCTTCATTTGCAAGGGTATAAAAACTCACTTTATTCGTAGCATTACCGAAAACTGCTTATCCCTTACCTCTGCCACTACTATATATCCCAGCTTATCTGCCAGGCATTTTACAACATATAAGCCAAGTCCTGCGCCTTCCTTCCGGCGGGAATTGCCACGGTAGAAGGCATCAAATACATGGTCGATGTCGATCTCATTGTCAGCCTCTATATCATTCGTAAATGTAATGGATACTCCGTCCGTATCCTGTTCTAAGCAGACGCTGATCCTGGTATCCGCATATTTTCTGGCATTAGAAAAGAAATTTGTAAATATAAGGAGCAGTTTTAAGATTCCATATTCTTTCACTGTCAGATCGAGTTTATTTCCATTTACCCGGACGATCTTCGCCTGATCGTCGAGCACCAGATTCTTATAGGAATAGCTCTGTCCGGCTTCCGCCATATATTCACAGATGAGATGGTTGATCTCTCTGTCATCTTCGATCACAAGTAGCTTTGGCATATTATTCCTCCATAAATCGTTAGTTTTTACATCTAAGCTCCACGCACACAACCTCAGGATAGTTGAACAGCCGAACCGGAATTATGCTGTTGCCAAGTCCCCTACTGACTATCATTTCTGTATCTGTGCTGTTATATTTCCCAGATGTGTATTCCGGTAAAAATCCCTGATCGGGTGCAACGATTCCCCCGACAAATGGAAGTCTGATCTGTCCTCCATGTGCATGTCCGGTCAAGACAAGATCAGCTCCGGCATTTGCATAGTTCTGAAGGTACTGTGGCTCATGCGCAAGTACGATAAATAATTCATTTTTCTGCTCCTGAAGCAGATTCTTTAATGTCTCATCACTTAAGTGCTGATCATCTAACCCTGCCAACATAAAAGAGGAATCCCCTTTCTCAATACGGACGGCTTCATCATCCAAATCACATGCTCCGGCAGCAAGAATCCCCTGCATCATCTGTTCATTTTCCGATGGATCAAGCCAATATTCATGGTTGCCGGTCACATAATATACCGGTGCGATCTTCACTGCTTCATTCACAAATGCTACCGCACGTTCCACATTTGTATGATTAGAATCCACCAGATCCCCGGTAATAACAATGATATCCGGCGAACAGCTTCGTATGGTTTCTAACAGCTTCTTATTCTCTTTTCCAAATTCAGCGTTGTGCAGATCCGATATCTGTACGATCCGGTATCCATCGAGATCTGCGCCAAGCTTTTCTGATTCATATGTATATGTAGTGATCACCAGATGCTTATTCTGATACAGACAAAACGGAATCAGGATAATGATTATAAGCATCAGAATCAGGATCTTTTTGTGTGGTATTTTTTTCATTTTTCTCTATCCTCAAGCACAAACAACGAAACCTTTTTATTCTTATTTACAGGATATATAA
>ERZ1035032.2152-NODE-2152-length-11111-cov-30.531657_pt1 | contig 11111 bp, 8 predicted proteins | sample MGYA00520693_ERZ1035032 | MGnify/ENA primary metagenome ERZ1035032 (study PRJEB33766, sample SAMN09781740) | gut metagenome | biome: gut microbiome | host: Homo sapiens | place: Madagascar | study: EMG produced TPA metagenomics assembly of the PRJNA485056 data...
TAACTTCTATAACTTCCCGAAAATTAACTTTCCCCAAAAACGAACAACTTCTGAACTTGCTAAAGTTCAAAGAAAGAATCTCAACATAATAAATAAAGAAATGACCTATTGGTTTATATTTTGCAAGACCGACCTCTTGCTGCAGAAACAGGCAGACGGAAGCTACACCATTCCCTGCTCTGAAGAGAGTCCGATAGAACTCAAGCCCTGGACCCATGTTCTCAACATCAGTCCTATGGAAGACGGAACCGAGGTAAAGGCTTTCACCATCGACACCCCCGTCACCGACAATCCCAACTATGAGATGTGCGGACTCCGTCCCAGTTACTACAAACTGAGCAGAGACCTGTACCTCAAGGCAGGAAAATGCCATGAACTCATCTACTGGGACCAGAACACACAGTTCTGCGGAATATGCGGAGCACCCATGAAGATGTCGACCGATATCAGCAAGAAATGCACTCAATGCGGCAAGTCGGTATGGCCCTCGCTCGCCACTGCCATCATCGTCCTCATACGCAGGGGAGAGGAAGTCCTTCTGGTACATGCCCGCAACTTCAAGAGCGACTTCTATGGACTTGTGGCTGGCTTTGTCGAGACAGGCGAAACCCTTGAGCAAGCCGTACACCGTGAAGTGATGGAAGAGACAGGACTCACCATCAACCACCTGAAGTATTTCGGTTCTCAGCCCTGGCCATATCCCAGCGGGTTGATGGTAGGCTTCACCGCCGACTATGTAGATGGAGAAATCCATCTGCAGAAAGAAGAACTCTCACGCGGCAAGTGGTTTACCAAGTACAATCTGCCCACCATTCCCGAAAAACTCTCCATTGCCCGACAGATTATCGATGCCTGGCTCGAAGAACAAAAGTCTAATCTATAATAACAATGAATAGCAAAGAGAAACTCTGGAATGCCAATTACATCAAGGTGATGACAACAAACTTTCTGTTGTACTTCGCCTTCTATCTCCTCACCCCGCTCCTGCCCCTCTATCTGAGCGAAACTTTTGGAGCCACCAAAGACACCATAGGCATCGTACTGAGCGGCTACACCGTGGCAGCCCTTATCGTGCGCCCATTTTGCGGCTATGTGGTAGACAGTTTCTCGCGCAAGAAAGTGCTCATGCTGTGCCTTTCGGGCTTTGCCGTCTTCTTTGCCGGATACATAGCAGCAGGCACAATCCTCATGTTTGCCATTTGCCGAACATTGCATGGCGGACCCTTCGGAGCCGTCACCGTAGCCAACAGCACCTGCGCCATCGACGTGCTGCCTTCCAGCCGGCGAAACGAAGGCATCGGACTTTATGGTCTCAGCAACAACTTCGCCATGGCGATAGCTCCCTCCATCGGCATCTATCTGCACAACATGGTAGACAGCTACATGATACTCTTCTGGATAGCTTTCATCGTAGCGATAAGTGCAGTGCTCATCGCCTGGACTATCCGGTTGCCCGAAAAAGACATCATTCGCAACAAAGAGAAATTGTCGCTCGACCGCTTCTTCCTCACCCGTGCATGGCTCCTCGCCATCAATATCGCCATGTTTGGCTTCTGCTGGGGCGTATTGAGCAACTATCTCGCCATCTACAGCAAGGAGGTTTTGTCCATCACAGGAGGAACAGGCACTTATTTTGCCCTTCTCTCTATGGGTCTTTTCAGTTCTCGTCTGCAGGGCCGTAAAGCCCTCAGCCAAGGCAAGTTGACACAGAATGCAGCCGAGGGAATGCTCATCTCACTCGTTGGCTTCACCCTCTTTGTGGCCATTCCCCATCCAGTGGCATATTACCTCTCTGCCATCCTTATCGGACTGGGCAACGGGCATCTCTACCCTGCCTTCCTCAACATGTTTGTCCACGTGGCACGACACGACCAGCGAGGCACTGCCAACAGCAGCATTCTTACGGGATGGGACCTTGGCTTCGGCATAGGATGTCTGTTGGGCGGAATCGTTGCCGAACACTTTGGATACACTGCCACCTTCTGGATGGTGGCTGCCGAGAATGCCGTTTCTGTAATCCTCTTCTTCCTTGCCTCACGCCAGTTCTTCGAAAGAAGGAAGATCCTGAAAGACTGAGACTTTCGCTAACTTCTCTTAACTTTCCAGCCAGTAAAGTTCATACTGTTAAACTTTCATAATTGAAAGCAAAAAAGCGTACATAAACTTGCTTTTTTGGAATTATTACAATATCTTTGCAGACATAAGTTGTAAGATACGCTGCTAAGATTATTAGCAATATAACTCAAATTTATTAACATTAAAAACAAAGACATCATGAAAGAACTGAAAGGAACCAAAACCGAGAAGAATTTGTGGGAAGCATTCGCAGGCGAATCGCAGGCCCGCAACAAGTACACCTACTTTGCCAGCAAGGCCAAGAAAGACGGTTATGTGCAAATAGCCAACATCTTTGAGGAGACAGCAGCCAACGAGAAGGAACACGCCAAACTGTGGTTCAAGTACCTCATAGGCGGCGAGATAAAGAGCACGGCCGAGAACCTCTTGGCAGCAGCCGAGGGTGAGAACAGCGAGTGGACCGATATGTACAAGCGCATGGCAGAAGAGGCTCATGCTGAAGGATTCGAAGAAATCGCTGCCAAGTTTGAGATGGTGGCAGAGATAGAAAAGCACCATGAGGAGCGCTATCGCAAATTGCTGAAGAACGTAGAGGACAAAGTGGTGTTCTCGCGCGATGGCGACTGCATCTGGCAGTGCTCCAACTGCGGCCACATCGTAGTTGGCAAGCAGGCTCCTGAGGTTTGCCCTGTTTGCAACCATCCACAGAGCTACTTCCAGATAGAAGCTCGCAATTATTAAATCAACTGAGTCCACTTGAAAAAGTCATTTTTACGAAAATCAGCTATTGCTTGTCAATAAGTTACAAAGACTAAGAAATACGATTTTCGACTTTATCAAGTGGACTCATTACTTTTTAGAATGGAAGATCGTCTGCACTTCCTGTCTCAGCAGATGCAGCAGGAGCAGCAGAAGCTGGAGGGAAAGGAGCAGTGGCTCCAGCTGCAGGAGCAGCTGCTACAGGAGCACCTGCTGGTGGGAACGGAGCACCAGCTGGCTGCATTCCGCCAGCCATGGCAGCAACAGTATTAGGATCTACGTGCTGAACATTCCATGCACGAATATTATTAAACCAGCGGCCATTATATTCGTGAGCATCGATATCAAAGGATACCAAGATCTCTTCGCCGCTCTGAATATTAAACTGTGCCAAGCGCTCAGCTCCGAAGACATCGAAGACCAACTTCTTGGGATACTGCTCATGAGTCTCAATGACAAACGACTGTGATTTCCACTCACCTCTTGCAGAGACACCGCTTCTTTCAGGCAAAACGGCAATAACCTTTCCTTGTAATTCCATATTATAATAATGTTTGAATAATGATACTTAAACTTTCCTCTCGAGAAACTATTCACACCCGCAACTCACAACAGAGGTGAAAGATGAAGAAAGTTTTCTCTTTAGACTGCGAAATTACTAAAAATAGTTCATAAACTGAAACTTTTTATCGATTTTTTTGTACGTCATCGATATTTTTTGTATTTTTGTGGTCAGTAAGAAAAGAAATGTAGAACATAAACAAAATTATAAACACTCATGAGATTTGTTTTATCAAGCTCTGCCCTGAGCAGCAGGCTCAACATGCTTGCGAAAGTAATCAGCAGCAAGAATTCCTTGCCCATCCTCGATTGCTTCCTTTTCCAGGTTGCTAACAATGTGATGACCATCACAGCAAGCGACAGTGACAACGTGATCAAAAGCGTCATCGACCTGACTGAATGTGAGGGAGAAGGCGAATTCTGCATCCCCAACAAGGTGATTCTCGACGCACTGAAAGAGTTGCCAGAGCAGCCTCTCACCCTGGACGTGACCCCCGACAGCTACGCCGTGAAAATCGTTTACCAGAACGGTTTGTACAACTTCACAGCGCAGAGTGCTGAGGACTATCCTCGCACACAGAGCATGACCGATGCAGCCAATTCTATCATGATACCTGCCACCGTCCTGATCGACAACATCTCCAGAAGCCTGTTTGCCACAGCCAACGACGAGTTGAGACCTATTATGAACGGTGTGTACTTCGATTTAACCCCCGACGCACTCGCCATTGTAGCAAGCGACGGCCATAAGTTGGTACGCAACAAGAACTTCTCTATCACAAGCGAGACTCCTGCTTCGTTCAATCTTCCCAAGAAACCAGCCAACCTGCTGAAGAACATTCTTACCAAGGACGGCGGTGACGTGCTTATCAAGTTCGACGACAGAAATGCCGAGATCAAATACAACGACGGAGTACTTAACTGCCGACTGATAGACGGAAGATATCCTAACTACAACTCAGTGATTCCTACCGACAATCCAAGTCAGACCACAGTAGACCGCCGTGCCCTTCTCAGCGCCTTGCGCCGTGTGCTCCCCTTCGCCAGCGAGAGCAGCCAGTTGGTTCGTCTGCACATGGAGAATGGCCACTTCGAAGTATCTTCTGAGGATATCGACTTCGCCACATCAGCCAAGGAACAGCTCTCTTGCGAGTACACCGGCACACCTATGAGCATCGGTTTCAAGGGCAGCAGCCTCATGGAGGTTCTGAGCAATCTGAACAGCGACCAGGTTGTCATCATGTTGGCAGACCCAAGTCGTGCCGGCATTATCGTTCCTGCAGAGCAGCCTGAGGACGAGGACGTGCTGATGCTGATTATGCCAATGTTGCTCAACGACTAAAATAATAAAAACATATAATGAAATTAAATCTTAAAAAGCCCTTAGTAGTCTTCGACCTGGAGACTACGGGGCTTGATATGGTTAAAGACCGTATCATCCAGATGTCGTATATCAAGGTCATGCCCGACGGTAGCGAGACTCGTAAGAATCTCTACGTAAACCCCGGAATGCCTATACCCGAAGAAGTCGTCGCCCTTACCGGCATCAGCGACGAGGATGTGAAAAACGCACCTACATTCAAGCAGCTGGCAGCCAACTTGCAGAAGGAGTTTGAGGGATGCGACTTTGCAGGCTACAACTCCAACCGTTTCGACGTGCCTATGCTCGCCGAGGAATTTCTGCGTGCAGGCATCGACTTCGACTTCAGCAAGTGCCGCCTGATAGATGCGCAGACCATCTTTATGAAGATGGAACGCCGCAATCTTGCTGCCGCCTACAAGTTCTACTGCGGCCGAAAGATGGAGGAAGACTTTGAGGCCCATCGTGCCGACCAGGACACCGAAGCTACTTACCGAGTGCTCATGGGCGAGCTGGACAAGTATGCTCCCGGAGTACAGGAAGAACCAGAGCGTGTGCTCAACAACGACATGGACGAGTTGGCCAAGTTCTCCATGCAGAACGACAACGTCGACTTTGCCGGCCGCATCATCTGGCAGGAGCTGAAAGATGCTCAGGGCAACGTGCTTACCGACGAACAGGGAAACCCACGCAAGCATGAGGTGTTCAACTTTGGCAAATACAAAGGCTGGGACGTGGCAGAAATCCTGCACAAAGATCCAGGCTACTACACATGGGTATTGGGCAGCGACTTTACCTACAACACCAAGCAGGTGCTTACCCGCATCCGTCTGAGGGAGTTCAACAAAAGATAAAGTCATGTTCTCAACTTTCGCTGGACGAGTTGTTTTTCAAGGAGTTAAGAAAGATTCCTTCCAGCGAAGGTTCAACCATCAAATGTTCAAATCAGAAAAATGAGTCTTAAAGGAAAGAAAATAGTACTGGGCATCACTGGCTCGATAGCAGCCTACAAATCTTGCCTCATCATAAGAGGCCTCATCAAGCGGGGAGCCGAAGTGCAGGTTGTCATCACACCTGCCGGCAAGGAGTTCATCACTCCCATCACGCTCTCTGCCCTTACCCACAAACCCGTTGTCAGCGAGTTCTTCTCGCAGAGAGACGGTACATGGAACTCGCATGTCGACCTCGGCCTCTGGGCTGACGCCATGCTCATTGCGCCCTGTACGGCTGCCACAATGGGAAAGATGGCAAACGGCATCGCCGACAACATGCTCATCACTACCTATCTGTCGATGAAGGCCCCTGTCTTCATCGCTCCAGCCATGGATCTCGACATGTACAGACATCCGTCCACCCAGCACAATATGCAGACACTCCTGAGCTACGGCAACAGAATCATCGAGCCTGCCTCCGGATTCCTGGCAAGCGGACTGGAGGGCAAGGGACGCATGGAGGAACCCGAGATCATCGTCGACAGCCTGGACCGTTACTTCGATGAACAACAGCAGCAGGACCTCAGTGGCAAGAACATCATGATCACTGCCGGTCCTACCTACGAGAAGATAGACCCCGTAAGATTTATCGGCAACTACTCATCGGGCAAGATGGGATTTGCCCTTGCCGAGGAATGCAGAAAGCGAGGCGCCCACGTCACGCTGATAGCAGGCCCCGTGGCGCTGCAATGCGACAACGACATCAGACGCATCGATGTGGAGAGCTGCGAAGAGATGTACGAGGCTGCCACCCATGAGTTTACAGGCTGTGATGCAGCCATCCTCTGTGCGGCAGTAGCCGACTTCCGTCCAGCCGTTGTTGCCGACAGGAAGATCAAGCGCGAGAAGGACGACCTGGTGCTCACCCTGGCTCCCACCCACGACATCGCAGCAGCCCTTGGACAGATGAAGCAGAGCCGCCAGCGCATCGTGGCTTTTGCCCTGGAAACCAACGACGAGGAAGCCAATGCCGAGAAGAAACGCAGGAAGAAGAATGCCGACTTCATCGTGCTGAACTCCACACGCAATGCCGGCACCACCTTCCGCACCGACGACAACCAGATAACAATCATATCCGAGAAAGGCAAGAAAGAATATGAGAAAAAGCCGAAGACTGAAGTGGCTCGCGATATCATTGACGAGCTGGCTGGCATGCTGTAGTTACAGCCTCCAGGCACAGGAACTGCAAGCCAAAATCACCATCAACCATGCTCAGATACAGGGCACGGACAATGCCGTATTCGACAACCTGCAACAGACACTCGAGCAGTTTGTCAACGACCGGCAATGGACCCATCTGCAGTTTCAGAAAAACGAGCGCATCAACTGCAACTTCAACATCACGGTGACAAAATACGCCAAAGACCAGAACCTCTTCACGTGCAAAGCGCTGATACAGGCCAACCGACCCGTATACAATGCCGCCTACACCACTACTATATATAATAATGTGGACGAGAACTTCACGTTCAACTTTGCACAGTTCGACCAGCTGGACTTCAACGAGGAGAATCTCGACAACCAGCTCACAGCTCTCTTTGCCTATTATGCCTACCTCATCATCGGACTCGACCTCGACACCTTTGCGCCCATGGGAGGCGAGGATGTGCTGCAAAGATGCATGAACCTCACCAACAATGCACAAAACCTGTCGTATCCGGGTTGGAAAGCCTTCGACGACAACAGAAACAGATACGCCATCATAGCCGACTATCTCGACGGAGGAATGCAACCCTTCCGACAGATGCAGTACGACTACTACCGCAAGGGACTCGACGAGATGGCCAACAATGCCGAGCGAGGACGCACGGAGATTACGACCACGCTCGAAACCAATCTGAAGAAAGCAAAGGAGAACAAACCGCTCAGTCTGCTGCCACAGATATGGACCGACTACAAGAAAGATGAGTTGGCAAACATCTACAAGGGCAAGGGCACACAGAAGGAGAAAGAGAGCATCTACGAACTGCTCTTCAACATCAATCCTTCGCAGAATGCCCAATGGGACAAAATAAAGCAATAAAGAAACCGACAACATGCTCAAACAGCTATACATCAAGAACTTTACACTCATCGACGAGCTCGACATCCAGCTGCATCCAGGCTTCTCCGTCATCACGGGCGAGACAGGTGCAGGCAAGAGCATCATCCTGGGTGCCATCGGTCTGCTGCTCGGCAACAGAGCCGACACCAAGGCCATCAAGGCAGGATGCGACAGATGCACCATCGAGGCACACTTCGACCTGTCGAGATACGACATGCAGAGCTTCTTCGCTGAGCACGATATCGACTATGACGCCGACGACACCATCATCCGCCGCGAGCTGACAGCCGCAGGCAAAAGCCGTGCCTTCATCAACGACACACCCGTTTCGCTCAGCCTGATGAGAGAGCTGGGCGAAAGCCTGGTCGACATCCACTCACAGCATCAGAACCTGCTGCTGCAGAAAGAGGATTTCCAGCTCAACGTGGTTGACATCATCGCTCAGGACAGCAAGTTGCTGGGCGACTACAGGGCCACATACAATCAGTATCACCAGGCCAGGCAGCGACTCGCCAAGTTGGAGGAAGAGATAGCGAAGAGCCGTGAGAACGAAGAGTTCCTCAGATTCCAGTACAAAGAGCTCGACCACGCCCAGTTAGAGGAAGGCGAGCAGGAATCGCTGGAGCAGGAAGCCGAGACGCTGACTCATGCCGAGGACATCAAGACAGCCCTCTACGAAGCCGACAACACGCTGACCAATGAGGACGGAAGCATACTCGAAAGGCTGAAGTCCACCTGCCAGCAGCTCGCATCCATCAAGGAGGTCTATCCCGCCATAACAGAGGCTGCCGAAAGACTCGACAGCAGCTACATCGAACTGAAGGACATCGCTCAGGAGATAGGCACCAACGTCGACCGCGTCGACTTCGAACCGGCAAGACTCGACGAGATCAACAGCCGGCTCGACACCATCTACTCGCTGCAGCAGAAGTTCCATGTACAGGACATCAATGCCCTGATAGAAATCAGAGAGCACCTCAAGCAACAACTCGACCACATCGGCAACAGCGACGAGGAGCTGGCAGCCCTGCAGCAGGAGGCCGAGCATTGGCTTTCCAAGGCAGAACAGGCGGCCAGGAAGCTCACCGAGTTACGCACCAAGACAGCCAGGAAGATAGAAACCGAGATGCAGCAAAGACTCGTGCCGCTGGGCATTCCCAACGTGCGTTTCGAGATCAGCTTCACCGCCAAGCCACTCTCACCCGACGGAGCCGACAAGGTCAACTTCCTCTTCAGCGCCAACAAGAGCACACCTCTGCAACCCGTCAGTCAGGTAGCTTCGGGTGGCGAGATAGCCCGTGTGATGCTCTCACTCAAGGCAATGATCAGCGGAGCCGTCAAGTTGCCAACCATCATCTTCGACGAGATCGACACAGGTGTAAGCGGAAAGATAGCCGAGAAGATGGCACAGATCATGGCAGAGATGGGCGAACTCGACCGCCAGGTCATCTCCATCACCCACCTGCCACAGATTGCCGCCATGGGCAGACATCACTACAAGGTGCTGAAGGAAGAAACCCCACAGGGCACACGTTCCCACATGACGGAACTCACCGAGGAGCAAAGAGTAAGCGAAATAGCGCAGATGCTGAGTGGAAGCGACATCACCGAGGCCGCCCTCGCCAATGCGCAGGAACTGCTCAGAAGCTATCGCAAATAAATGCTATTGTGGGCATGAAATTAAACATTAAAAATATATGAAAAGACTGTACATCATCATTGCGGCCATGATCATAAGCATATCAGGCATCATGGCACAACCAGGGCCAGTACAGAAGATGGCAAAGAGCGTCTTCACACTGACCACATTCAACAAAGACGGACAAATCATCGCCTCGACACAGGGCGTGTTTATCGACAATAAGGGAACAGCCATCAGTACCTTCAAACCATTCATCGGAGCCACCAAGGCCACTATCGTGGATGCCAGCGGACGCTCTACAGACGTAGACGCCATCCTTGGCGCCGACGAGCTCTATGATGTCGCCAAGTTCAGAATCAAGGCATCCACAGCCGCTGCCACCCTGGCGAGCAGCACCACACCGGCAGGAAGCAAAGTGTGGCTCGTTCCCTACTCCATCAAGAAGCCAGCCTTCCAGCAGGAGGAGATCAGCAGCGTAGAGACATTCAACAACACCTACAACTACTACATCTTCATCACCACGGTGCCCGAGAATGCCATCGGCTGTCCCTTTGCCAACAAGGACGGACAGGTCATCGGACTGATGCACAGCAACGGATCGGTGACAGCCATCGATGCACAGTACGCCAAGCAGCTCAAGGTGACAGGACTCTCCACCCTCGATGCCGCACTCCGCGAGACAGGCATCCGCACAGCCCTGCCCGACACCGAGCAGGAGGCTGTCATGATGATGACACTGAAGAAGGGACAGATAGCCTCCACCGACTACGATAAGTATGTCGACGAGTTTATCGGCAAGTTCCCGGCATCCGCCTACGGATACAAGGAAAAAGCATCCCGGCTCTCCAACGAGACAAAATATGAGGAATCATCAAAGCTGATGGAGGAATGCATCAAGAAGGCAGCCAAGAAGGACGAGGCTTACTCAGCCTATGCCGACATCATCTATCAGAAGGCAGCGTACAAGGGCGACTCCATCTATTATTCAGCATGGAACATCGACAAGGCCATAGAGATGATACGCAAGGCATACAGTATCAACGCCCTTCCTGCCTACAAGCATCAGGAGGCGCAGTACAGCTACTTCAAGGGCGACTATCAGCAGGCACTCAGCATGTTCCTCGACCTCACCAAGACCAACATCAACAGTGGCGAACTGTATTACGAGGCAGCCCAGTCGAAAGCCCAGCTCAATGCACCCGCCGGCGAGATAGAGGTGCTGCTCGACAGTGCCATCGCCGTAGGACAGAAGACAGGACTGGCAGCTCCCTACTATCTGGCGCGTGCACAGTTCTTCGACCGCAAGGGCGAATATCGCAAGGCGCTGCCCGACTACAACCAGTACGACTCCCTGACCCATACCGTAGACCCCACCTTCTTCTATGCCCGCTACAAGTGCGAGACGAAGTTGCGCATGTGGCAACAGGCGCTGCTTGACATAGCCCGCACCTGCTACTTGGCGCCCAAGGAGCCCACCTACTTTGCCGAATGGGCAAGTCTCGACCTCCGCGTCAAGCGCATCGACGAGGGCATCAGCGCCGCCAAGGCCTGCATCAACCTCGCTCCCGAATATGCCGACGGCTATCTGCTCTTGGGTCTGCTGCAGCGCGAGAAGGGACTGAAACAGGAAAGCATCGAGAACCTCAAGAAGGCACAGGAGTTGGGCGACACCCGTGC
>ERZ1035032.2153-NODE-2153-length-11109-cov-9.269133_pt1 | contig 11109 bp, 9 predicted proteins | sample MGYA00520693_ERZ1035032 | MGnify/ENA primary metagenome ERZ1035032 (study PRJEB33766, sample SAMN09781740) | gut metagenome | biome: gut microbiome | host: Homo sapiens | place: Madagascar | study: EMG produced TPA metagenomics assembly of the PRJNA485056 data...
AATCGCCATTGCTTTTGGTATTTTAGTGTTCTTTGTATCTTTAACAATTGTAAAAATCATCAAAAAGCATCTGGCATCCAATGTTTTCAACAATATGGATATTGACGACGGCATTAAGCACTCGCTGATTTCCGGCATCAGCTTTGTCGGTTTCATTATATCGTGTTTGCTGGCTATTATCGCCGTCGGTGTTGACTTAACCAACCTCGCCTTCATCGCCGGTGCTTTGTCAGTCGGTATCGGTTTTGGTCTGCAAGATGTTATTAAAAACCTAGTATCCGGTATCATCATTTTGTTTGAGCGTCCGTTTAAGGTTGGCGACTGGGTAATTATGAACGATACAGAAGGTAAAATTAAGCAAATTAACATCCGTTCTACCGAAATGGAAAGTTTTAACCGCACCAGCGTGATTGTGCCGAATGCGACTTTGCTTTCCAGCTCTATTGTCAACTTGACCCACGGCGACAATATCTCGCGTCAAAGCATCAGCGTTGGCGTAGCCTATGGTTCCGATGTGGAAAAAGTACGCAAGATTTTGCTGGAATGTGCTTTAGCTCATAAATATGTAATGAAAAATCCGGCCCCTTATGTGCTGTTCAAAGATTTTGCCGACAGCAGCCTGAATTTTGAGCTACGCTGCTATACCAATGATATTTGGAAAGGCTGGATTGTGCCAAGCGATTTGCGCTTTGCCATCAACAAACGCTTTATTGAAGAAGGCATAGAAATTCCGTTCCCGCAGATTGTTGTCCACTCCGGCGAAAAAGTGGCGCAAGAAAATCAATTCTACGCCCTCAAAAAAGGCGAAACAGAACAAAGTTAATGCTTGCAAAATTTGCAAAACTGCTTTATGTATTATTGTGTTTGCCGGTTTAGCTCAGTTGGTAGAGCAACGCATTCGTAATGCGTGGGTCGTGTGTTCGAGTCACATAACCGGCACCAGTTTTTTCAAAGGGTTAGGGCAAAATCTAACCCCATTTTTTATAAAAATGTGTCAAAAACATCTCCAGCATCATTTTTACCTAAATCTTTGCAAGTCCTTAAGTTCGCTAAAAGAAAGTTCTACATAGATTTACTTCTTATATTGTTTCCAAAAGAATCCTCTATATAATTTAAGAAAAATTTTATAATTAAAAAAGGAGCAGAAAATTCATCCTACCCCTTTTTAATACTGAATTAAATTTTATTTATGCAAAGCTAAGCGCATCGTATCCTGAGCAATAACCAATTCTTCGTCAGTCGGAATAACAAAAACCTTAACTTTTGAATCCGGTGTGGAAATCATAATCTCTGTTGCGTGCTTTTTGTTATTCTCATAGTCCGGCTTAATGCCTAAGTAAGACAAATGTTCCATAACCAACTGGCGGATAATAACCCCGTGTTCGCCAACGCCGGCCGTAAACACAATAGCATCAACTCCGCCCAAAACAGCAATGTAAGCGCCGATGTATTTCAGCAAAGCGTGAACATAAGTTTTGGTGGCAAGAATACATTTTTCGTTGCCGCTTAAATATCCGGATTCAATGTCGCGATTGTCAGAAAACCCGCACAAAGCCAACATACCGCTTTGCTTGTTCATCATTTCATTGACTTCATGAGCGCTTAAGCCGTCTTTCTTTTCAATATAAAGCGGAATATAAGGGTCAATATCGCCGCAGCGTGTACCCATAATCGTACCGGCCAGCGGAGTAAAGCCCATTGATGTATCCACGCATACGCCGTTGTCAATAGCGGAAATAGACGCACCATTGCCCATATGGCAGGTAATGATTTTACCTTTTTTGCCAATCAATTCAGCACAGCGTTCCGAAACGTATTTATGTGAAGTGCCGTGAAAGCCGTAGCGGCGGATTTTGTTGCGCACATATTGATCTTCGGGCAAAGCATAACGATAAGCTTCCGGTGGCATGGTTTGATGAAATGAGGTGTCAAATACTGCAACTTGCGGAATATCCGGCAAAGCAGCTTTAACAGCCTTAATACCCAGCACGTGAGCCGGATTATGTAATGGCGCTAAATCCGATAAACCGGCAATTTGTTCTATAACTTCATCAGTAATTAAAACCGAACCTTTGAATATATCGCCGCCTTGCACAATGCGGTGCCCCACGGCGCTGAGTTCTTCTAAATTTTTTAGAGCTCCGTTCAGCAGGCATTTCAAAACATCTTTAATGGCTTCGGCATGAGTAGGCATACTTATCAGTTCTTCTTTTTTATCAGAACCTGTATGCTGATATTTTAGAATTGAGTTAGCTTGTCCGATACGTTCGGCAATACCTTTGGAAACAACATTATAATTTCCGTTATCAACGTTATATAGCTGAAATTTAAGAGAAGATGAACCGCAGTTTATAACTAAAATTTTTTCCATAGCTTAATCCTTTATTTTTGAGCTTGAATACAGGTGATGGCTATTGCGCCGACAATGTCTTCGGCGAAGCAGCCGCGCGACAAATCATTAACCGGAGCATTTAAGCCCTGTAAAATCGGACCGTAAGCTTCACATCCGCCCAAACGCTGCAGTAATTTGTAACCGATGTTTCCGGCTTCCAAATTCGGGAAAATCAAAACACTGGCATGTCCGGCAACATGGCTGCCAGGTGCTTTTTTGGCGGCAACGACAGAATCCAATGCCGCATCGGCCTGTAATTCTCCGTCAACTTCAATGCCTAAATTCTTATATTCTTCAGTTTGTAAAGCCTCCTGCACCATTTTGGTAGCACGCACCACTTTATCTACACTATCGCCTTTGCCGGAACCTTTAGTGGAATATGAAAGCATGGCGATAGACGGCTCAATACCGAAATGGATGGCTGTTTCCGCAGCATTCAAAGCAATATCTGCCAATTCTTTATCGGTCGGTTCAATGATAATGCCGCAGTCAGACAAAACATAAGGCTTGTCGTTAGAAAGTATGATAAAGAAAGAAGAAACGCTGCTGCCTTTTTTAGCTGATTTAATAATCTGCAGCGCCGGACGCACGGTGTCGGCGGTAGAGTGATTGGCGCCGGAAACCATACCGTCAGCATGACCTGATTTTATCATCAATGTTCCAAAATAGTTATAGTTCAAAGCAAGTTTGGCGGCATCTTCATGGCTCAGACCTTTTTCTTTGCGCAAATTATACAGCAATTCGGTATATTCCGGCAAACGAGAATCTTCTTCAGGCTTTACTAATTCAATATCCGTCAAATCCCAGCCTTTTTCAGCATAAAAAGCTTTTATTTCGGCAGTATCACCCAAAATAATCACCTTTGCCGCTTTTTCAGCCGTAATTAAATGTGCGGCGGTTAAAACACGCTCATCTTCGCCTTCCGGAAGAACAATAGTTTTCAAGTCTTTTTTTGCCCGTTCCAGCAGGCTTTTGATGTATGTGCTTTTTATCATAGCAAACGTCCTTATATATGTTAAAAATAAATTATTCTTACTTAACCGCGCATTTTTTAAAATTAAATTAAAATGTTTGATAAAAGTTTTGCTTTTTTAATTAAGCTATACTATTTTAAGAAAAAAGACTCAAGGAGAATTTTTATGAAAAAGACAATGGTTTGGGTTATAGCGATGCTGATGGCCTTTCCGGCATTGGCAAAAGTAAGTTTTGAAGCACAGATTCCGGTTGAAGTGGAAGCTGAAAATTCAGTAAAAGCCAAAGACAAAGCCATGCAAGAAGCACAGCGTCAGGGCTTTTTGGAAGTAGCCGGCCGTCTGCTGACTGTTCCCGAAAACATCGAAAACTTAAAAAGCTTGAGCGATGATGAGATACTGCACTTTATACAGGCTATCAGCGTGGCCGATGAAAAAGCCGGCGGTACAAAGTATAAGGCTGTTTTAACGGTGCAGATAAATGAGCCGCTTTTGAAAGATTATTTAGCCGAAAACAATATGATAGACGCAGAAACAACCAGTCTTCTGGTTATTCCGGTATATAAAGAAATACCGCGCACGGCGCCGCAGCTTTGGGAAAACACAAATGTCTGGCGGACATCATGGCGCACCAAAGGTCTTATTAAATTCGGTACCATGGAAGTGCAAACTGCTGATGCCAGATTTCAAGATATAGAAAATTTATCGGCCGAAAATGCCCTTTATATGGATTCTACATTATATAACACTATCTCCGAGCGTTTCGGTTCAGACAGAGTTTATGTCATTTATGCCGAAACCCAAGAAAACGGCGATTTAAAGGTAACTGTTAAAAATGAAAAAAATAAAAGTGAAAACAGTTTTTCGGTCTATAATGACAGCGAGGGCAATTTGTTTGACAAAGCCGTTGAAAAAAGCGTGATGTTTATTTCTAATATGGAACGAGAAGCCGAAAACAGCAACGGAACTGTTGCTAACGGTATGTTGAATGCTGTTTATGAATATGGCAATATAAAAGACTGGCTGACTAAAAACGCAGCAATTACCGCATTGCCGCAAGTTGACAATATTGATACCAAAAGTTTAGGTGGCGGGAAAGTAAGCTTTACCATCAATTATAATGGTTCTTTGGACGATTTGCTTAATGCTTTTCAAGAACTTGGCTTAAGCTATGAAAATAATGATAATTACTACATTTTAAGGTAAGAAAGAATGACTAGAAAGAATGTTGATAATCAGCGATATATGCTGTTTTTGTGTGTATTTTTGATTTGCGGTGGATTTTTGTATGTTCTGCGCTCGGTATTGCTACCATTTGTGGTCGGTATTGTTTTAGCCTATTTTTTAGATCCGCTGGTCAGCAAAGTTTCTAAAACCGGCAGCACATCGCGCACGGTTGCCGCCACTATCGTTATGGGCATATCATTGCTGATTTTTTTGCCGCTACTGATTTTGCTTTGCAGCGCCGTATTTTCTCAAGCAGCAGAATATGCAGCCAAATTACCAGAATATGCTCATTTGTTTGCTCAGCGGCTACTGCCGGTTTTAGGCGAAATAAAAGAACGTTTCGGCTTTAATTACGGCAATGTCGAAAATGTATTGCAAGAAAATATGGCAAACTATCTGAAGATTTTCGGGAAAGTTCTGCAAAGCCTTATTTCTAATGGATTTGCCTTTATCAACATAATATCTTTGCTGCTGATCTCTCCGGTAGTGGCATTTTACATGCTGCGCGATTGGCATAAATTCACAGCCAAAATTCAAGGTTTGATTCCGCAAAAGCATAAACAAACCGTACTTGACGGCATGCAACAGGTCAGTCGCATTATTTCAGGTTATTTGAGAGGCCAAGCCTTGGTTTGTCTGTGTCTTGGCAGTTACTATTCTTTCGGATTATGGCTGGTTGGCTTAGAAATGGGTGTGGTTGTCGGTTTTCTGGCCGGTATTATCTCATTTATTCCGTATGTCGGCAGTATTTCCGGATTTTTGATGGCTATGGCGCTGGTAATAACTCAGTACGGCACTTTGCCTAAAATTATTGCCGTCTTAGTGGTGTTTGGTATCGGACAATTTGTAGAAGGCAACTTTTTAACCCCTAAACTGGTCGGTGAAAATATCGGTTTGCATCCGGTGTGGGTTATGTTTGCTTTATTGGCCGGAGGCGTACTGCTGGGATTGCTCGGAATGATAATAGCCGTACCTTGCGCCGCAATTATCGGCGTATTGCTGAAATACCTTATTAAAAATTACAAGCAAAGCCCTATGTATTTGGATAATTAAAGGCCACGGCCTTTTTCACGGATATGCAGATGCTTTAAGATGTTATTAGCTACATCTTCTTGATGTGCTGCTTCATTGGCATAAAAATCTACAGCCTCAAAATCCTGCTTTACGGCAGAAAGATAGCCCAATTCTTCATAGATATCGGCTTTTTCGCGGCAAGTTCTTAATCTACCGAAGCCGCAGCGTTTTATACTTTCAAGCCGCTGTTGCAATAATTCGGCACGGTCTTCCGGTGCCAGGCTTTCTTTTAGTTTTTCATCAATGGCGGTAATTTTCTGACGGGCGGCAGCAATACGCTGTTGTTTTTTTTCTTCGGCAGATTGCTTTTTCAGTTCTATACCTTCTTGTCTATCCGGATAGTCATTATCAGAAAGCTTGTGCTTTACTGCTGATAAAAGCCTATGTTTCAGGCTATATAACACACCGAAAGAATGCTGTTTAATCAGTATGGCGGCGTGCTTCAAATCAGAAATATGATTTTTGTTTAGTAAAGAGATTTTTTTATCAATAACATTCAAATAAAGCGTATTGCCTTCAATGTATTTTTCGTGTCCTATTAAAACTAAGTCATACATTTTTATACGTACGGCGCGCGGCAGATTTTTATTATCTGCCAGCTGTTCATAATCGTCTATCTGTTTTTTATCGCTTTCTGTACCGTCTCTATCTTCGTCCTCTGATATCAATTCAATAATACCATTAGTAGCGGTATCCAACTGCTGATACGGTTTGAATTCTTCTTCAGATAAATTATTTTTAAGTTTACGCAGAGCAATAGCCGACAAATCATGCCCTTTAACATCGTATCTTTCAAAAAAACGATGTTTTAAATAATCGGCAATCAAAGTCTTTTTCGCGGCCATATTATAAATCCTTAACCATTTTCAAAAACGTTATACCTTGCTCATCAAAAACATCGCCCTCAGCATGATAGCCAAGCTTTTCATAAAAACCGACAACCGAAAGCATGGCATGCATGATAATTTTACTGTATCCGGCTTCTTTTGCCCGTTTTTCGGCATATTTAACCAATTCACGGCCGATACCTTCTCCGCGGTAAACCGTATCCACGGCAACTTGCATCAATCGGATTTTTTCATTATCCAGCGGAGCCAAAATCAAGCCGCCGACCAGCTTGTCATCAAGCTGCTCAACACACCCTATATGCAAATAATTAGCTTCTTTATTGCGAAAAGAGTCTAAAAATTTCAGACCTAGCGGCTCCAGCAAAATTTTATAGCGAAGCTCAACCAATTCATTATAGCGGGAAGAACCGAAATCAATATCAATCATTTTACGCATCAGATAAACTCCTTAATATTTACTTAATTAAAGCATATTTTTAAACGCTTGACAATATCTATATTGTAAAAACCTTTAATTGTTTATTGCTCCGGCACTTTTACTTTTGAATTTTCCATAAAATCACCGGCTTTGATATCATATAAAGCCTGCGCTTGCTCCGGCTCCAAATTAAACACTCTGTCCGCAAAATATTTTTGATTTTCGGCCACAAAAGGAATAACATCTTTTCTGGCTATTCTATCGTTTTTCAGCTGCACGGAAAGCCAATAGTCATCTTCTCCGATATTATAAACTTTCAGTTCATATATCAAACCGATATTAGTCGCAACTTCGATTGTTTTGGCTTCAATATCCGGAAAATCTTCGGCAAAATCCTTAGCAAAAGCTATTCCCTCGTAACCTAAGTAGGCCAGCGATACCAATACTTTTTGCAATTCTTTTGACTTTGGTAGATATTCTTCCAAAACCGGCAAAGTCAAAACCACATCATCAAGCTTTATTTTTTCTATGGCATTAACTGGGATTTCCAGCAGCGGAAACGGCATCCAAGCTCCGGCCTCTCCTGAAAAAGCTCCGATAGAGCTGACCGTATAAATATATGGATATCCACTGCGTTTTGCAAAATAACTATCTCCGTCCGGCAGTTTATTTCCAAGCACTACACTGTCAAGCAATTTGCCGCCGCTGTCAAAAGTTTCAACCAACACACCGCGGCTGTCGTCTAAACCGGCTGCGGTGATTTCGGCACTTGATGCTTCGATTGCAGATGTAATTACCGAGTTATTTACCATTTTAAAAAAGGCTGTCAGCTGTTCGGTATTCACAAAATAATCAGCCGCTTCTTTAAAATACCAACCGCTGTCTTTTTCATAAATATTTATTTCGCCGTCAAGCGGAGATTTTATCTTTATCTTTTGCAAACGCGCCACATTTTTCTTTGTCTGCACAAAAGTATCCTGACCGCGGACGTTCAATCCGGCGCGTCTGACCGCATACCAGCCGGAAAAAGCAGCAATCGCAGCCAAAAACATTGCCACACCAAAACCTAATATTAAATATTTTTTAGACATGGTTTTTCTCCTTTAGACGTTTTATCAAAAAGTTTCTGAGCCGAGCGGATAAAATCCACAGCAAAACAACCGTTATAAACGGAATAAGCACAACCTGGATTGCAATCATTTCTGCGATTGTCACACTGTATTTCTGCTTAATCGTATATTCTATATTTTGCAGTTTCTGTTCATTTTCCGCAAGTTCGCGGCCGGCAGCGCCGATTTGCCGCAAACGATCGTAGGCTTCTAAATCTTCGCCGCTGTTTTCAAACAGCAGCAGTTTTTGCTCGGCGATTTTGTTTTGCAATACTTTGTATTCAACCTCACGGCGGCTGAATAGGTTTTTATGCAAACGCTGGCTGATATTATCAAGATTTTGTAAAATATCATTTACCGGCATTTTTTCATATATATCATTTCCGGCAAGATAATCTATCAAAGCCTTAAACGCCCTGCCGTTGCCTGATTTTTCTACAACGCTGTAAGGATTTCTGTCAGGAGAATTTTCAGCTGCCCAGTATTCGGCTTCCAAGAAATCAACATCGCCGACCACAGCCACTTTTCCGGCAGCTGCTGATTGCTTTAAAAACGGTTTCATCGATTTAACGAGTTCAGTCTGTTCAAACGGATTATTACTGTAAAGAGAAGTAAAAGCTCCTTCCATAACAGCCCCGACCAGACCGTTATCGCCGTAAATAAACGGTTTTACCTCCACAGCCGGATTGTCTATTTTAAACTGTGCAGCTTTATTAAGCCGCAATCCCAGCGGATTATAGCCAAACACAGCGTCTATTTTTCCTTCGTCCGTAAATTGTGTCTGCAAATCCACTCTCCAATTCTCTAAAAAGTCTGCAGCTTGAATATCTTCGCCATTGGTTATATCTGACTGGCTTGCCGTATAAAAATCAAAAAACAGCGCCATTTTTCCGCCGCGTAGCACAAATTGATCCAAACCATAGCGTAAAGCTGGAGAAATACTTTTAGGGTTAATCAAAACCAAAGTATCTACTTTTGATGAAAAATCATACATTGACGGTGATATATTAAAAACATTATAATCATTTTCGATTCCGAGCAAAACTTCCTGCAGACCGTCTAAATTTTGCATACCGTCAATATAAACACCTATGGTTTTTCTTCTTTCAGGTTGCAGCAGTTTTATGATGGCGTTGTCAACATCTCTTTCCAACAACGGCTGACGCTGCAACAGAAATTGTTTTATCACCGTTTCGCGTCCGTCAGCAATACTGAGCACCGCTCCCAGATAATCACGGCTGCCGGCGGCATTGGTTTCAAAATACAAATCCTTTGCCAAAACATTTTCTTCCAATTCCGAAAACGGCTCAACGTATGTTACATGCACCTGCACCATACCTTTGGAAATTTTCTGGTAGCGCCGCAAAAAACGCTGCACTTGCTGCAAATAATGGAAATAATCGGCATTGTGGTTGATATAATCTTTAGCTGCATAAACATCTATCACAACTTTTTGCGAAACATCGTTCAGCAGCTGTTCCGTTACCGGTTTCGGCGTATAAATTTTGTTCAAAGTCAAATCGGCTTTTGTGTCAAAAAAATTATAAGCAGCCAAATTCAGAAAAACGCCGCAAATCATCATCAGTACGGAAAAAGCGCTGATTCTCAGCCATTTGTATTTTTGTACGCTGTTTTGAAAACGCAGCACAACCGCATTTAACAACAAAAATATTCCGGCAAATGAAACAAAATATAAAATATCCGGCAAACCGATTTCGGCAAACAAAAAGTTATTGTATATCATATACAAATAAAAGCACGGCAGCGCCGTCCATACTGCCAAAAAGAAAAAGCTCATCAGATAGGCTAAAATCAAATTTTTCGATATCAGAGAAATCAAGCATCCAGAAGCGCAGTAAAACAACAGCAGCAGCCATAATCCGGCATAGCTGGAAAAAATATTCCACCAATCCAGCTGCAACCAGCCGGCCGAAAAAATAATAAACGGTATAAACAGTAAACTTGCTGCAAAATAAAACAGCCAAACCGCACAAAATTTAGCAAGAACCAAAGTTGAAGTCGAAATTGGCTGCGTCAGCAAAAATTCAATAGTTCCGGTACGATACTCTTCAGCCCAGCTCCGCATTGTCAAAACCGGAACCAAAACTGTCAAAATAACCGGCTGAGCATAAAAAAGCGCATACAGTGCCGTATCATGCATAGCCAGATATTCGCCAAAATAAAAAGCAGAACCGATTGAAACAAACAAATACACAAAAAGAACAAAATATGCTGACATATTCTGAAAATAACTGCAAAATTCCTTAATCCACAATGTCATAAACTGCTGCATTTTATTCTCCTGTTATTTTTTTGAATGAAGCCAACAAACCTTCCGCTGCCGTTTTTCTAAACTTTTCTAATGACGCATCGGCCCGCAGTTTGCCTTTGTGCAAAAGCAAAACCCGCGCCGCCCAAACATCCACATCTTCAAGAGCATGCGTCGATATAAGCACCATATTTTTTTGAGCATAATCCCTGATAATCTTGCGAATACTGTCTTTTTGAATCGGATCAAGTCCTTCTGTCGGCTCATCAAGTAATAATATTTTCGGCTGAGCCAGTAATGCCGCCGCTAATTCTACTCTTTTTTTAAAACCTTTGGAAAGCGTACCTAAACGCTGCAAAATTACTTTTTCCAACTCCAATAAATTTACGGTTTTCTGCAGATTCTCCGCAATTTTATTCTGCGGCATTTTTTTTAATTTTGCCGTAAAATTCAAAAACTCTATGGTTGTCATATCACTGTATAAGGCAGAAATTTCCGGTACATAGCCCAAATTCTGCAAATATTCCGTTCTATATTCCGGCAACAAACCGTAATCAGTCAAAATTTCTCCGCTGTCCGGCTCCAGATAACCGGCAATCAGTTTAAGCAGCGTAGACTTTCCGGCTCCGTTTTCGCCGAGCAGCGCCACAATTTCATTTTTAGAAAACTTTATGCTGACATTGTCTACAGCTTTAATTTTTCCGAAACTTTTACAAATATTTTTTATCTCCAGCATAGAGAAACCCCATAAATTATAAAAAAGATAAGCTATCTTAACAGTAATTTTTTAAACTTTAATAA
>ERZ1035032.2154-NODE-2154-length-11092-cov-4.729184_pt1 | contig 11092 bp, 6 predicted proteins | sample MGYA00520693_ERZ1035032 | MGnify/ENA primary metagenome ERZ1035032 (study PRJEB33766, sample SAMN09781740) | gut metagenome | biome: gut microbiome | host: Homo sapiens | place: Madagascar | study: EMG produced TPA metagenomics assembly of the PRJNA485056 data...
CGGTCCCTCGCTTCCACACTTGCCCATCCTATGTGCGGGGTGAAGTGGAATTTCTCGGGATGGCGCGTGTGGAGAATCGGATTGTCGAAAGGAATAGGTTCATTGACAAATACATCCAGTGCGGCACCGCCGATGGCGTCGTCGTCAATGACTTTTGCCAATGCAGCTTCTTCTATGATTCCGCCGCGCCCCATGTTGACGATGATGGCTGTCGGCTTCATCATCCGGAGCTCTTTTTCTCCTATCAGTCCGGCCGTGCGGTCATTGTATGGCGCATGGATGGAAATCACGTCTGATGTGCGCATCAGCTCTTCAAGTGGAATGCTCGGGTATTTCGTGCAGTGCCCGGTCCCTGATGTCGAGTAATATACGACCTTCATGCCGAATGCCTCAGCCACTTCAGCTACACGGCTTCCGATGGCTCCCATGCCGATGATTCCAATCTGTTTGCCGTACACCTCCATGAACGGCTTGATGACATTGGTGAACATGCCGCTTGACGAATAACCTCCCGATTTGACAGCGTCATCGAAGTACGGGCCGTTTCCAAGCAACGACAATATGTGCATGAACGTCTGCTGGACGACCGGCTCCGTCGAGTAACCGGCCACGTTCCTGACTATGATGCCGCGTTTTTCGCAGGCTTTCACGTCAATGTTGTTGATTCCGGTCCCCGCTTCGCATACCAGCTTGACTTCAGGTGCAACGCCCAGAAGGTCTTCCGTGACTTTTACTTTATTGACTATCAGTACTTCGCAGTCCTTCACCCGCTCTTTGGCCTCTTCAGGACTGGATGTCGGCCATGCTGTCAGCTCTCCGCATGCAGCAATCGGCGACAGGGATGTCTCTCCGACTGTCGCCGCATCTAGAAATGTTATCTTCATCGTGTCATTGTTTTATGCCCACTCTATGGCTGAATATGCCTATGGCTCAATAAGTTATCCATCTATTCAACAAATATGGTGTTGTAAATAGGTGTTATCACTTCTGCACAACAAAGATAGCTCAAAATAAATAAATGTAAAACTCATTTATTCACTGACAAACTACACACAAGCCAGTAATCTGTGAATGCCCCCCCCTAAAATGGGGATGTTCCGTATTTTGCCTATTTGGTGATTATTTCATACCTTTACCATGTTAAGGCAAGATAATCAATATTATGACCGACAATAAAAAGGAGGTGGAGCGTGCAGAACTCCACAGGACCATCTGGGCAATAGCAGATGAAATGAGAGGCTCCGTGGATGGATGGGATTTCAAATCCTACATCTTGGGGATGCTCTTTTACAGATACATCTCTGAAAACATCACAACATATATCAACAAAGGTGAATGGGAGACAGGCAACAATGACTTCAATTATGCTGACCTTAATGATACACAGGCAGAAGGCATAAGGGAAGAGATGGTGAATGTCAAAGGGTTCTTCATACTTCCTTCACAACTGTTTGAGAACATCTGCAAAACTTGTGATGCTGACCCCAACCTGAATATGACACTTGAAGGAATCTTCTCCGCCATTGAAAACTCCGCAAAGGGAACTGCAAGTGAAGATGACTTCAAGGGACTGTTTGCGGACCTCGATGTAAACAGCAACAAACTGGGCGCTACCGTCATCAAGAGGAATGAAAAACTGGTCAAACTCCTGAGAGGTATCGAGTCAATGAAATTGGGTGATTATCAAGACAATACCATTGACGCATTCGGTGATGCATACGAATACCTGATGGGAATGTATGCTTCAAATGCAGGAAAGAGCGGTGGCGAATACTACACTCCGCAGGAAGTAAGTGAGCTTTTGACAAAACTTGCCACAGTGGGCAAGAGTGAGGTCAATAAAGTATATGACCCGGCCTGCGGTTCAGGCTCATTGCTGCTGAAAGCCGCGAAGATATTGGGAAAGGACAATGTCCGCCAGGGCTTCTTCGGACAGGAAATCAACCTCACCACATATAACCTGTGCAGAATCAATATGTTCCTTCACGACATTGACTATGACAAATTTGACATAGCCTGTGAAGACACACTTCTTTCTCCACAGCATTGGGATGATGAACCTTTTGAGGTAATTGTGTCAAATCCCCCTTACTCAACCAAGTGGAAAGGGGATGATGATATAACCCTTATCAATGACCCGAGATTTGCACCTGCTGGTGTGCTTGCACCGAAGTCCAAGGCTGACCTTGCATTCATTATGCACTCTCTTTCCTGGCTTGCAAGCAATGGCACAGCTGCTATAGTATGTTTCCCTGGTGTGATGTATAGAGGAGGATCAGAGAAGAAGATAAGACAATACTTGATTGACAACAACTATGTAGATTGCATTATCCAACTCCCTGACAATCTTTTCTTTGGGACCAGCATTGCCACATGCATCATGGTGCTGAAGAAGGCCAAGAAGGATAACTGCACTCTGTTCATAGATGCAACCAAGGAATGTGTCAAGGTCACCAATTCCAACAAACTCACAGAGGAGAACATCCAGCATATCCTTGACATCTTCACAGACAGGAAAGATGCGCAGTATGTCAGCAAGCTTGTGGCCAATGATGACATAGCCAAGGCTGACTACAATCTGTCTGTATCCACCTATGTTGAACAAGAGGACACAAGAGAAAAGGTGGATATCGTAAAGCTCAATGCAGAACTTGCGGAGATCGTGTCACGTGAGAATGTGCTGAGGGCTGAGATTGACAGGATAATTAAGGAAATAGAAATATGATGTCATTGTGCCATTTCGGAGTGGAAGGTAATGACGAAGCCGCTCGGGTTAGGAGCGGCTCCGATACAGACGGGTATGCAGACAAGGCCTTGGGCCTACCGCCTACGGTAGTGGGCCTTCACGTAAACCTTTTTGCCTCCGACCAATCTGAAATGGCCTTTGACAAAAATAGGTTTGTGAGCAACTCCGCACTCTGTGTCAGGGCGCTCGTCAAACTTAATGATAATGGAAATTTTCATATTAGATAAATGATTTATTAGTTTGAGAGTTGAGAGCGGCCTTTGAGAGTACTTCCGTCAGTATATCTCCTAAAAGCAAAAAGCACTCACCCGAGGGCGAATGCTTTTTAAAATAAGTTTGACGAGCCCCTCAACCATTCATATGAAAATTTCCAATGCAAATGTAAGTAATTAAAAGGGAAAAGCAATACTTGACAGAAGAAAATATGAGCAAGTTAGAAGAACTGATACAACAATGCTGTCCGGATGGGGTAGAGTATTTGGAAATTAGAGAAATAGCCCAAGTTGGGACAGGTAGTAGTAATGGTAATGAGGCTGAAGAAGGTGGGGTGTTTCCTTTCTTTGTAAGGTCTCAAACTGTTAAAAGGAAGAATGATTATGAGTATGATGAAGAGGCTATAATTATTCCAGGAGAAGGGGGTATTGGAGATATTTTTCATTATATCAAAGGCAAATATGCTCTTCATCAGAGGGTATATAGGATACACTTTACATCTCCCTCTATAAATGTGAAATTTGCATTCTATTATATGAAAAGTGCCTTCAAGCAGTTTATTCTGATGAAGGCTGTGAGTGCAACTGTTACATCCATTAGAAAGCCAATGATTGAGAGCTTTCCTCTCCCCGTGCCGCCACTTCCTGTGCAGGAAGAGATTGTGAGGATACTGGATACTTTTACAGAACTGCAAGCAGAACTGCAAGCAGAACTGCAAAAAAGAAAGCAACAATACAACTATTATCTTGATAACTTGTTGAATTTCAAGAATATAAATAGGGGGGGTATCAAGCGGAAGTAAGATGGATGAAGATGAGTGAGGTATTCGAGATACGAAATGGCTATACTCCGTCAAAGGCAAAAAAGGAGTTCTGGGAAGGAGGAACTATCCCGTGGTTCAGAATGGAGGATATTCGACAGAATGGACGTATTCTCTCAGATTCGATACTACACATTACCCCAAAAGGAGTCAAAGGAAAGGGATTATTCAAGGCTAATTCCTTCATACTTGCTACAACTGCAACCATCGGCGAGCACGCTCTTATAATTGCTGATTCGCTTGCGAATCAGCGATTTACGAATCTTTCAATTCGTAAATCGCTTGAGAATGAGTTAGCTGTAAAGTACGTGTACTATTACTTTTTTGTTATTGATGAATGGTGCAAGGCAAATACAAATGTCTCCAATTTTGCTTCTGTTGATATGCCGAAGTTCTATAATCTTCTTATCCCAATCCCATCAATAGCCGAGCAGCAGCGCATTGTCTCCATCCTTGACCGTTTCGACACCCTCACCAACGACCTCACCCAGGGTCTCCCCGCCGAGATTGAAAAGCGCAGACAACAATACGAATACTACAGAGACAAACTCCTGACCTTCAAAAGGAAAGGAGCATAACAAAACACGAGAAACATAATAATGGCACAATACAATATCATAGCTGAAAGCCAGGAATACACTGTGGTTGCAGAGTATGACCACGTGGCAACTCCTGCAGAAGCCTACCAAAGTGAGGCGGATCTGGAGAAAGAGTTCATCAGGCTACTTGGTGAACAGGGGTATGAATATCTCCCCATCCATACAGAGGCTGACCTTATCTCCAACCTCAGGACCCAGCTGGAGAAACTCAACCACTATCATTTCTCAGATAATGAGTGGGAGCAGTTCTTCAATACCTGCATTGCCAACAAGAACGATGATATTGTAGCCAAGACAACCAAGATACAGGAAGACTATATCCAGGTTCTCAAAAGAGACACCGGTGAAAGCCAGAACATCAAACTCATTGACAAGGACAATATCCATAATAACACCCTCCAGGTCATAAACCAGTATGTCGAGGAAGGCGGAAACTACGACACGAGGTACGACGTGACAGTACTTGTCAACGGACTCCCACTTGTACACATTGAACTGAAACGCAGGGGCGTACAGTTGAAAGAGGCCTTTAACCAGATAAACCGCTATCAGAGGGACAGTTTCTGGGCAGGATGCGGCCTGTATGAGTATGTGCAGATATTTGTCATTTCAAATGGCACAAATACCAAATACTACTCGAACACCACCCGCGCCAATCACCTCAAAGAGCAGGAAACTGGTGGCAGAAACAAGTCAAAGAAGACAAGCAATTCCTTTGAGTTCTCTTCTTTCTGGGCAGACAGCAACAACAAGGTAATCACAGACCTTCTGGACTTCACCAAGACATTCTTCTCAAAACACACCCTGCTGAGTATCCTTACCAAATACTGCGTCTTCACCAGTGAGAAGATGCTTATGGTGATGAGACCATACCAGATTGCAGCCACGGAAAGGATAATCCAGCGGATAAATGTTGCCAACAACTACAAGTTTTATGGCAGCATCAAGGGTGGTGGATACATCTGGCACACAACAGGTTCCGGAAAGACATTGACATCATTCAAGACAGCCCAACTGGCGTCCAGGCTTCCTTACATAGACAAGGTTCTTTTCGTCGTAGACAGGAAAGATCTTGACTACCAGACCATGAAGGAGTATAACCGCTTTGAGGAAGGGGCTGCTGATGGAAATACTTCCACTGCGGTGCTTCAAAGACAATTGGAGAATAAGGATAAGAATGGTGGTTATCATGATTACCGGATTATAATCACCACCATCCAGAAGCTTTCCATCTTTGTGCAGAAGAACAAGAACCATCCTGTATTTCAGCAGAGGGTGGTGATAATCTTTGATGAGTGCCACAGGAGCAACTTCGGTGAGATGCACAGTGCCATTACCAAGAACTTCAAGAAATATAATCTGTTCGGGTTTACAGGCACTCCAATCTTTGCACAGAATGCAGGGACTGGTGGAGATATGAGACTGAAAACCACCCAGCAGGCATTTGGGGACAAACTCCATACATATACCATAGTAGATGCCATCAATGATGAGAATGTCCTTCCTTTCAGGATTGACTATGTGAATACCATCAAGGAGAAGGACAGTATCAATGATGAACAGATTTCAGCCATAGACAGGGAAAAAGCTATGGCATCTCCTGAAAGGATATCAAATGTAGTGAAGTATATCCTTGAGCACTTTGACCAGAAGACTAAGCGGAGTTCGTACTATTCTTTCCGTGTGCTGGATGATATTCACAAGGTGGCAAGTGCCAGAAAAGGTGCCAAGGTTTTTGAGCACAAGACTGAACAGAAACTTGGTGGCTTCAATGCTATGTTTGCAGTGGCTTCCATTCCTATGGCCAAGGCATACTACAATGAGTTCAAAAGGCAGCAAGCTGATCTCCCGGAAGCACAGAGATTGAAGATAGCTACCATATACAGTTATGGTGCAAATGAGGAAGAAGTTGATGGGATACTTGGGGAGGAAACCCCTGAAAGCACAACTCAACTTGACCAGCAGTCAAGGGACTTCCTTGAAGGAGCTATCCAGGACTATAATAAGATGTTCTCCACCAACTATGACACTTCAAGCGATAAGTTTCAGAACTATTACAAGGATCTGTCATTGAGGATGAAAAATAGACAGGTGGATCTGCTGATAGTGGTGAATATGTTCCTCACCGGCTTTGATGCTACAACCCTCAACACATTGTTTGTGGACAAGAACCTGAAACAGCACGGCCTGATACAGGCATTTTCCAGGACAAACAGAATACTTAACTCTGTCAAGACCTTTGGAAATATAGTTTGTTTCAGGGATCTCCAACAGGCTACTGATGATGCCATTGCTCTCTTTGGGGACAAGGATGCAAGCAGTATTGTGGTGTTGAAAGACTTCCTGTCTTATTATGACGGATACGACACGGAAAAGGGAAAACACTGTTATGGTTATAAGGAACTTGTGGAGCAGCTCCAAAATGAGTTCCCTGATGGGCAACCAATCTTGGGTGAAGATGAGGAGAGACGGTTTGTGGCTTTGTTTGGAAGCCTGCTCAAATCCATCAACATCCTTTCCACCTTTGATCAGTTTGATGGATATAAAATAATCACTGACAGGCAGTTGCAGGATTACCAGAGCAATTATCTCGATCTTCAGGAAAAGTGGAGAAGACGCAGACCCGGGGATAAAGAGAACATTAATGATGATCTTGTGTTTGAGACTGAGCTTATAAGGCAGGTGGAGATAAACATTGACTACATTCTCCTTCTTGTCCAGAAATATCACGACAGCAACTGCACAAACAAGGAGATACTTGTGAATATTTCCAAGGCCATAGGTTCAAGTATCCAGCTCAGGAGCAAGAAAGAACTCATCGAAAATTTCATTGGCAGTGTAAATGCAAATACTGATGTGGAAAAGAGTTGGAAAGACTTTGTCCAGCAGAGGAAAGATGAAGACCTGAAAGAAATCATAGAGAGTGAACATCTCAAACCACAAGAGACAAAGTCATTCATTGACAACAGCTTCCGGGACGGGCAGGTGAGGACCACAGGAACAGACATTGATAAAATCCTCCCTCCTATGTCAAGGTTTGGTGGCGGAAACAGACAGGAAAAGAAAAAGTCTGTCATCGATAAGATACAGGCATTCTTCGAGAGGTACTTCGGGCTGTAAAATAATTGAGGTGCTAAAAGGTGTTGAAAATAGGTGTCAAACCATTCCTGACCATCCGCAAACAATGAGACCATATTCCAGACACCATTGCCTCCGGAATATGGTCTAAACTATTGAAAATCTTTATTTTACTCCCATTCGATCGTTGCAGGTGGTTTTGACGAGATGTCGTACACTACGCGGTTCACGCCCCTCACCTTGTTGATGATGTCGTCGCTTACTTTCGCGAGGAAATCGTATGGGAAGTGGAACCAGTCGGCAGTCATGGCATCAGTTGAAACCACTGCGCGGATTGCAACTGGATTCTCGTATGTCCTCTCGTCACCCATCACACCTACGCTCTTGATAGGCAGAAGCACCACGCCGGCCTGCCATACGGCATCATAGAGATTGGTGGCCATGATGCGAGGGTCGGATGCTGAAGGGAATCCCATGCCGGTGCAGTCATAATTGCGCAATTTCTTGATGAAGATGTCATCTGCTTCACGCAATACACGGAGTTTCTCCTCTGTCACGTCGCCGATGATACGGATAGCAAGTGACGGTCCAGGGAACGGATGGCGGCCTACGAGCTCTTCCTTGATGCCGAGGGAACGTCCTACTCTGCGCACTTCATCCTTGAAAAGCATGCGGAGCGGCTCCACGATCTTCAGGTTCATCTTCTCCGGAAGACCTCCCACATTGTGATGTGACTTGATCTTGGAAGCGATGCCCGGTATACCTGCTGACTCTATGACGTCAGGATAAATCGTGCCCTGAGCCAGCCACTTGGCATTCTCGATAGTGTGGGCGTACTTGTCGAAAGTCTCCACGAAGAGCCTGCCGATGATTTTTCTCTTCTCCTCAGGATCTGTTACACCTGCAAGAGCATTGAGGAATTCCTTGGAAGCATCTGCGCCTATCACATTGAGTCCCATATCTTTATAAGACTCCATCACATCCTCGAACTCGTTCTTGCGGAGAAGTCCGTTGTTTACGAAGATACATGTGAGGTTGTGGCCGATAGCCTTGTTCAGCAGCACGGCAGCCACGGTCGAATCCACGCCGCCGCTCAATCCCAGAATGACTTTGTCATCGCCGACCTGTGCGCGAATCTCGTCCACTGTCGCGTCAATGAATGACGTCGGGGTCCAGTCACCCTTGCAGCCGCAGATGTTGAAAGCGAAGTTCTCAAGCATCTTGCTGCCCTCGGTGGAATGGAATACCTCCGGGTGGAACTGCACGGCGTAAGTGTTCTCTCCCTTGAAATGGAAAGCCGCATTGACCACATCGTCAGTTGAAGCTATCACTTCAGCTCCTTCCGGAAGCTGGGAGATGGTGTCGCCATGTGACATCCAGACCTGTGAATGAACGGACACGCCCTGAAGCAGCGGCGAATCAGGATTGACAATGTTCAGCATTGCCCTTCCGTATTCTCTTGCCAATGAGCCCTCTACCTTTCCGCCGAACTTGGCTGCAAGATATTGGGAACCATAGCAAATTCCGAGAAGCGGGAGTTTTCCTTTGATTCCGTCCAGATTAATCTGAGGCGCATTTGCGTCTCTTACAGAACATGGGCTTCCTGAAATGATCACACCCTTGATGGTCGGATCAAGAGCCGGCATCTTGTTGTAAGGGTAGATTTCACAGAAGACATTCAGTTCCCTCAGACGCCGGCCGATAAGCTGCGTCACCTGAGAACCTGCATCCAGAATGATGATTTTTTCCATAATGAGTCTTTTCTATTGCAAAAATAATATAAAAAGTTCATTAAAACCGAAGAATTGCGTAATTTTGCATTTCTGTATTAGAGGAAAAAAAGAAGTAAGTTTATGGACGTTAGGAACATTGCGATTATCGCGCATGTCGACCACGGCAAGACAACCATCGTGGACCGCATGATTTACCAGGCAAACCTCGTCAGACAGCCTGAAAATCTCGGTGAATTGATTCTCGACAACAATGACATTGAAAGGGAAAGAGGTATTACCATCCTCGCGAAGAATGTCTCTGTAGTTTACAAGGGTGTAAAAATCAATATTATAGATACTCCGGGCCATAGTGATTTCGGTGGAGAGGTGGAACGTGTGCTGAATATGGCTGACGGTGTCCTGCTTCTCGTGGACGCATTCGAGGGATGTATGCCTCAGACGAGGTTCGTGCTCCAGAAGGCACTCAGCATGGGCAAGAAGCCGATTGTCGTAGTGAACAAGGTCGACAAGCCGAACTGCCGTCCGGACGAGGTCCAGGAAGAGGTCTTCGACCTCATGTTCTCCCTCAATGCCAATGAGGACCAGCTTGATTTCCGCACGATTTTCGGCAGTGCCAAGCAGGGATGGATGTCTACCGACTGGAAAAAACCGACTGACAACATCACTCCGCTTCTGGACGCCATCCTGGAAGAGATACCTGCTCCTGCTGAGGTGGAAGGCACCCCGCAGATGCTGATATCTTCACTTGAATATTCCCCATACGTGGGCCGTATCGCTGTCGGCAGGATTACCAGGGGTAAGCTTGTTACCGGCATGAACGTAAGTCTCTGCAAGAGATATGATCGTATCGAGAAGAAGAAAATCAAGCAGCTTTTGGTGTTCGATGGACTTGGAAAGAAGGAAGTTCAGGAAGTACAGTGCGGTGATATTTGCGCCGTAGTCGGTATTGACGGTTTCGAAATCGGTGATACAATTGCAGATTTCGAGAATCCTGAAGCTCTCCCTCCAATCGCCATTGATGAGCCTACGATGAGTATGCTCTTCACTATCAACAATTCCCCGTTCTTCGGAAAAGACGGCAAGTTCGTTACATCAAGACATATCAAGGAGCGTCTGGACAAGGAGCTTGAGAAGAATCTCGCGCTCCGCGTAAAGCCGGGTCTCAATGCAGATTCCTTTGTGGTATTCGGACGTGGTGTCCTGCATCTGTCAGTGCTCATTGAAGAGATGAGAAGGGAAGGTTTCGAGCTTCAGGTCGGTCAGCCTAAGGTGCTGGACAAGACCATCAATGGCCAGAGATGTGAGCCTATCGAGGAACTCAGCATCGAGGTTCCGGAGCAGTTCGTCGGAGCTGCCATCGAGATTTCCACAAGGCGCAAGGCCGCTCTCATCCACATGGAGCCTAGGGGAGACAGGACGCTTCTGGAATTCGAGATTCCTACACGTGGTCTCATGGGACTCAGGAGCAACCTTCTTACCGCATCCCAGGGAGAGGCTGTCGTAGCCCACAGATTCAAGGATTACCAGCCGTACAAGGGTGATATTGAGCATCGTACCAATGGTTCGCTCGTATCGCTGGAGACAGGCGAGGCTATTGCATACTCCATGAACAAACTTCTGGACAGGGGCAAGTTCTTCGTTGATCCGGGTGAGGAAATCTATGCAGGCGAGGTTGTCGGCGAGCATACCCGTGACCGTGACCTGAATGTGAACATCTGCAAGACCAAAAAGCTGACGAACGTGCGTGCGGCAGGTAGTGACGAGAAGATTGTCCTGCCTCCGGCAATCAAGATGTCATTGGAGGAAATGCTTGAGTATATCAATGAAGATGAACTGGTTGAGGTGACACCTCACCACCTCAGAATCCGCAAGATTTTGCTTGATCCTATAGAAAGGAAAAGAA
>ERZ1035032.2156-NODE-2156-length-11091-cov-5.751359_pt1 | contig 11091 bp, 8 predicted proteins | sample MGYA00520693_ERZ1035032 | MGnify/ENA primary metagenome ERZ1035032 (study PRJEB33766, sample SAMN09781740) | gut metagenome | biome: gut microbiome | host: Homo sapiens | place: Madagascar | study: EMG produced TPA metagenomics assembly of the PRJNA485056 data...
TTGCCCATGCCCACCCTGCGGCAGACCGCATCAAAGGCAGTGCAGGGCACCAGCACCAGATCAAGCGCCTCCGGCCGGATGAGCGCCGCCCGTTCCAGAACCGGTGTGCGGATGCCGTAAGCCCCCACCTCCCAGCCGTCCGGCCCCGGTACGGCGGCGGTCAGGGTAAAGTGTTCCCCACAGACCGGATAGGCCACCGTTTTGCCCAGCCGGGCCGCCTGCTCTGCCAGCCCAGCAAGATCCACCTCCCCGCCAAAAGCGGCGTAGAGCAGCAGATTCTCTGCCTTCTGGAAACAGGGCATGGCCAGAATACGGGCACAGATGGCTGCATTTGCCGCCGCTCTCTCTTCCTGCGGCAGACCCCTGCGGGCCATGATGCCCGCCCGGCGCTGCGCTGCTTTCCGGTCCCGGATCTCCATTGACACTTCTCTCCCCTGAAATTTCATACCCACTCAATATATCTGAAATGCGGAAAAATTGCAAGAGCATGGCTGGAAAATAACCGCAAAATAGGCTATAATGGTGCAGAACAAACCAAAAAGGAGAACCATTATGCTCATTTATCTGCTGCGTCACGGCCAGACGGAGTACAACGCGCAAAAACGATATCAGGGCCAGCGGGACATCCCCCTTTCCGCCGCGGGCATCGCCCAGCTGCGGCAGGCAGATTTTGCACCGGAGGTGGTCTATGTCACCCCGCTGCAGCGCACCGCCCAGACGGCGCGGGTGTTCTTTCCCGGGGCAAAGCTCATTCCGGTGGACGGGCTGAAGGAGATGAATTTCGGCCGGTTCGAGGGCCAGACCTTCGTACAGGTGGAGCAGGACCCGGAATATCTGGCATGGGTGCAGGAAAACGAGCACGCCGCCCACCCGGATGGGGAGCGCAGGAGCGATTTCTGCAACAGGGTGTGCAAAACGCTGGCTGACCTCATTGACAAGGCCCTTGCCAAAGGGCAGGAGCGGCTGGTCATCGTGGCCCATGGCGGCACCCAGATGGCCGCACTGGAGCGGTTTGGCGTGCCCCGCCGCAGCTTTCACGATTGGTGCGGCCCCAACGCGGGCGGCTATGTGCTGGATACCCGGGACTGGCCGGAGCAGCACATCCTGCACCTGGTGGAGACCGTGCAGTACACAAAGGAGAACGGATGATGGAACAGGGCCTGCTGCATCTTTACTGGGGCGACGGCAAGGGGAAGACCACCGCCGCCATGGGCCTTGCCCTCCGCGCACTGGGCAGCGGCAAACGGGTGGTCATCGTGCAGTTCCTCAAGGGCGGGCAGAGCGGAGAGATCCCTCTGCTGGCTCAGCTGGGGGCAAAAATTTTCCGGGGCAAGGGCGGGCAGAAGTTCGTGTTCCAGATGAACGAAGCGGAAAAGGCCGCTGGCCGGGCCGTGCAGAACGAAAACCTGACCGCCGCACTGGCCGAGCCTGCCGACCTGCTCATTTTAGATGAGGCCGGTTCAGCCTGGGAGCTGGACATGGTGGACAAAGACCTGCTCCGGCGGGCCGTTCTGGAGCGCCCCGCCGCGCAGGAATGCGTGCTGACCGCCCACAAGGCCCCGCAGTGGATGCTGGATGCCGCCGACTACTCCACCGAAATGAAATGCCGCCGCCACCCCTACCAGAAGGGCATCAAGGCGCGCAAAGGCATCGAATACTAAAAACGCCCGGAGAACCGCAGCTTTCAGCGGCCCTCCGGGCGTTTTTGTGTTTACTGTTTTGCGATGATATCGCGGTTGGCCGCCAGCAAACCAAGGGCCAGCGCAGCGCTCAGGATGTCGGCCACAGCCTGAGCCATCAGCACGCCCTGATACTGGAACAGGTGTACGCAGACCACCAGTGCCAACAGAAACACCACGCCCTGACGGCTGATGGAGAGCAGGAAGGACGGTATGATTTTACCAGTTGCCTGGAACAGCACCGTGAGCAGGAGCACCACGCCGCCAAAGGCTGCGGTGTAGACCTGCCAGCGGAGCATCTGCGCACCCGTGGCGATCATCCCGGCATCCTGCACGAAGAGCTGCATCAGCACCCCGGAATTCAGGCAGAGGATGAGGGACAGCACCACGGCGATGGAGACGAGGAAGGTCAGACAGAAGCGGATGAGCTTGCGCATCACGTCCCGCTTTTTTGCGCCGTACAGGTAACCGAACAGTGGGATGCCGCCGAACGAGAAGCCCACCAGCACCAGCTGGGCGATCATGCTCACCTTGCTGGCAATGCCCATGGCGGCAATTTTGTCGTTGCCGTAGGGCAAGAGAAACTGGTTCATCACAATGACAGTCAGGCTCTGCATCAGGTTGCTCAGCGCGGCAGTAACACCTACGCCCAAAATCTGCTGCAGCTCCCTGCCCGTGACGTGGCACTGGGACAGCTTGACAGACAGGCAGCGGCTCTTTTTGTGGAGCAGCCACAGGAAGTACAGGTCGCTGCACAGGTAGCCCACAACGGTGGCAATGGCCGCGCCCCCTGCGCCCCAGCCCACTGTGGTGATGAGGATGGGATCGAGGATGATGTTGATGACCGTGCCGCCGATGCTGCCGATCATGGACTGGGTGGCCATGCCCTCACAGCGAACGAGGTTGGAATGGATAAAGTTCAGCACCGTGGCCGGGGCACCAATGGCCAGCACGGTGTAATAGGCCTGTGCGTGCGGCATCGTCTCAGCAGTCGCACCCAGAACGCCCAGCAGCGGGACGCGGAACAGCATCATCAGGGCTGCCAACACCACGCCCGTGGTCAGGGCCACATAGAAGCAGAACGAGCTGACCCGGCCGGTGCCCTCACGGTCGTCCTGTCCCAGCAGGCGGGAAATGAGTGAGCTGCCGCCCTGGCCGTAGATGTTGCCAAAGGCCATGAGGGCCGTGAACACCGGCGCACAGAGCGAAACACCCGCAATCAGCGCCGTATCGTTGGACTGCGCAATGAAAAAGGTATCGGCAAGGTTATACACCACGCTCACCATCAGGCCGAACACCGAGGGCAGCGCCATCTTGAAATAGGTGCGGTACAGATGATCGAGATCAAAAATAGAATCCATTGGTTTTTCCTCCACTTTCGTCCCTATTATAAAGGTTTTGCTTGCATTTGTTTGTGACACATGGCACAATGAAACAAAAGAAATGAGGTGAACTCATGCAGGAAATTCGTGCCCCAGCCTGTCTGGAAACGCTGTACCGGAAGCTGGAACTTTCCTCCCGGACCAGAACAGCAAAACGACCGCGCAGGAGCTTTCCTGTGCGGGCGCTGCATTTCTTTTTTGTGTTTTACCGCACCAACAGCAGCAGCCAGGCGGATGCCACAGCCTGCAGGATGAGCCAGCGGGCCACGACCTGCTCATCGCTCCAGCCCAGACGCTTGCGCACATGGTCGTGCAGCGGGGTCAGGGTGTTCTTGAGGATGGAGATGTGCAAAAATCGCTTGAAGCTGATCTTCAGGATGCCCAGACTGCCGTCCACGATGAACACCAGCGCGGCCAGCAGAAAGGCGAAGGGATGGCTGCTCTTAAGGGCCAGAACGGCCAGGAAGAAGCCCATGGCGCGGCTGCCCGCATCACCCATCAGCAGGGTGGAAGGCTTGGCGTTCTGCCACAGGTAGGCCAGCAGGGCACCAATGAACACGATGCCTGCGGTGGCGTAATCGCCCAGCTCCTCCCAGTAGGCCAGCAGGAAGGTGCCGATGCTGACCACGGCAAGGCTGGCGGAAAGGCCGTCCACGCCATCGGTGCAGTTGACCACATTGATGCTGGCCCAGATCAGGACGATGATCAGGATGAGGTAGACGGCATAGGGCAGGCTGAAGCTCCAGCTCAGGAAGTTGACCTCCGTGCCGTTGAAGTTCAGGTAGGTCACACCCGCCACAACGGCGATGACCAGATCGATCAGGCCCTTTTTGTACTCGTTCCAGGCGGTCTCGGCGGCATCGTCAAAATAGCCGGAGAGCATGGACGCAATGAGCAGGACGGTGTAGATGACATACTCTGCCTTAAAAGGCACCACGGCCAGCGTGACCAGTGCGATGCAGAGCACAAAAATGAGGCCGGAACCCCGGGCCTTGCCCTTGGAGAGTTCGCCGTTCACGGCAAACGCACGGCCATGGTCGTGGGGGAGCTTATCGTGGAACGCCGAGTCCATCAGCGCGGTCAGCGCAAATGCAAGCAGAAAGCCCAGCGCATCCACGGTGCGCGGGTTGCCAGAAAGCAGTTGAAGCATAGTTTTTTCCTCTTTCCCGGAGCGGCAGAGGCCGTTCCTGTTCTTTCACTGCTGGATACAAATGAAGTGTATCACGCCCGGGCCAAAAAATCAATCTCCGGGGCAATGGCTACCCCATGGGCTGATGGGTTGACATTTTTCGCCCCCCTGTCTATAATGGGAGGACAAACGCCCTTTCGAGGGTATTTTTTTGTCTCACAGGAAAATCGGAGAAAAAGGAGAAGACATGAAACTTTCACTTGAACAGCTTTCGGCCCGGATGCGGCAGGGTGAGACCATCCCCTCCCGCCAGACGGCCCAGGTGGCTCTGGCGCTGAGCATCCCCTCCATTCTGGAGCAGCTGGTGGTCACTGCCATGGGATACATCGATGCTGCCATGGTGGGCCACATCGGTGCAGAAGCGACCGCTTCCATCGGCATCGTCAGCTCCAGCACTTGGCTGCTCCACGGCGTTCTGGTGGGCCTGTACACTGCCCTCTCCATCCAGATCGCCCAGTATCTGGGGGCCGACCGGCAGGATGATGCCCGCAGCGTGCTGCGGCAGGCCATGCTATTCAATGTGATCCTGGGCGTGGGTGCCGCCCTCTTCGGCCTGGGCATCAGCCCCTTTCTGCCGGGGTGGCTGGGGGCTGACCCCTCCCTGCGGGCAAACGCCACAGCCTACTTTGCCATCTGGTCAGCGGCTCTGCCCTTCACCATGGCCATGGGCCTGTACCTCTCCATCCTCCGTGCAGCAGGCAACGCCCTGACCGCCAGCCTCATCAGCGTGCTGGTCTGCGTGCTGGATGCCATCTTCAACTTTTTCCTCATCAACCCCACCCGGACGCTGTGGGGCATCACCGTCTGGGGTGCCGGGCTGGGCGTGCCCGGCGCAGCCCTGGGCACCGCCCTGGCCACTGTGGTGGGCGGCCTGCTGGCTTTGGCCATTCTGCTGCTGCGGGAAGGCCCCCTCTGCATCCGAAAGCCTGCCCCCTGGAAGATCACCCGCTCCTGCCTGCGGAACCTGCTGTGGGTCGGCGGCCCTCTGGCAGGAGAGCGCGCCGCCATCTCTCTGGCGCAGGTGGTGTTGGTGCGCATCGTGGCCGGCCTGGGTACCGTGGCCATTGCCGCCAACAGCCTGGCTGTCAACGCCGAGGGCCTGTGCTACATGGCGGGCTACGGCATCCAGAGCGCAGCTGTCACCCTCATCGGCCAGGCCGTGGGTGCCAACCGGAAGGATATGGCCAAGCGGTTTGCCTGGCTGTGCACCGGCCTTGGCATGGGGGTCATGGCCCTTTCCGGCGTTGGCCTGTGGATCTTTGCCCCCAGCCTGATGAGCCTTTTCACCACCGATGCGGCTGTCATCGCTCTGGGTGCTCAGGTTTTGCGCATCGAAGCCTGGGCCGAGCCCATGTTCGGTGCCTCCATCGTGGCCAGCGGTGCCATGCAGGGTGCGGGCGACAGCACCTCCTGTTTTGTGCTGAACATATTCAGTATGTGGTGCATCCGGCTGACGCTGGCGTTCCTGCTGGCTCCCCGGCTGGGCCTGATGGGCGTTTGGGGTGCCATGTGCTGCGAACTGAGCATCCGGGGCCTGCTGTTCCTCATCCGCCTTGCCCGGGGCAAGTGGCTGGAAAAGGGCGCACTGTCTTAAATCGAATCGATAAAAGCAAAAAAGAAAGGACGCTCTCGCGTCCTTTCTTTTTTGCTCTGTCACTCACTTCCGGCCATGCAGGATGGGAGAGAGCGGCTTATAGATCAACATGCAGATCAGGGCATCCAGCAGGCCCTTGACCAGAGTGAAGGGCATATTGAAGATGACCAGGCACTTGATGAGGCTGTTTGCAGAGGGCAGGATTGCCTGATACATCCCCAGGATGGCTTCCAGCGGCATGTGGTAGAACTTGACGTAGGCCGGGTAGGTGATGAAGTAGTTGGACGGCACACTGAACAGGGCCATGGCCACGGCACCGGCCACGGCACCGATGATGGCGTTCTTGCGGCTCTTGTGGTGCTTGTAGAGGTAACCGGCCAGTGCGGAGAACACCGCACCCAGCATGAAGTTGCACAGCTCACCCACCAGTGCGGTAGAGGTGCCCTTGATGACCACATGGAGCAGGTTCTTCATAAAGCTGATGATCACACCGTACACCGGGCCAAGGGCAAAGGCACCCAGCAGAGCAGGCAGGTCGGAGAAGTCCATCTTGACGAAGGACGGGATGAGCATCGGGAGCGGGAACTCGATGAACATCAGGATAAAGGCCACCGCGCTGAGCATGGCGGCAACGGTCAGGTTGCGGGTCGTGTTTTTCTTCATGGTAATATCCTCCCGGGGCGTTCTGGCCCCAAATCAAAGATTGGAAAGCCCCTTTCGCGTGGTTCGGAACCGGGAAGACAATCAAAAACGCGCCCTGCCGCAGCAAACACTGCAACAGGGCGCGTAGACAAATCGTATTGCCTGCCGTTTCTTGCATCCGGACTATACCGTTGGCCCCGGAGTCTCACCGGGTCAACACCCTTGCGGGTGGTCGCGGGCTGTACCGCCAGTGGGGAATCTCACCCCGCCCTGAAACGAACTTTCTGGCCAAGAGTATAACGCGGCTGCTCCGCCTTGTCAACCCCTTTTTTATTTGCCCTGCACAGGCCGGATATGGTATACTGTGGGACAGGATGTTACAATTTTTGATACAAGGAGCTTTTTGCTATGATTTTTACCGTTCGTGACCTCGGGTTCGAGATCGGGCCTTTTTTGCTGGAGGGCTGGTGGGCGCTGGCTGCCCGGGCTGTCTGCGCCGCTGTCATCGTTTTTGCGGGGCTTCTGGTCGGCTGGCTGCTGCGCCGGAAGATCTTTCCCGCTCTGCAGGCCCGCAGCTGGCACTTTGCCGCCACGCCCATCCTCCTGCGCAGCTTACAGAGCCCTTTGGAGCGGATGGCCTTTTACAGCGGCCTGTACCTGGCCCTGACCAGCCTGCCGTGGGCCATTCCGGGCCTGACAAAGTTTCTGTTCACGGCCTATAAGATCGCAGCGACCCTCCTGTTCTGTCAGGGCCTGTACAACGCTTCTGAGGTAGCCGACCTGCTGCTGGCCTCCTGCAGCCCGGAGATCCGGAGCAACAAGACCCTGCGCTCCCTGCTGGACACCACCTACAAGGTGCTGGTCATCATTCTGGGTGTTGCCACCTGCGCGCAGATCGTCGGCTTCCCCATCGGCAGCATCGTAGCCGGTGCCGGTCTTGTAGGCCTGACCATCTCGCTGGCCGCGCAGGAAAGCGCCAGCAACCTGTTCAGCGGCATCGTCATCCTGCTGGACAAACCCTTTTCCATCGGCGACTGGATCACCGTGGGCAATGTGGAGGGCGAAGTCATCGATATCAACTTCCGCTCCACCCGCATCCGCTCCATGGACCACAGCGTGGTCATTATCACCAACAGCCAGATCTGCGCCTCCACTGTCCAGAACACAGCCCTGCGCACCATGCGGCCCTATAAGTTCACGCTGGGTGTCACCTACGGCACCACCCGTGCCCAGCTGGAAAAGCTGATGGCTGACCTGCAAGCCATGCTGGACAACAGCCCTTACACCAACAAGGGCACCAACATCGTCCGGCTGACCAGCTTTGGCGATTCCAGCATCAACATCCTGATCTCGGCCTACCTGACCACCAACGTCTATGCCACCTTCCTGCAGCAGCAGAATGATCTGAACCTGAACATCATGGACGTGATGCAGGCAGACGGTGTGGACTTCGCCTTCCCCTCCACCAGCGTCTACATCGAAAAGAACTGAGCATACCACAACGCCCCCTGTGTGCCTGCTGCGGCGCACAGGGGGCGTTCTTATGTTGTGTTATTCCCGGGTCCTGATCTCGATCGTTCTGCCGCCAAGATTTTCATAGACGCGGTGGGAGACGGAGAGCACCGTGCGGCCCGCAGAGGCGCGGCGCAGAGCCTCCAGCACGCGGGCCTCCGTTTCGGCATCCAGATTGGCGGTGATCTCATCCAGCAGCAGCACGGCGGGGTCTGCGGCGGCGGCACGGGCAATGGACAGCAGCTGCCACTCGCCCTGCGAGAAGATGCCCTCGGTACAGACGGTGTCATAACCCTCCGGCAGAGCCCGGATGGCAGCATCGATCCCGGCCAGCGCGGCGGCATCCCTTGCCATTTCCCCGGTGATCTGCGGGTCTCCCAGCGTGATCTGTTCCAGCACGGTGCCCGGCACGCGGGAGAAATGCTGTTCCACACAGCCGATGCAGGTGCGGCGCTCCCGGTCGGTGATGTCCCCCACCTTCACGCCGCCGATGGTCACCGTACCGGTCTCCGGCTGATACAGGCCCAGCAGGAGCTTGAACACGGTGCTCTTGCCCGCACCGGTGCGGCCCACCAGCGTGACCTGCTCCCCCTGTTTCACGGTCATGGAAAAATCCTTCAGAATGTGCCGCTTCCCATAGCCGAAGGTGACGTGCGCAAATTCCACATCGCCCCGGGCAGCCTCCCTGCGCGCGGAAGGGATCCTGCGCTCCGGCTGGTCGAGAAAGGCATCGATGCGCCTGACACCCGCCATGGCCGACTGGATGGTCTGGATCTCCATGCCCAGGCTCTCGATGGGGGCAAAGATGCGGGAGATGTAGTTGATGACGGCCACCGAAGTGCCCACCGACATACCGAACAGGGTCAGGAGCTGTGCGTTCCCCGAAGCGGAGAGCAGCATCACGATGCCGACCACAACAGCATTCAGCAGCAGCACCACCGGCGAATAGACGGCATCATAAAAATTGGTGCGCTCCATGGCGGCATAGCTGTCACCGATGCACCGGTCATACCGGCGCTCCATGTAATCTTCCAGCCCCAGCGCCCGGATGGTGCGGATGTTGTGCAGGGTCTCGGGCACCTGCCCGGAGACTGCAGCGACCGCGCGGCGGTTGTCCAGCTGCGCGGCCAGCATCCGCTTCTGGACATGACGGGTGAACACGGCAAACAACGGCAGCACCAGCAGCAGGATCAGCGCAAGGCCGGTGTTTTTCACCGCAATGACCCCCATGATGGAGACGATGCGGCAGGCATCTGCTGCCATGCTGATGATGCCGGAAGTGAACAGGGCTTCCACTGTGTCCACATCACCCGAAAAGCGGGCGGCCACCTCGCCGGGATTCTGCTCTGCCAGTGTGCCGACGGGCAGACGGCTCAGCTTCCGGGACATTTCCGAGCGCAGGGCATGGGTCATCCTCTGGCCAAAGAGCACCAGCAGGCTTTCCTGCGCCGAGGTGAGCACACCTTCCAGTGCAAGGCTGCCGAAGTAGAGCAGCACGGCCAGAAAGGACAGCGGGAGGCCCGTGGTCAGACGGTCGATGACCCGGGCCAGCAGCAGGGGCGGCAGCAGGGATGCCGCCACCGAAGCTGCCACGCACAGCACCGTGCCCACCGTGAGAAGGCGGTGCGAAGCCGCTGCCATCCGGACGGCAGCAAACACGCCGTGATCATTTTTCTTTTTCATGTTCATGCGCCCTCTCCCCCTTTCAGGCCGGTCTGGCTTTCATACAGCTGACGGTAGACCGGAACCGCTGCCATCAGCTCCTCGTGGGTGCCAACAGCGGTCCTGCCGCCCTCCATAAAAATGATCTGCTGCATCTGCGGAAAATGGTACAGCCGGTGGGAGATCAGGAACACCACCTTATCCCTGGCATACGCCTGCAGCTCGGCAAAGATCGCATCCTCGGTGCTGCGATCCAGTGCCGAGAATGGGTCATCCAGCACCAGCATCGGGCGGGGATGGGCCAGCGTCCGGGCCAATGCCAGACGCTGTGCCTGCCCGCCGGAAAGGCGGGTGCCGCCGCTGCCGATGACCGTCTCCGTGCCCTTTTCCATGGCCAGCACTTCCTCCTTCAGGGCAGCGGCTGCAAGCCACGGCATGGCATCCTGTTCGCTGCCGCAGAGGACATTATTCTGCACGGTGTCGGCACTCAGTTCCGGGTCATGGCCCAGATACCCAACCGTGGCGGCGATCTGGCGCGGGGTCAGGGCGGAAAGCTCCCTGCCACCAAAGCAGACCGAGCCTTGATAGGGCGCTTCGCAGAGGAATACGCGGCCAAGGGTGGATTTTCCGCAGGCGACCGGGCCGGTGATGCCGATGATATCGCCGGGGTGGGCCGTCAGGCTCAGACCGGAAAAGACAGGCTCTTCGCCATAGGAGAAGGCGAGTTCTTTCAGCGTCACCTCCTGTGCCGCCGGGATCTGCAGGGCATCCAGCTGCTCGGGCGTTTTCATCAGGGGTCTGATGCGCTTCCAGGAGACCTCTGCCTTTTGCACCGCGTTGAAGAGCTTGGCCACCTTGGAGGATTTGACCACCAGCTTGGTGAAACAGGAGAGGAAGGTGGTGAAGGCGGCGATATCCCAGTGGTTCCAGCCGGTGCCCAGCACATTCTTTGCGCCGAACCACAGGATGAAGAGGGTCCCTGCCTCGGATGCCGCCAGATAAAGCGGCGGCAGTGCGGACTGCCACACGTTGTTCCGCACGGCAGTCTTTTCGTAAAGGCTCAGGGCCTCCTCGTATTTTTCCATCCGGGCCTCCTCGCAGCCGTAGATGCGGTAGGTCACGGCATTCCGGGCACGGTCCAACGTGGCACTGCTCAGGGCACCGGCGGCCTTTTTATAGGCCATACCGGCACGCTGCACCGGCTTTTTCATCCCTGCCGCGCAGACATAGGACACCGGAGTAAAAAGCAGGCCCAGGATCGCCAGCCGCCAGTCGTACACCAGCAGCATGACCGCATAGCCCGCCAGCGCCACACCGGTGTCGAACACCTCCGTGGTGAACTTGCGCATTCCCTCCACGCAGTCGTCCACATCGGCGATGGCTTTGGTCATCAGCTCACCGGCCCCCTCTTTTTCCAGCGCGGCCCGGCTC
>ERZ1035032.2158-NODE-2158-length-11082-cov-11.821801_pt1 | contig 11082 bp, 6 predicted proteins | sample MGYA00520693_ERZ1035032 | MGnify/ENA primary metagenome ERZ1035032 (study PRJEB33766, sample SAMN09781740) | gut metagenome | biome: gut microbiome | host: Homo sapiens | place: Madagascar | study: EMG produced TPA metagenomics assembly of the PRJNA485056 data...
AACCTATGAAACTGGTAAGCGTGGAAACTCCCGAAAAGAGTGTCTGCAAAATGACTTTCAGCGCTTCGGCTGAGGAGCTGGAAGCTGCGTCCAATGCCGTGTACGAGCGCACCCGCGCAACGTACACCATCAAGGGCTTTGCCAAGGGCGAGGCTGACCGCGCCCAGATCGAGGCCGACCGCGGCGAGCACACCTTCTGGTACGACGCCATCAACGATTTGATGGACAAGGACGTCCCGGCCCTGTACGACGCAGCGATGGCAGAACATGGCTTCCACGCTGTGGACGAGCCGGTCTACGACCTGGTCAGCGTGAAGAAGGACGAGGGCTTTGTGGCCACTGCCACCACCGCCCTGCAGCCCGAGCTGAACCTGACCCAGACCACCGGCTTCAAGACCGAGTGCGTCACCCCGGAAGTCACCGACAAGGAGATCGACGCTGTGCTGGAGCGCCGCCGCGCCATGGCCGCTGAGCTGGTGCCTCACAAGGGTCCGGCCGTCAAGGGCAACATCGTCCACATCGACTACGAGGGCCTGCTGGAAGGCAAGCCCTTCAACGGCGGCACCGCCCAGAACCAGACCCTGCAGCTGGGCAGCGGCCGGATGATCCCCGGCTTCGAGGAAGGCATCCTCGGCCACAAGGGCGGCGAGGAGTTCGACATCTTCGTCACCTTCCCGGCACGCTACCACGCCAAGGACCTGGCCGGTAAGCCCGTGGTCTTCAAAATCAAACTGCACGACGTCTGTGTCCGCCAGCTGCCCGCACTGAACAGCGATTTTGCCAAGAAGGCTGCCAATGTGGACACCATGGACGAGTTCCGCGCCCAGATCCGTCAGCAGCTCCACGACAACAAACACGCCGCCGCGCTCAACCGCGCCAAGGACGCCATCCTCACCCAGCTGGCCGCAGCCGCTGAGGGCGAGCTGCCCAGCGTTCTCGTCGAGAGCGCCTATCAGCAGGAGATGGAGCAGATCCAGCAGCAGCTGCAGATGCAGCGCCTGAGCCTCGACCGCTACCTGAGCCAGATTCATCAGACCCGTGAGAGCTTCACTGCCGCTGTCCGCACTGCTGCGGAGAAGAACACCCGCGCCCGGATGGCCCTGCTGCAGATTGCTCAGAACGAGGACCTCGTCCCCACTGAGGAGGACATCGACAAGACCCTGTCCGAGCGCGCTGAGCGCACCAAGAAGACCCTCGAGGAAGTCAAGGCTGCATCCAACGTGGAGGCCATCCGCCGCAACGAGGGCATCCGCCGCGCTGCCGACTATGTCATCGAGCACTCCACCATCGAAGAAAAATAATTTATCTTGCTTTTGCGCCTGCACCACTGTGCAGGCGTTTTTTATTGTTCATTTTTTCTCTCTTGACTTTTTTTCTCTGCTGCGGTATTTTTAGGGTGAGAAATTCTATCCGGGCCGCAGCTACGGCCCGGACGGATATAGTAAATCTTCTGCGGGGCATTCCGCTCATCTATTTTATTGCGACAGGAGGTTTTCCTTATGAAAAAGTTTCTTCTCGCTCTTCTGACAGCTGTCACGGCGGCTGCATTCTTCTGCGGCGCGGCGGCATCTGTGGCCACTTACAGCGCCAGCTATGACGCACCGGCCGGCATCAACGCCATCGTGGTGCAGGACAACAGCGCTGCGGTCATTCTGCAGGCCGCCGACATCGACCACATCCGCGCCGATTACACCTACACCTCGAGCTACGCCTTTGAAAGCTCCAAGCTCTACGACTTCACGGTGGCGGGCAGCACCCTCACCGTGACCAAGACCCGGGAGCCCAACGCTTCCCTTATCATCCAGAGTCAGGACACCCGCAGCTGCACCCTGACGCTGCAGGTACCCCGCCAGACGCTGGCAAACATCACCGTCAGCACCACCAACGACAGCATCACGCTGAACGGTGTTTCAGCACAGACCGCCAGCCTCACCACTGACAATGGCCGCATCGAGGTATCGAACTTCAACGGTTCCACCCTGAGCGGCACCACCCGCAACGGCAAGATCACCATGAGCGGCGTCACCTCCCAGAATGTGGCCGCCACCATCCAGAACAGCGGCACCCTCAAGCTGGAAAACATCTCTGCCAACGTCTGCAACGCTAAGGTGCAGAACGGCAGCATCACCGGCTCTGTGATCGGCAGCGGCAGCTCTTACGGCTTTGAGCTGGCCGCAGGCGGCGGCAAGATCCGCGTCTCCGACGCCAGCGACAAGAACTTCCTCTTCTTCGGCAAGGACACTCTGCAGCAGAATGCAGATGCCCCCAACAAGCTGAGCCTCGCCACCAAGAACGGCGATGTTGAAGTCGAGTTCGTCCGTTAAAAGAACATTAAAAATGCCTGTGCAGCATCTGCCGCACAGGCATTTCTTTTTGTCCGGATACGGTCAGCTGAGCCATTTGAAGCCCATGACCACCACGCCGAGGATGACGAGGATGATGCCGGTGGCGCGGTTGAGGGTCTTGGCATCGGCCTTATTGGCAAAGAGCGCCGCGATGCGCGCCCACAGCAGGGTGAAGACGACGCAGAGCGCCCAGACGTGCCAGACCGGCGCACCGCCGATGGCGAAATGGCTGACAGCTCCGGTCAGGGCCGTGAAGGTCATGATGAACACGCTGGTACCTACAGCCGTTTTCAACTCATAGCCGAGGACGCTGGTGAGGATGAGGAGCATCATCATGCCGCCGCCTGCGCCGATAAAGCCGCAGATGAAGCCGATGAGGACGCCGCAGACGATGGACTGGATGGCCCGTTTCTTTGCGCTGACGCCCTGCATGGCCTCTTTGGTGGTCATGACGGGCCGGACGATGAACTTGATGCCCAGCAGGAAGGTCATGAACACCGAGAAACTGCCCATCGTGGCCGAGGGGAGCAGGCTTGCCACCCAGCTGCCCACCACCGTGAACACCAGCACGCTCACCATCATGATGAGGCCGTTTTTGATGTCGAGGTTCTTATTTTTATAGTAGGTGTAGGCTGAGACGGCGCTGGCCAGCACGTCTGACGAGAGGGCGATGCCCACGGCCATATAGGGGTCCATGTGCAGGAAGGTGATGAGCATGGGGCTGATGACAGCCGCCGCGCTCAGGCCCGCAAAGCCGGTGCCAAGGCCCGCGCCCATGCCGGCGAAAAAGGTGACTAAGATAGTAAATAAAATGTTCATGCTTCTCCTTCCAGAATGGCGTCCAGATTCTTATTCATGATGTCCATCGTCTCGAAGAACGCCTTTCGCTGTGCTTCGTTGGTGTGCTCCAGCAGACGTGCGCCAAATTCCTCCTGCAAGGCCCGGCCCTGCTCGATGATAGGGCAGGCTTCTTCAGTGCAGCGCAGCAGGGTGCGGCGGCGGTCGCCGGGGTCAGCCTCGCGGACGAGGTAGCCCTCCTGCACCAGACGGTCTACATTCACCGAGACGAGGTTTGCTTTCAGTTTGCGCACCTCCACCACGTCGCTGGCGGTCTGGTAGCCGGGGTTGTTGGCGAGGAACATCAGGATGTCAAAAGCCGTCTGGGGCAGATGGAGCTTCTGGCACAGGGGCTTGCAGAGGGCGGCGTAAGCCGCCGAGATCTTCCGCCCGAATTCGATGCCCGGGATATTCATGGGACGCCTCCTTGTGATTCAAAATTGTATCATTCAAATTTGAAGTAATGATAGCACAAAAACGCAGTGCTTGTCAAGAGAAAAGGAGCGGCCCGCATCTTGCAGGCCGCTCCCTGTTTCCGTTTTCTTTACAGCATCATGATGAGCCGCGTGCCGAAGGCCGCCAGCCATGCTACGATGCACTGATTTGCCACCATGATAAACGCCCACTTGCCGCCCAGCTCCCGCTTGACCGAGGCCACCGCCGCGATGCAGGGCGTATAGAGCAGGCAGAACACCAGCAGGGGTGCAGCCGCCGCCGGGGACAGCGCGGCAGCAAAGGCCGCAGAGGAGCCATAGAGGATGGTGAGGGTCGAAACGACGCTCTCCTTGGCCATAAAGCCGGTGATCAGGGCCGTAGACACCCGCCAGTCGGCAAAGCCCAGTGGCGCAAACAGCGGCGCGATACCGCTGGCCAGCCATGCAAGGATGCTCTGCTGCGGGTCAGCGGTGAGGCTGAGCCGCAGGTCGAAGCTCTGCAGGAACCAGATGATGATGGTCGCCACAAAGATGACCGTAAAGGCGCGCTGGAGGAAATCGCGGGCCTTTTCCCAGAGCAGCTGGACCACATTCTTGAGGCCAGGCAGGCGGTAGTTGGGCAGCTCCATCACAAAGGGGACGGCCTCGCCCTTAAAGACACTGCTCTTCAGCAGGATGGCCATCAGAATGCCCACCGCAATGCCGAGGAAATAGAGGCTGACCATCACCAGAGCCGCGTGCTCCGGGAAGAAGGCCGCCGCAAACAGGCTGTAGATGGGCAGCTTGGCCGAGCAGCTCATAAAGGGGGTGAGCAGGATGGTCATTTTGCGGTCGCGCTCCGAGGGCAGGGTGCGGCTGGCCATGACGCCGGGAACGGTGCAGCCGAAGCCGATGAGCATTGGCACGATGCTGCGCCCCGAGAGGCCGATGCGGCGGAGAAGCTTATCCATCACGAATGCCACGCGGGCCATGTATCCGGTATCCTCCAGCAGAGAGAGGAAGAAGAACAGGGTCACGATGATGGGCAGGAAGCTCAACACACTGCCCACACCGGTGAAGATGCCGTCGATGACCAGCGAGTGGACGGCTGCATTGACGTTCCACGCCGTGAGGGTGGAGTCCACCACGGCGGTCAGGGCATCAATGCCCACTTCCAGCAGGTTCTGGAGCGCCAGACCGATGACGCCGAAGGTGAGGTAGAACACCAGCGCCATGATGCCCACAAAGGCCGGGATGGCCGTGTATTTGCCGGTCAGGAACTGGTCGATCCGGCTGCTGCGCACCTGCTCCTTGCTCTGATGCGGCTTCACCACGGTCTGATCCACCAGCTGGTGGATGAAGTGGAACCGCATATCCGCAATGGCGGCGGCACGGTCCAGCCCGCGCTCCTGCTCCATCTGCACGATGATGTGCTCGATCATCTCTTTTTCGTTCTGGTCCAGCTTCAGGGCTTCCTCAATGCGGTGGTCGCCCTCCACCAGCTTGGTGGCGGCAAACCGCACCGGGATGCCCGCCGCCCTGGCATGGTCCTCGATGAGGTGGATGATGCCGTGGATGCACCGATGCACGGCACCGCCGTGGTCATCCTCACTGCAGAAGTCCATGCGGCCGGGCCGCTCCTGATATTTTGCCACATGCACGGCATGGTCCACCAGCTCGTCCACGCCCTCGTTTTTGGCGGCAGAGATGGGGATGACCGGGATGCCCAGCATGGCTTCCATCTTGTTGATGCGCACCGTGCCGCCGTTGCCGCGCATCTCGTCCATCATGTTCAGTGCCAGCACCATGGGGATATCCAGCTCCATCAGCTGCATGGTCAGGTAGAGGTTGCGCTCGATGTTGGTGGCATCCACGATATTGATGATGCCGGTGGGCTTTTCGCCGATGATGAACTGCCGGGTGACGATCTCCTCGCTGGAATAGGGGGACATGGAGTAGATGCCCGGCAGGTCGGTGACCTCGGTCTCCGGGTGTCCCTTGATGGCACCGCTCTTGCGGTCCACCGTCACGCCCGGAAAGTTGCCGACGTGCTGGTTGGAGCCGGTGAGCTGGTTGAACAGGGTGGTCTTGCCGCAGTTCTGGTTGCCCGCCAGCGCAAAGGTCAGGGTCTTGCCCTCCGGCAGGGGATGCTCCCCCTCCTTGGTGTGGTACTTGCCGCCCTCGCCAAGACCCGGGTGCTCCACCATCTTCCCGTCCACCGGGGCGTGCACCGCCGGGGTCTTTTCGGTGGGGGTCACGGTGATCTGTGCCGCGTCGTCCAGACGCAGGGTCAGCTCATAGCCGTGGATGCGCAGCTCCATGGGGTCGCCCATGGGTGCCAGCTTTACCAGCGTGACCTCCGCCCCGGGGATCAGACCCATATCCAGAAAATGCTGCCGCAGTGCGCCCGCACCGCCCACAGCATCCACTATGGCGCTTTTGCCGATCTGTAACTCTTTTAACGTCATATCCGTTGCCTTCTTTTATATGTACCATTCTTATATGTTAGTCTGTGTTAACAAATGTAGTATAGGTTAACTGGCAGCGGATGTCAATAGAGAATATGGAGGAGTTGCTTGCAGATTTCCGGGTGGGACGATTCAAAATGCCCTCCGTTACACTCTGGGCATATTCAGCGGAAAGATTATTTTTATTTTGCGTTTGTCGCGCTCTGCGGAGCGCGACAAACGCTTTTTCACGAGTGGAGTTTACACAAAAAAGCACCGCACACTCTCAGGCGAGAATATGCGGTGCTCCGGTTCAAATCATTATTACTTCACGGTGTGGTAGCCATCGGGGTTGTTCTTCTGCCAGTTCCAGCTGTCGGCGCACATCTCCTCGATGCCGTACTCAGCCACCCAGCCCAGCTCGTTTTTGGCCTTGGTGGGGTCAGCATAGCACTCGGCGATGTCGCCGGGGCGGCGGGCCTCGATGACGTAGGGGATGGGCTTGCCGCAGGCCTTCTCGAAGGCGTGGATGACATCCAGCACGCTGTAGCCCTTGCCGGTGCCGAGGTTGCAGATGAAGAGGCCGCAGTTCGTTTCCAGTTTCTTGATGGCGCAGACATGGCCGCGGGCCAGGTCCACGACATGGATGTAGTCGCGGACGCCGGTGCCGTCGGGAGTGGGGTAGTCATTGCCGAAGACATGGACCTTTTCCAGCTTGCCCACAGCCACCTTGGCGATGTAGGGCATGAGGTTGTTGGGGATGCCGTTGGGGTCCTCGCCGATGAGGCCGGACTTGTGGGCGCCGATGGGGTTGAAGTAGCGCAGCAGAGCCACGTTCAGGGTGGGGTCCGCCTTGCAGACATCGGTGAGGATGCGCTCGGTCATGGCCTTGGTGGTGCCGTAGGGGTTGGTGGTGGCACCCACGGGGAAGTCCTCGGTGATCGGCACACTGGCGGGGTCGCCGTAGACGGTGGCGGAAGAGCTGAACACGAAGTTGTGGCAGTTGTGCTTGCGCATCACATCCAGGATGACCAGCGTGCAGTTGAGGTTATTGTAGTAGTATTCGATGGGCTTGGACACGCTCTCGCCAACGGCCTTATAGGCTGCGAACTGGATGACCGCCGTGATGTCGGGACACTCGGCGAAGATCTTCTCCACATCCTCGTGTTTGGTCATATCGGCCTGATAGAAGCGGAAGTCCTTGCCGGTGATCTGCTTGACGCGGTCGAGGACCACAGGGGATGCATTATAGTAATTGTCTGCCACGACGACGTCGTAGCCGGCATTCAGGAGCTCGATGCAGGTGTGGCTGCCGATGTAGCCTGCGCCGCCGGAAACCAAAATAGCCATGTCCAGTACCTCTCTTGTTCCAAATGTTGCTTCGCACAGAGCCCTTGTGCTCTGCCTGCCTAAAGGATACCGCTTTTTGCGCAGAGAATCAAGTACCGGCTCTTTTATTAAAATGTATTTTTGTTGCATCTTTTTTTGCCAGTCTGATGAATTGCAAAGATTTTTAGTCCGAAAGGCATGGAGAGGACACCCAAAAAACAGCAAAGGGCAGCTCCCGCAAGAGAGCTGCCCTTTGCTGCGGCTGATATTTGCTTACAAACGGCCGCACTGACGGCCGGTGAAGAAGCGGAGCGTAGTGTTGGCGCGGAAGACTTTGCCTGCCCGCAGCACCGTCGTCGGGAACTCCGGGTGAGAGGGGCTGCAGGGGAAGTGCTGGGTCTCAAGGGCAAAGCCGCCGTACTTTTCCAGCGGGACGCCGCCCTTGCCGGGGGAGGGGCAGTCCTGCAGGAAGTTGCCGGTGTAGAGCTGGATGCCCGGCTGGGTGGTGTACATCTTCATGCTGATGCCGGTCTTGTCGCTGGACGCCCAGGCGCAGAGGCTCTGGCTGGCGCCCCGGGGCCGGTCGAGGACATAGCAGTGGTCGAAGCCGCCGCCCGCCATGGTGGTCTGGTAGAAGCCGGTGTCGAGGTCGCGTCCCAGAGGCTTTCCGGTGCGGAAGTCCATCGGCGTACCGTCCACAGGCAGGATCTTACCCGTGGGGCAGGTCTCGTTGTTGCCCTCGAGGTAGTTGGAAGCGTAAATGCGGAGCTTCTGGCCCAGCACATTGCCGCCGCCGTCGAGGTTGAAGTAGGTGTGGTTGGTCAGGTTGATGATGGTATCCTCGTCGGTGGACACACGGTAGTCCATCCGCAGGGTGTTGTCCGGCGTGAGGATATACCGCACACTGACCTTCAGATTTCCGGGGAAACCGTCTTCGCCCGCCGGGCTTTCGGTCTCCATCAAAAGGGTGTCGCCGAACATCTTCACATCGTAAATTTTGCGGGGGAAGGTGCCGTGCAGGTGATTTTTGCCATTGTTGGCTTCCAGCTTGTAGGTCTTTCCGCTGAGAGAAAATTCCGCATTTTCAATGCGGTTGGCGTACCGGCCCACGAACGCACCGCAGCAGGTGCTGCCGGATGAGTTGAAATCCGCCTCATAGTCGGCGAGGGTGTCGTGTCCGACGACCACATCCACCGGACCCGTTTTTGTAGGGACGAAGAGATTTTTGATCACACAGCCGTAGTTCAGCACGCTGATCTCAAGTCCACCGGGATTGGAGATGATGTATTCATCCACCTTATCGCCGTTTTTGGTCACACCAAAGGGCTTGGAGCGGAACTGTGCCATAAGGCTCGCCTCCTTCTTCATTATTTTCGGTCAGGGCAGCGCAGCCCCGGCCTCGTCCATAATTATGATTATAGCACAATTTTCCAGACTTGTGTGAGAATGCTTTTAGATTTATCTTCCAAAATTTCGAGAGATTTTTTGGATATATTGCGAAAAAGCCTTTCATCTTAAAAGGCTCTCCCTCTGGGAGAGCCTTTGCCCTCACGCAAAAAAGAGGCTGCCGCGCTGCGGCAGTCTCTTTTGCGTTTCAATGTGAGGGTCACGCCTCCGGCTGAGCCTGGGCGGCGTTCGACTGTGCGATGTACTCGGCGGCATCATCGGGGATGTCGTCCATTCCGTCGTCACCCACATCGACCACCAGCGGCGGCTTCTTGAAGAGGATGTCGTAGAGGATGGGGACGATGTACAGGGTCATCAGGGTGGCATAGCTCAGGCCGCAGATGATGACGATGGCCATGCCGCTCATGAGCTGGCTCGCCATATCGTTGCTGAACACCATCTGCAGCATAGCCAGAACAGTGGTCAGGGTGGTCATGAGGATAGGACGCATACGGGTCTTGCCGGTGGCGACGAGGGCTGCACGGCGCTCCAGACCGCCCAGACGCAGCTGGTTGGCGTAGTCCACGAAGACGATACCGTTGTTGACGACGGTACCCATCAGGACGATGAAGCCCATCAGGGAGATCATGGTCAGCTGCTGGCCGGTGACCAGCATACCCAGCAGGCCGCCGGTGAAGGCCAGCGGCACCGTGAACAGGACGATGAAGGGGGACAACAGGCTCTGGAACTGAGCCACCATGACCAGATAGACGAAGGGCAGGGCCAGAGCCATCCACTGCACCATCTCGTCGACCATCTGGTTGATGGTGGAGGACTCGCCGTCCAGCGAGAAGGAGCAGCCCTCGGGCATCTCATCGGAGAGAGCGAAGTCGTCCAGCGTCTTCTGGAGCACACGGGACTGGACCGTGGTGTTGTAGCCGTCCAGCGTGTCGGCAGACACCGTGATGTAGCGGGTCTGGTTCTCGCTGGTGATAGAGTCGGGGGCGGTGCCGGTGAACCAGGTAGCGATGTCTCCCAGCGTGCAGGTGCCGGTGGTGATGGCGCCGGTGGCGTCCATGACGCTGGTGGTAAAGGTCATGTCCATCATGTTTTCCTTGGTCACAGGGTCAAGGTTGTCGCTGATCTGGACTTTCATGGTGGAGCCGTCCACGGTGACGGGGGTCTCCGCCGTGGTTGTGGTGGTGAGCTTTACAGCGATCTGCTGGTAGACCTGCGCGACGGTCAGACCGTAGGCGCGGACCTTGTCGCGGTCGATGTCCAGATTGATGGTTGCATCGCCCTGACCGAGGCCGGTGGCGGCATTGGCGAAGCCCTCGGTGTCGTTGACCATCTGGACGACCTTATCGCCCAGGGCGGTAATGGTATCGGCGTCGGGGCCGTAGATCTTGACAGAGAGGCCGCTGCTCAGCTGGCTGGTCAGGTCCTGCATACCGCTGATCTCGACGGTGCCAGTGCAGTTCTCGACGCTGGCCACCGCATCGTTCAGGGCCTGCTCCACAGCGGCGATCTTAGTGGAGGAGAGGGACTCGTCCAGCATGACGTTGAACCGGTAGCTGCCGTAGCTGTTGGCTGCGCTCAGCAGGTCGGTGATGGCGCTGGGCAGACCCAGCTGGCCGATGTCGATGCCGGCCACAGTGGTGTCGGTGGTGACGCCCACCTCTTCCACGCCGTCCACGGCCATGACGGCCTCGACGACCTGTCCGGCCACACCGTAGGACTCCTCCTTGGTCAGGCCGTCGTCGGTGGAGAGGGCGATGGTAGCCTCATTGCTGGAAATTTCAGGCAGAAGGACGACGCCCATGGAGAAGACCTTCCAGCCGCAGAAGACCAGCAGGACGACTGCAGCCACCAGCGGCAGCGCGCGGTGCTTCAGGCACCACTCGAGGCTGTGGGCATACTTATCCTGAATTTTTTCGAACCAGACCAGACGCTTCGGCTCAGCCTTTTTCAGGACGGTGGAAGCAGCGGCAGGCACGACGGTGATGGCTACGATGAGAGAGGCCATCAGGCAGTAGCCGATGCACATGGACATGGGCTGCAGCAGGCTGCGCACCGTACCGGAGGCGAACACCACCGGCAGGAAGACGCAGACCGAGGTGAGGGTGGAGGCCACCACCGACATACTCACCTGACGAGCGCCCTGCACGGCGGCGCGGGCCGCCGGCACGCCCCGGCTGCGCAGACGGTAGATGTTCTCGATGACGACGACCGAGTTATCCACCAGCATACCGACGCCCAGCGACAGGCCTGCCAGCGTCATGATGTTCATGTCGAGACCGGTGAAGTACATCAGAACGACGGCGA
>ERZ1035032.2162-NODE-2162-length-11068-cov-33.855625_pt1 | contig 11068 bp, 17 predicted proteins | sample MGYA00520693_ERZ1035032 | MGnify/ENA primary metagenome ERZ1035032 (study PRJEB33766, sample SAMN09781740) | gut metagenome | biome: gut microbiome | host: Homo sapiens | place: Madagascar | study: EMG produced TPA metagenomics assembly of the PRJNA485056 data...
CCGTATGTAGGTAACACAAACCGTTTGGGTAGTTGCGATAGTGCTTGCAGTCCTTACACCGCACCACCGGCACGGAATCCACCTCCTCTGTCAATGCGAGATACGCAAGTGCAAGCGGTCTGCTGTGGTGAAGCAGCGCTTCTTTTGTCATGTACTGCGCGATTTGCTCAATGACTGCAACGGCCTCCGCTTTCAGATCCGCGCCGTCTGGAAGGTCTTTCGTATAGTGCATAAGTTCGTTTCGCAAATTATACACGATCGTCACCTCCGTCCATCTTTGCGCCGCAGTTGGGGCAGTAGTTGCGCTTGTGGTTGTTCCACATATCGCAACACGTTGATACATACCCCTCGGCAACAGGCGTCCCGCTTCGATAGTGCGTTTCCCACCGCCCATTGTCCTTCTCCTCCCCATTAAACCACTTCCGCAATTTGTAAGCGCACGAAACACACAGCTCATAGTCCTCATTGTTTACGCCGGTTTTAATCCGCCGCATACCGGCATAGGTGACGAAGTTGACCGGGCTGATCTCCGCACCGCAGCGGTCACACACTCTCTTTGTCGCCATCACTCCACCTCCCATTTCAGTTCGTCATACAACTCGCTGAACCGCTTGTTCCACTTCCTCAGTCCAAAGAAACAGTACACGCCCAACACGATCCACAGCCCGCTGGCGATGTTTTGCAACAGGTTCTCCATCACTCCACCTCCTGCATCCAAAACTTACGGAGGCAGTCTGAGCATGCGACACCACGCATTGTACAAGCACCATATTTATCCCTGTAAGCAGTAGAAAGGTTAGCCGGACATACAGCTACACACCCGTCATTATCAATCCTTGCATCCGGGTATTGCTTCAAAAACACGCTCTGCCGCGTCTTGCGCGGGTGTGCGTCAGACCACGCTTCGACCCGCGTGACCAGCTCTTCGGCATCGGTGCTCAAGTCGTCCAAATCAGTGCATTGAACGTCATGCGCGGGGCACTCATCCGAGCAATGTCCCTTTTCTGCGTCATAGTAAGACTTGCACATTCTTTGTCGTTCTTCGATAAATTTCAAGGTGTCCATTTACTTCTCCTCCACTTCATTCCCCCAGCAGTCCCAGTCGTCCGCCTGCTGGCGGGCAAACAGTTCGATGCGGGGCAAATGCCCATACATGGTGTCGATTCTTTCTCTGATCTTTGCTGGTTTCTCTGAGTGTCTCCCCAATTTCTCGCTTAAAAACTGCCGCACATTTGTTACTGCCCGCTTTGGGATTCTGCCTTTTTTGAACGCCAAACATAATTCGCATTGGCTCAAGGTATAAAAGCCGTAGTTAGTTCTCTGCTTATCCCACACAAAGGCTACCGTTTTATACTCAAATCCCCATGATTTGCCCAATTCTATGGCAATATCCAAATTGGGGCTGGTCGCCCACATATACAGCAAGCAATCGTCTGCACCGATTTTGTTCACTGGCAACGCCTTCAGTTCATCCAACGTCATGGTGGGGTAATGTTCATTTACGCCGTTCTCATATTTTTTCCCTTCATCGTAATGTTGGAAATTCATTTGCTTTTGCCTATAAGTCCACGGAGGATCCGCGTAAATCACGCTGTACTTCTTGTCCGTGATAAAAATATCCACCACTGCCATCACATTTCCCTCCATCTGCACCCATCACAGGCACCCTCGTGTGCTTGTTTGTACTTCCCGCAGTATTGGCATAGCTCGTTTTTCATGGCGTGCAGTTCGTCTTTAAGCTGCAAAACTTTGTTTGTTTTCGATGTAGCCATCTTGATCAGTTCCTCGACATCACCCGGCATCAGTCCCGTGTCCTCGTAGGCGGCAACGCGGACTTGCAGCACACTGATCCACTCTTTTTCCGTGTATTTCTCCTCGTAATCTGATGCCATAAGAACCTCACCAGTCCTAAGTCGCTGTGTCAGTCGTTCCATCGTTCTCCTCCTTCACCGCAACAGCCTTTGCCAGCTGTGCCATTCCCTGCTTCATGTCCTCTATCTGCTTATCCCGCCGCGCAATGGCGTCTTTCAGGCTGTCGTTGGCTTTCATCAGTGCCTCGATGTGTCGCTGCTGGTTCTCGATCAAGTCGGCGGCGGCAACATTTTTCTTTGTGCAGCAGTCGCCCAGTTCGTCGCTCGTTTTGTAAAACGCGCAGGTTGTTCTGCACTCATATTCGCACTCAAGGCTTGCACAACACCGCAGCGCGGTCACGATCTCATCTCTTGTCATGTCATTCCTCCCACATACTTCCAGTGATACCCGCCTGCCGTGCCATGCTTTGGTCTCCCTAAGCACGCAGAACCAATATTGGCTCTGTTTATGCCTGTTCGTCTTGCCGCTTCGTGCGTAGAGACAAACACCTCGCCGGTTTCAACGCACAAGACTTTTTTGCTAAACGCAGGGTGGTTAATTTGGCTTTCTCCAATTCTCCGCCCTCTTGTTCCGTACCTGTTGTTGTATGCAACATCGCACCACTCCAGATTTTCTGCTGCGTTGTTCAGTTTGTCCTCGTCTTTATGATTGACTGACGGCAAATTGTTCTCGTTCGGCAAGAACGCCGTTGCCACAAGCCTATGCGTCTTAATCGTTTTTCGTTTTCCATTTACGCAAAGAACGTAATATCCATACCCGTCTTTGTCTGTGTTGGGTCGCAGCACTTTGCGCGACCTTTCGCTCCAAAGCGTTCCGCAACTGCCTATCTTGTATTGTCCTTCGTACCCAACTACATCCCTGAAAATTTCCACCAATCTCCCTCTTTCCCCGTTTCTTCATCGCCGAAATGCTTTTTGGTCACGGCAATAGGGAATTGCTCAATTTCAGAACTCCACCGGCAGCACTGCGCTCCATGTATTCTCGCCCAGCAAACGTTAAAGCCCGAAATGCCGTCAAACAAGCTCCCCAGCGTCGCATCCTCCGGCAGATACTGCGCCATGCGCCGCAGCATCCAGTCCCAGAAGGGCAGGGCTATGGAGTTACCCAGTGCCTTGTACCGTGGGCTGTCCGCGTTCTTGTGCTTCTTGCCCTTTTCGTCCGTCCACTCGCCGATGTCGGTCCAGTGGTCCGGGAAACCTTGCAGCCGTTCGCACTCCATCGGCGTCAGGCGGCGCACGACCATGTGTGTGATGGCAAGGTCTGTTCCGTCCTTAAAATCCCGTTGCTTGCAGCTGCTTGCAACCTCGGCAGCGCGATAATCACCAAACCCGTTCATCTGGTATGTCAGCGGCACTTGGTTGCCGCCCGTTCCCATTCGTGCCTGCAACGCCGGCACTTGCTCCCCGCACTCGCGGATGACGTCGCAGGCGTGTGTCATGTCCAGCGCCACGCACGGCGTATGTGCGTTCGCGTTCAGTGTGTGGCATGGCTTGCCAAATCCCGGATGGCTCCCATTCTCCTTGCTGGTGATCTGCGTGGTGTCAAAGGCCATCACCGCCGGTGTTTGGTTCGTCCCGCTGGGCGCCGCCGCCAGCGTGGGTGACACTTCCTCACTGTACCCAATGCCGGCCGCCTGTGCGCCCTGTCCGGCCTTAAAACCGGCACACAATACGCTGTCCCGTGCCATTCCGCCGTTTTCGTTGGCATTCAGGCTGTGCCATGCTCCATCCTGATCGTACACCCGCGCACTCTGTGCGTCCCACGGATTCATGCACATTACCCCGTGGCGGTCGCCAGCGGTCAGTGTAGGAGACGGGTCGCCCTCTTTCCCAATGCCAAGACCGTTGCCGCTTCCATCGTGGTTGCGGCTTTCTCCGCCGCCCTGCCATCTGGTGGCTTTGTCGTTGTTGGGGATAGCCACAAATATGGCAGGATTGTTCACACCACCGCCAACACCGCCTTGCAGTGTGGGAGATTTTCCGTTTATGTCAAAAATGCGCTTACTTTGGCAATCCCACGGAGTTATACAACTTTGGAAAATTGTCTGATCGTTACCCGTGCCCAGCGTTCCGCTTTTCTCCGTCTGCACTAACGCGCCTTTTCCTCCTCCGTCACAGCCCCCCCTGATGCGGACTGCATAAGAAGCACCTGCTTCAGCAGCTTCGGCAAATCCTTCCCCCGCCTCTCCGCTCTCCGCAATATCCCCTGGCAGGCTTTCGGGGTCAAATTGTATTTCGGATGCGGTGTCTCCTCCAAAATCTGCGACAACCGAGATACGACGACGGCGTTGGGGCACTCCCCAGTATTGCGCGTCGTGAGTTCGCCACACCACGCTCCATCGTCCTCCCATTTCATCGTGGTACCCGCCCCAGGTAGGCCAGCCCTTTTCAGGCACTTCAATACCGGGGGCTTCCGGCTCGACGATTTTGATGATCTCTTCGAGCACGGCTGCGAAGTCTTTTCCTTTGTTGCTGCTAAAGGCGCCGACCACGTTTCCCCACACGAGATACCGAGGTCTAACCATGTCACCTGTCCGTCCATTCCTTTTGTCCGCCTCCCTCATTTCTTTTACGATGCGTACCTGCTCCATAAACAGGCCGCTTCGCGCTCCCGCCAAACCGGCGCGTTTCCCGGCGATGGAAAGGTCCTGTCTAACAAGGTGAACCACCTGTAATACACCAAACGGGTTCAATCTCTGCCCCATTTATTTTCGTAATATCGCCTAAATGTTTCACCTAAATCACCTCCTAATCTCCAAACACAACGCCGCACTCGTCCTTCAGCACATCCTTGATGTGCTTCCGCTTGATGCGTCCCTCGTTTATCTCCTCCGCCAGCTTCTCCAGGCACTCGTACAGGTACGCGATGCTGTGGGTGTCGCGGCTGTCCGCTGTCTCCTCTTGGACGTGCCATCCGCATTTGTCCATGAGGACCATTGCCACCATGTCCATGTTCTCCCGTGTGCCCTGCAGCTTTCCCTTCATGAAAATGCGGTCGTCCCTGCTCAAATGCTGTTTACCCATTCCCGTCGTCCTCCGAAATGTGCACCACCTCATAGCACCCGAACCGTCCGCCGTTTCTGTACGCCTTACATATCGCGCTTCGTGTGCTGGCGTAGGACCGCCCGGACCGATGTGCCAGCTCCGCCGTGGTGGTTCCCCACCAGCGCGGAAGCCGATATTTGTCCCGCGAAACGATCATATACACCGTCGTCATGGCCTTACACCTCCCCGCACCGGCGCAGACGCAGGCTGTCCGCCAGCTCATGGGCTGTCTGCTTCCGTTTGCGCTTCCGGTCCCGCGCCTGCTCCCAGCAGTTCATGCACTCCGGATACGGGCAGTTCATGCACTGGTCTATGCGCTCCTGGGGCTCATGCTGGCTGTCCTCCACCGCGCCGCTCAAAAATTGTCCCGTCTCTCCGCAATGTTCCTGCCGCCGGCTCTCCGCCGCGGCATCCACCGTCAGCCACGGGGCCTTGGCGCTGCCCAGGCTCCGCATAAATGCGCCGACGCTCATCGTTCCCTGCATTGCGTACATGATGTTCTATACCTCCCTCACCGTGATGCCGTGGAAATACAGCATCATCTTTCTTTTCATCACAAATAGCCTGTATGAGGCGCTGCTGGTGTCGCGGAAGCCCTTGCTGTCCTCCACCACCGTTTCGCCGCCCTGCTGGTACACGAAGTCGGCCACATAGTCTATGCCTTTCTCCTTCGTGCCATCCTTGTGTACCTGCTTCGGTATCAATTCGTACTTTACCTGCGTCCGCAGCCCGGATATTTCACCGGCTCTCTGCATCAGCCAAAGATCCATGTACCGCCGCGCCTCCCGCTTGCTGTCGAAGTGCATCACCGTGCCGTCCGGCATGGTCATGTCCACCTTTTCAGCGTGGAGCTTGTTGCCCTTCTTGGACTTTTCCGGTTTTTTTGTCTCCTGCGCCACTTTCTGCGCCGCCTGCTGGGCCTGTACCTTCTGCAATATCTGCTCCTGTGCCCTTTGCCCGAAGCGGCCTATGTCCTCCATTGTCAGCCCCATCGGTTCACTCCCCCTCCGCCGTGCCCATTTCCAGTCGCCGCCTCCGGGGCCGCTGGTGGAACTTGTCCACCGGCTCATCGTTGTCTGTCCGATAGCTCAGTTCCGTAAAGGTCATCTTCGACCCGTCGAAGTAGAAGTTCACGTCCCCGATGCGGCCCCTCCGGTTCTTCGCCACCGTGCAGCCCACCTGTGTCTCGTCCCCCGGGTCCGTTTTCCACAGGAATATGACCTTTACCGCGTTCTGTTCCAGCTCTCCGCTGTCGCGCAGGGAACTCAGCTTCGGCTTGTCCGTTTCGTTCACCGTGCGGCTCAGCTGCGCCGCCGCCACAATGGGTATCTCCAGTTCCGATGCCAGCAGCTTCAGCTCCCGGCTTATGCCGCCCAGCTCCAGGTTGCGGTTCTCGGCCTTCTTGTCCTTTTCGCCGATCATCAGTCCCAGATAGTCCACCACGATCATCTTCAGGTCGTCTATGCCCAGCGCCAGTTCCCTGATGCGGCTCACCGTCACGTCCGGCCCGTCGTAGAAGTACACCGGTAATCGGCTCTCCCAACTGGCCGCCTCCGCCACGCTGGCCCACAGGCCCTCGTCCTCCGGCATCCCATCAATGAGCTGGTCCATCGTCACGCCGTCCGCCCGCTTGGCCAGCAGTCTCTCGCCCACTTCTCCGGCCAGCATCTCCGCTGTGATGTGCAGCACCGTCTTGCCCTTCATGGCGGCGGCTTCCGTCATCTCCATGCACATGGCACTCTTTCCGCAGCCCGGTCTCGCGCCCACGAGGATCAGCTGTCCCGGCCACAGCCCTTTCAGCGTCGCATCCAGCAGGGGGAACCCTGTGTCTATCCGCCCCTCCTTTTTGCCGCTGATGCTGCTCATGGCCTCGCTCATGGCGTCCGACATGGTTTTCAGCCGTCCGCCCCGTCGTGAGCGCATCTTTTGGTGGCATATCGCCGCCACAGCCGCCTGCGGGTCCTCATCCGTGGCCAGCGCTTCCATCACCGCCTTGGTGAAGCGGCGCTTCTCCGCCTTCTTCCTCACGATTCCGGCGTATTCCAACACGTTGGCGCTTGTGGGGGTTATCTCCATGCACTGCAGCAGGTAGTTCCGCGTTTCGCTGCTGTACAACCCCTCCCGCTCCAACTCGCTTGCCACTGTCACGCCGTCTATGGGCTTCGCCGCCACGTGCATCCGCCGTATGGCGGTGAATACCTCCTGGTTGGTGTTGATGTAGAAGTCGTCAGCCTCCACCGCGTTCAGCACGTCCTTCACGCACGCCGCGTCTATCAGCATCGAGCCGATCACCGCCCGTTCCGCGTCCCCGGAGTAGTCCTGCTGCCACAGCGCTACCTCCGCCGCCGGTGCTTTCTCGATCACGCCTATCTCCATGCGTTCCTCACTCCTTCACCGCACCCTGTTCCTTCACCATGTCGGCGAATATCTCGTTGAAGTACCGCTTCATGTCATAGGTGCTCTGCACTTTCTTTCCCCACCACTGGCTGTTCAGTGCAAAGTACAGCACGTTGTCTATCGTGTCCCACGCCACGCCGTTCTGTTCGTGCAGTTCATTCAGCGCCACGGCCTGCTTCTGCATTTCCGCCTCCGTGGGCTGCGCCCTGCCGGGGTTGTCACGGGCCTTCTCCTGCGCCAAGTACTGCGCGATCTGATAGGCTTCGCTGGCGTGGCCAACAGTGGGAGCGTCGTTTTCAGGGATGAACTCCTGCGTGTAGTTGCCTTCAAGGGTTTTTTGGAAGTTGTCCGGGCTCGTGATGAGCCAGTCGAAGCTGGCCACGAAGCCGCGCTTGTTTTTGCCCTTCAGAAATGGGCTGTTCTTCACGTTCTCAATGGCCTTCAGTACACCGTCCACGCCGTTTTCCCGGATGCGGGCTTTCAGCGCCCGTCCCCGCTTGGTCTCCGCCGTTACCTTCATCACCTGTGTCAATCCGGTGTCGTTCCACGCTGCCACGATGCGTCGGACATCACTTGTCCGACACACAGGCTCTTTAGAGCCTGTATATATCTCTGGCTCTATCTCTGACTCTGACTCTATCTCTGACTCTCCGTAACCGATTTCGCACGGTGTTGTAACATCGTTACGCTCCGGGGCAGGCAAAGCCTTGCTTTTCCTTGCCCGATAGTCCCGCATCCGCTGGGCCGCAGCGCCTTCGCTGCCCACATTTTTCACCGCGTAGGGCAGGAAAACCTCCGTCAGGTCACTGGATGCCTCTGCCAACCCGCAGGAGAGCAGATATTGCAGCGTGACCTCCACATTTGCTGGGTCCTCGTCCAGGTCTAAGGCAAGTTCATCGGCGAATTTTTCCTCCAGCCCCGACCATTTCAAGGTGCCGCCGTGCTTCATCGCCATGAGCTGCATTTTCAGGTAGATGATGACGTAGGTATCTCCTCCGGCTATCTTCCGCAGTTTCTTGATCCGCTTCGAGGTAAAGAAGTCGTCGTACAGTTTCAGCCAGAAATACCGCTTTTCTTCCGCCACGTGAATCACTCCTCCCTCAAATGCCCAGGTCGTAGTCCTCGTCCGCGCCGTCCCGGTCCCATGGCAGCGGCTCGTCCTCCCCCATCTCGCGCAGTGCCGCCGCGCTCTGCTGCGCGGTGTTCTGCGTCCCGCTGGGCTTCCCGGTGGGGGTCTCTCCTGCGCACAGTTTTTCCAGCTGCGGCAGCAGGTCCGCCAGCCGCAGGAATACCTCCACCGGCACCTGCAGCAGCGTTTCCAGTGCTCCCAGCGGCAGCACATGGTCGGCGCGAAGCTCGCTCCAAACCTTTTCCTCGCCGTCCTTGGTGGTGTACGGTCTCTGCCGCCATGTGCCCACCACGCATACCGAATCGCCCTTTTCCAGGCACGCGCTCAGCTTCGTGGCGGCGTTGTCACCCACGGCGCACACGTTCATAAACTGCTTGCTGTCGTAGCCCATGCCGAACTCCACCTTCGGCAGGTTGTTCTTGGGTATCGCGCCTATCCGGGGATCCCGGCTGACGGAGCCGGTACAGATCATGTACTGGCTTCCGTCAGCCTTGCCCTCTCCGTCCAGACGCTTCCGAACGAATAGAGGCATTACTGCTCGCCCTCCCCGAAGAACCCTGCGGAGTAGTCTTTCGCCTCCGTCTTGCCCTCTGCGGTGCCCTGTGCGCGTTTGCGGGTGTGGGCGGTGTCGTTACCCTCCTTCGGCTCTGCGGCGCTCTCAGGGGGCGCTGTGGGGGTGGTGGCGGCCATTTCCTGCTCTGCGGTGGGGGTATCGTCCTCCACCACGTGTCCGGTAGTGGGGATGACCGGCTCGGTTTCCGCGCCGTCCCCCGTGGCCACCACGGTATCGTCGCTGTCCTCGTTGAAGTAGCTGCGCACCTCGTTGCTCAGCGGGGCATAACCGCTGTTCAGCAGCTGGCGCATCATGGTCTTGCGGCACATCTTGTCCTGTCCGCCGTTCACGTCGTACCAGGGCGTGCCGTTCAGCAGTTTGGTCTGCTCCTTGGCGTCCAGCTCGCCATTGATAAGTGCGTTATACTTATCCAGTTTGAAAGCCGGGGAGTAGCGGTCCGCGTGCTTGAGCAGTTTGTCCATGCTCCAATACTCGTAGCGGAACGTTCCGTCCTTCAGCTCAAAGTAGGCGTAGTAGCCGATGACCTTGTGGCTCTCGCGCTCCTCGTCCGTGTCGTACTTGGCCAGGTTGATGACCGGCTTGCCCGTGCGGCGGGAGCGCCCTTCCAGTTCACCCTCGCGCACCTCCACGCAGTCGATGTCCGCGTAGTAGCCTGTGGACATGGCCAGCTGTATGTAGCCCTTGTACGACATCAGGTAGGTCGCCACACTGTTGTAGGGCACGATGTAGTAGCCGTGTCCATAGATCAGGCCCATGCCCTCGCCACGCAGGCCGGCGGCGATGATGGTGCCGGGGTCGCAGGCCTTCAGTGCCTCGCTGGCGCTCACCGCTCCGATTAGGGTGCTGGTAAACCGCGCCGCCATCTTGTCGTTCTTCAGCGCCCGCGAGATCATCTGCTGGGTGTTGGGCGCCGTGATCGCCATGCTGAATGTGGGCTTCTTGGTCTGCGCCATCTGCGTAAAGCCCGTCTGATTCTGCGTTTTCATGTTCCTTCTCCTTCCTTACTCCTGCGGCACCGGCATAAACCGGATGCCGTTGCTCTGCATATAGACCTTCAGCCCGTCCAGCTGCCGCGCCGTTCCGAATACGCGAAAGTCCACCTTGTACTCCGGCTCCTGTGCGGCAACAGGCATCTCATGGCTATCCTCGTCCACCATGTCGTTGACCGGCTTGGACAGTTCGCCCAGTGTCTCCACCGTGCTCCTGCCGGTCTCACTTGCTTTCTGCTCGGCCTGACGCATCGTCTCATCGGCCACACACTTCAATTCTTCCAGCGCCGCCTCGTACTTCGCCGCAGCCTCCGCTTCCTTGCGCTTTCGCTCCTCCTCGGCGGCCTTCATGCGCCCCAGTGTCTCGTTCTTCACCAGCACAGCGCTGATGTTCCGGGTACGGGTGTACTCGTCCAGCAGCGTGGTCTCGAACTCGCTGTGCAGCGCACGAATGGCGTTCAGATCGGCGCGGCAGCGGTCTATAGCGGCGTTTATGTCCATCCACGCCGTGCTCTCGGCGTAGGTGGCGTTCAGCCACTTGGGATTAAAGCAGTCGTCAAAGGTCAGCCACTCCGCCATGTCGTCCACCACCTGGGCGAAATATTCAGCAAGGCGATTTTTCTTCTCCTGCTTCGCCGCCTCCTCCATCGCCTTGATCTGCACGTCCAGCTCTTGGACACCTCGCTCAAAAACTGCCTCCAAATCCTTGCAGTTGCTTTCCTCTGCGGCGCAAGTTGACAACGCGGCAGCACGCATTTCCTTTCTCACATCGCTTACTCCGCTTTGCGCCTTGCGGAGACTTGCTCTGTCGGCCTTCGCCTGTGAAATCGTATCGGGCGTCACCACGATGTTCTCGTACTGCGCCACAACGCTTTCCGCCCACTTTTTTACGGCGGGGTAGTTGGTCGTAATGACTTGTTTTCGGACCTCCTGCAAATCGCTTGTAATGCAGAACTCCATAAGTTCTCCTGTCATTCCGTCACCTCCGCGTCGTACCTGGTGATGTGCTTCACCCTGTCCGCCCACGCCGGGTCAATGGCGCTCTCCGGCAGGTCCACCTCTG